>TARA_B110000503_G_C7172085_1_pt1 | contig 10865 bp, 7 predicted proteins | sample TARA_B110000503 | Tara Oceans TARA_B110000503 (sample SAMEA4397472) | marine metagenome | biome: Polar Biome; feature: [SRF] surface water layer (ENVO:00010504); material: water (ENVO:00002006), including particulate matter (ENVO:01000060) such as... | depth 5 m
TAGATCACGGGTGCGTAGGGATCTCCTGGTAAGATGAAATATGCGTGTAACGAATGTATCAATCGATCCTTAGAAACGCTCTGAGCGGCAGAATAAACTGCCTGCCCCAACACTAACCCACCATAAAGTTGAGGTGCTCCTATGTCTACCGTTTGGCCCCTATAGATCAAATCATCTAAAATCTCCGTTTTAAGTAGTTGAAAATCCAATTCCATTATATAAATTGATATGATTTAAGATGCAATCCCCCATCAACAGGAATGACCACACCATTGATATAAGAGGCAGCTTTGGATGACAAAAATAAGGCTATTCCCGCCATATCTTCAGGTATACCAATCCGTTTTAATGGATTTGCCAACTCTATTTCACGTTGCGCCTTGGTTAACATAAAAGCCGTCATTTTACTCTCAAATGGCCCTGGTGCTATAGCGTTTACAGTGATCCCTAGCCCAGAAATTTTGGCAGCCAAAATCTTGGTCAACTGATGCACTGCTACTTTGGAAATACTATATATCGGATTATCATGTCCAGGCACCACCATACCATCAATGGAACCAATATTAATGATTCTCGAGGGATCGCCCACTGTGTTATTCGATAGCACTGGTATTAAATCTCTAGAAAGAAAAAACATAGCCTTGAGATTCAAATCCATTACCTTGTCATAAGCCTCTTCTGAATGTTCTTGAATAGTCGCACCCCATGCCGCTCCAGCATTATTAATAAGTACGTCTAGTCTAGACTCACAAGCCCTGAATTGATCCAATAACGCCAATCTACCCTCTTTTGAGGATAAATCAGCTTGAATTGCCTTGCAAAATCCAATTTCAGATAATTCTCGCGAAACCTCTTGACACACCGATGCTGTCCTTGAACTTATATAAACTTTGGCGCCATTAGCGACAAACCCTCTAGCCATCATTAAGCCAATTCCACGCGTACCTCCTGTAATTAGTACAATTTTTCCTTTGACATCAAATAATGTATTGATTTCGAATTGAGACATATGAATGTTTTTAATTGAAGAAAATCAGTCAACCCTATGAATACTGAAAATATTGATTTAGGGCTCCTTTGTCCACTCCCCAAAATCAAGGACTTCACTAGACAACATAGCCAATGCCTACCTAAAAACCCAAAATAATAAATAAAAAAAGGTTTTCAAATGAAAACCTTTTAAAAATAATAAATAGAAATGTCATAAGGCCAAAAATGTCTTTTCAAGTAGCTTTTTTGTTGCAACAATACCCTCTGGCTCTGATAAGGTTTCTCCCTCATATTCAATACCGACATGACCTTTAAAGCCAGCCTTTTTTACTATGGTCATGATTTTCAAAAAGTCAGATTGGGTGTCGTTACCTTCTGCATCAAATTCATTCGCCTTAGCACTCACACCTTTGGCAAATGGCATTAACTCCTCTATTCCCATATAGCGATCATATGCCTCTAAACAATCTCGACCATTTTCTGCTCTTTCGATACAGAAGTTACCAAAGTCTGGCAAAGTTCCGCAATACGGACTGTCTACAGATTGAATCACATTAGCGAGCCACTTACCGTTTGAAGAGTACCCTCCATGATTTTCAACAATAATGTTTATTTCCTTTGAGGCCCCGTAGGCAGTTAATTCAGTTAAACCAGCTATTGCATGTGCTGACACCTCTTCAGACGAACCAGCACCAGCAGCATTTACCCTTATCGAATGAGCGCCTAAATATTTAGCGATATCAACCCAAGTATGGTGATTTTGCACCGTTTGAGCCCTAGCCATTTCATCAGCATCGCCCAGGTGTCCAAGACCGTCACACATAATAAGTCCAACCTGAACGTCCAATTCATCACATTGATTTTTAAAGGCTAGCCAATATTCCTGATCATTAACTACATCTCTATAAAACTGATTAACCAATTCAATACAATTAATCCCAAATTGCTCTTTGGCAATACGCGGGAAATTTGCTGGGTCCAACTCTTTTGCAAAGAAAGCTTTATGCAAAGACCACTGAGCGAGAGAAATCTCAAAATCAGTATTTGCAACGACTACTGCATCTGCAACTACGCTAGTTGCCGGACTTCCTGTACCACAAGACATGATAAAGGACGATCCCATCGAAATCGCACCCAATGTTAATCCCGCCTCCTTCAGGAAGGCTCTTCTGTTTTTTTTCATAATCAACTATTCAAATATTAGACATCAAAAAATAGGTTAAGGGTTTCATTTAATCCCAATTGGGACAATAATACCCAAGGAGTGATTATGGTAGGTAAAAAGATAATTATATTTTTCCGAAAAAACAGTAATAATGTATGAATAAAACTAAAATTAGGGCTTGTATAAGAAATCGACTTTTTTAAATTGATCAAATTGAGACAATACTTTCATACTTTGAAAAGTATGATTACACAAATTAGCATCGCTGTTTAATCAAGGTGACCTATTACAAATTGAGCTTTTTCTTTAATGAATACTTGGCGAACATCAAGATCATTATAACGCCAAATGGCTGCCTGAATTGCTTCCATCTATAAAAACCCATTTCAAAATAATCGGCGTCACCAACCGATAATATTTTTAAAGTCAATTCCTATCCAAATTGTCCGAGGTATTTGGAACCAATCGCTTGTTAATCTATAGGGCAAGCTATTCTTCGGTAATCAACCCACTGCCCTCTTTAGTGATGGGCTCTTCTAAGTCCTTAACTGACTTATTGATCCGAATGCGTTTTTTTATAATATCAATGTTATTTTCGGATTATTTACAAGGCTAAATTGATCGCTTGTCAACTTTTACTATGTAACTAATACCAAATTGAAACCCACATAATCAGTTGTGTAATACCATCCATTCAAATCCAAGTCGCCAACCAAAAGATCATCCATGGTTCTGGAAAATTAGCTGGATGGGGTTGTTTAAATACTTATCACTATCCTATTCTTCAAATGAATAATCAAAAGCACTGATTGTCTCGCTTAATAAAAAAAAATGTAACACTCACCTTGGAATGAGTGTTATTGCCATATGATATTTTAAGCAGTAGTCATAATTAAAACAAATCATCGGATATTCCATACCGATTAATAGCCTACACTACCCGTTTATATATCATCACTGACTTCGTCGCTATGGTACCTCTCTTAAATCAACAAAAACAATAATCAAGTAAATAAGATAAATATTCACGTTATTTAATTATTTTGAACGCCTATGAAAACGCCTTATTATTTGCTACTGATTTTCTCGTTATCAATTGGCTGTCAACCTAAGCCAATAGACCGTCTAAACGCCCAAATTGAAGAAATACTTTGTCCAATTGATGGTCATTTTGCCATCGCATTTCAAGATCTCAAAAATAAAGAACGATACTATTTTCTTAACGAAGGCGAATCATTTCATGCGGCAAGCACGATGAAAGTACCCGTAATGATCGAACTATTTCAACAGGCCGAACAAGGCATATTCGCACTTGAAGATAGTATTCTTATTCACAATCAATTCAAAAGTATTGTAGATGGTAGTGATTATGCAATGGACATAGCGGTGGACTCACAAGGCGACTTATATGGTTCCATTGGAAAAAACACAACACTTTACGATCTTATGTATGAGATGATTACTTCGAGTAGTAATCTGTCAACCAATATTTTAATTGATAAAATAGGTGCAAAAAATGTGACCGCCACAATGAGAAAATTGGGGGCTGAAAAGATAGCAGTTTTAAGAGGCGTTGAAGACCAAAAAGCGTTCGATTTAGGTCTAAACAATACGACAACGGCCAGAGATTTCCTCATTATTTTAGAAAGTATCGCTCAAAAAGAAGCCGCCAGCCCTGAGGCTTGCGACAAAATGATCGCTATTTTGAAAGAACAAAAATTCAATGAAATCATCCCACATTTTTTACCAAGTGATGTGCAGGTGGCGCATAAAACAGGATCTATTACCGGTCTGCACCATGACGGAGGGATTGTGTACCTTCCAGACGATTCTGGTTATGTCCTCGTATTATTCTCCAAAGATTTAACGGATTTCGATGAAGGTACCAATGCTTTGGCCCGACTATCTGAACTTTTCTATGCCTACTACATTGCAGATAGATGAATCGCTTTGTTATTCACTAGAAACAAATCAGGCCACCTTTTTATCTAGTCACTTAAAAGTCCCACCCGGGCTCATAGTCTCTTTGCCATGATTTCATGGCTTCCTTATCATGTACCACTCCCGTCTCCGTATTGATCTCCAATGGCCTGTTCAAGTCCTGGGCCATATTGGCATAATGACACATTAAATTGGTATTACTTGCGTTACCTATTGGGGCATTGAGTGGTGTGTCTATCCTGATGGCGTCAAGTAAATTTTTCATATGGAAAACGTCTAGCGCTCCTGCACCAACCAAATCAGTAGTTGCTGAGGGCGATTTTTCTGCTATGTCGAAAACTTTTTTACCACTCAAATCATATCGTATATAGCCATTTCGATCTAACAAAACAGAACCTTCTGTACCATGAATGAGTGTCCCACGATCCCGCTCATTAGTAGTGAAATTATTACAACTTTTGCCCTCCCAAGTGATGAGTTTTGAATCCTCATATTCATAATTGACCACTTGGGTGTCATAAAACTCCCAGTCATCTTTAAAGTGAAACCTACCTCCGCTAGATGATACTTTTTTGGGCAAGTCTACCCCTAAGGCCCATCGAGCAATGTCAATTTCATGGGTTCCATTATTGTGCACTTCACCGGTCCCCCAATGTTTGAACCAATGCCAGTTATAATGCACAAAATTATCTTTATACATCTTTCTTGGCGCAGGGCCTTGCCAAAGGTCCCAATCTAGCCAGTCAGGAATTTCGACTACTTTTCCACTGCCTATTCCCGTTCTCTTGTTTGAATACCATGCTTTAGCGAAATACGGAATACCAATAATACCTGAACGAATTTCTTGAATGGCCAACTGGCTGGTGGGCGCCGATCTCTGCTGGGTGCCGATTTGCAGCAACCTACCTGTTTCCATTTGGACTTCTATTAATTTTTTCACTTCAGCCGCATTTTGTGCAGCTGGCTTTTCAAGATAGACATGTCTTCCCGCTTTCATAGCCATGATTCCCATAGGGGCATGCCAATGATCTGGGGAAGCGATGGCAACAACATCTAAATCGGTCTTTTCAAGTAATCTCCGATAATCCTTGATCCCTTGAGGGGCTGTCCCTGTAAGCTTATTGACTTCATTGATGGCATTGCTCATTGCCCGACTGTCTACATCACAGATGTAACGAATTACCGTATTTTGATTGGCTAACGTTGATTTTAATAGGGCCATACCTCTTCCATTTACACCCGTTATCGCAAGGTTAATTCTATCATTGGCACCCATGATATTGGCATAACTTTTGGCACTGAACGATAGTGCCGCAGATCCCATTGCCACTTTTTTAATGAAATTTCTTCTGCTCTTTTTCATAACATTGAATATTAAAATTCCCTGATTTTGACGCTTCGATAACTCACCGTATTTCCATGATCCTGAAGCAGGATATGACCTTCCTCCCACATACCGAAATTAGGCCAAATGCGATACTTACTATGCGCGACTAAGGCCTTAAATAATGGACTATAGCGATCATATTCAACCACTTTCTCACCATTTAGCCAATGAGAAACCTGACCCTTTTTGGAAATGATTCTTATTTGATTCCACTGATCGATACCTTTAAATTGCTTTTCACGTCCCGGCACCGAGAGATTTTCAGCAGGGATCAAATCATATAATGAACCCAAGGTTCTGTTTCCACCAACCCCCAATTTGGCATCAGGATGTGCTGCATCATCTAGTATTTGAAATTCACAGCCAATCGCTGATCCTGATCCTTTGTTTATTTCCGGTTGTACAAAATACTTGATGCCACTGTTGGCCCCTTTGGTGATTTTAAATTCCAATTCTAATTCAAAATCCTGATATTTATCAATGGTAATAATATCTCCGGCGCCTTCAGCTTCCCCACCCTCTGACCCATTTATGGTCAACGTACCTTGGTCTATTTGCCATCCATAATCCGGGAAATGATCCAACTTAGCACCTCGCCATCCCTCTGATGAATGGCCATCCCACAATAGTCTCCAGCCTTTTCTAAGTTCATTTTGAGTGAGTTGATTAATTAAAAAACTCACTTCTTTAACGTCGGGATCAGGCGTCCACTTTAATGCCTCCAAGTTATCTGTAGCAATCCGAATATTCTTCCATCTTACCTGCTTATTAACTTGTTCGTCAGCATAAACACTATGTACTTGGAGTGCGATGAATCCGAAAGTGGTCAGCTCATCTACCAATTTGGTTGTCATCACCTGGTTGACCCAAACCTTAATTTCATTTCCAATGGCTTCAATGTGATAATGGTTCCAACCTCCTGGCACAAAAGCTGAACTACCTTTTTCATTTAGCGATAACGGATACATCCAGCCTCTTCTAGCTTCATCATATAACCCCCCACTAAAAGCACGCGCCGATGGATCTATTTCAACCTGATATCCATGAACCCTTCCATTTTGGAAATTTTTATCACTCAAGCTTCTTATTTGAATCCCTGAATTGAGTTCATTGTCGACCTTGACCGCTACTTCGAGGATGAAATCCCCATAGCTTTTCTGGCTTATCAAAAAAGTGTTCGGTGTATTCCGCACACTTGTCCCTACAATCACACTATCTCCCTCTAAGGTATAAGGCGCCACTCCATTTAGACGGGTCCAATTATCTAAATTTTCTCCATTGAATAAATATTCCCATTGGGGCTGAGCCGAGACTGTTAGAAAACTTATCAAAAGCCAACTACTTATGAACCATTTATATTTCATCTTCATGGGGTTTGTGTTCTAGTTATCAATATAAGAAAAATTAATTATTTGAAGGTCATCATCACCCTCAAATTGCTGCATTTAGTAATCGATCAATAACGCTCATATTTGCAAGGGCATCCGTCAAGGGAGTTAATCTCCCATTGGTCCTAATGGCTTCTGAAAAGGCATCCCCTTGTAGCGTATAGGCGTTAGCTTTTTCAAATGTGATCGCCTCCATTTGCTCTCCCTGAAAAACCTTGACCTCGGTCTCTAATCCCGGGGGTCCGAATGGATCCAAAATAGCTATTCTTCCTTTTGTACCATAGATCTGAACGCATTGATAGCGATCCATTTGGGTACCGCAAGTGAAGGTAGCAGAACCTTTTTCAAACCTCAGCATCCCTGAAGCGACGCGATCGACATTAAACTGAGGATCAAATTCCATCAAACCTTTCACCCTTATGGGTTCTTCACTAAACAATAATCTCGCTAAGGAAATTGCATAGCAACCTACATCTAACAACCCACCACCACCAAAGGCCACCTGATTACGGACGTTTCTAGGATCTCTCTGGTCATAGGAAAAATGGGTATGCATCGTTACCATATCACCAATGACCCCTTCCTTGAGCAACTGCTGTACCTTAAGCCATTGAGGATGATGCTTATACGCAAAAGCTTCTGCTACTTTTAATTCAGGGTATTTTTTAATTTCTTCTGATAGAAAAGCAGCTTCCTGCAAATTCATACTTATGGGTTTTTCACAAAGCACATGCTTCCCTGCAGCCAAACTTTTAATGATCCAAGGTACATGCAAATGATTTGGCAGCGGTACGTACACGGCCTCAATTTGTGGGTCTTCTAGTAAGTCTTCATAACTCCCATAGGCTTTAGGAATACGCAAGGATTCAGCTGCATTTCTTGCTTGATCCAAACTACGAGAAGCAATGGCATCAATACTACAAAATGCCCCTGATTGCATGGCAGGGATAACTTTTTTGAGGGCTATATTGGCGGTACCCAATACGCCCCAGCTCACTTTTTTCATCTTCTAATGGAAATAATTAATGGCGACATCGAATAGTCATCAGCGAAAATCAAAACCACTTGATAGTTAAATTAATCAAGGTCTGCTTGAAATTATTGTAGGGAGGCATCAAAAGCTCAATGGCACCAGGTATGTGTTGTCTATATATACTACGCTCATTTGAAAACGCCATGAATCCATGTTTTCCATGGGAACTCCCAATACCACTATTATTGACTCCACCAAAAGGCAACTCATGATTGAAAAAATGCAAATCGTTGCTATTGATACACACGCCTCCCGAATTCGTATTATTCAAAATATATCGGATATTTTTTTGACTTTTACTATAAATATACAATGCCAATGGTTTTTCCTTATCATTGATAACCTCCAAAACCTCGTCAATATGATCATAAACCCGAATAGGCAAGATTGGACCAAAAATCTCTTGTTGCATCAAATCTGAATCCATTGGTACGTCTTTCATTAAAGTAGGTGCTAGGCTACGAGTATCCGCATCTGATTCTCCACCATGCACAATTTCCGCCCCCTTGTCCACTGCATTTTTTAAATAATCCATCAACCGGTTGAAATGCTTGATATTGACGATTTTGGTATAATCCTTTGAATCCGAAGAATTTAAACCAAAAAATTTCTCTAAAGTTTGCTTTGCCGCAACGATAAACTCGTCGACTTTACTCCGATGCACATTCACATAATCTGGAGCAATGCAGATTTGTCCTGCATTGAGAAACTTTCCCCATATGATTCTTTTGGCAGCTGTCTCAATATCGGCTGTTTCATCTACCACCGTAGGGGATTTTCCACCCAATTCTAAGGTAACAGAAGCTAAATGTACAGCCGCCGCACGCATCACTATTTTGCCGATTTCAGGAGCTCCAGTAAAAAATATATGATTAAAGGGAAGTTTCAATAAGGCAGTGCTTTCGTTAATACCTCCCTCAATAACTGCTATTTCTTGTTCATCAAACAGCTCATTAATCATTTTTTTCATAAGAGCTGAAGTCCTTTCAGTATGCTCTGAAGGCTTTAAAATAACCGTGTTTCCCGCTGCTATTGCCGAAATTAACGGACAAAAACTAAGATTAATTGGAAAATTCCATGGGGAAATGATCAGGACATTCCCTTTTGGCTCGTACTTAATTTTGGAGGAAGATCCAAAGAAAGCCAATTTGGTATTTACCGGTTTGTCTAGCATCCAATCACCCAAATTTCGTAAAGCATATTTGATCTCTCCGGTTACTGGATAAATTTCGGTAAGATCCACTTCCGCCGCACTTTTGCCGAAATCTTCCAACAAGGCTTGGCGAATCTCGTTTCGATAAGTCACCTCCACGGCGTGTAGTAACTTCCGTAGCTTTGCTTTTCTTTGTTTGGTGGTCGATTGCGCAATTCCCTTTTTAAAGTTTTGCTGACGGTGAAAAATTGACGCCATATCCAATGGCAAAATCGATGTCTGCTGAGTACTACTCATATCATTTGAATGAAGGGGGGGTTAAAATACCTTACTATGCTAAAGATAAGATTTTTTCTAGTCATGTTGCGACATCATAAACAGTTTCTGACGAACGGGGCTACATAGGTTTGAAAAGCTAAAATTCAAGACATGAAAGCCTTAATCCTTTCAATAAGTCTTCACTATTGACGTCTGAATAGTAAGTTTTAATTGCTGCTTTACTGATATCAGACCGATTGTCTAGGCACTTAATTGCTTGATAGCCTCAACGAAAGTATCCAATTCGGAAGTAGTCGTATATACATTAGGGGTAATTCTCAGACCACGAACGCCAGGAGAATCAATAGCTACTGTCCAGATTTTAAACTCATCTAATAATCTTTTGGCAAATTCATTCGGAGGGATCTGCGCAATACCTACATTTCCAATAGCACAATGCCGATAGGATTCTACGGGTGTATTGACTTCCACACGGGGCAAATCTCTCACTTGGGTTGTCCAATACCTTTGCAAAAAGCGTAATCGAGCTTCTTTTCTCGCCCCTCCTATCTTTTGATGGTAATTAATGGCATTGACAATGGCTAAATCTGTGTGCGCTGGGTGGGTACCTATATGATTCAATCGTAAAATATCATTTGGGTCCATCTCTCCTTCGGCGAAAATAGGCCAAACAGTTGAGACCTTACCTTTTTTTACGAACAAAAAACCAGCACCAAGTGGTACACTAAGCCATTTATGCAAACTGGTCGCATAGTAATCACAATTCAATTCATTGATAGAAAATTGAAAATGCCCAAAGGCATGAGCCCCATCAACCATTACTAGTACACCCAATTCATGAGCCATGTCGCAAATTTTACGCACCGGAAGTATCTGCCCCGTGATGTTAACCATGTGACAAACCATTAATAGTTTGGTCTTTGGGGTAATGGCAGATCTGTATAGATTTACAATTTCATCATCGTCATTGGGATGATTGGGTATGGATAACTCCTTGCAAATAATGCCAAAACGCTTTTCCATCATTTTAAATTGATTCAACATGGCACCATAATCTTGCATAGACATGATAGCTTCATCTCCTGGCATCCAATCTTGGCCCTGTATGATCATATCTAAAGACTCGGTAGTATTTCTTGTAATGACAAGCTCCTCTTGACTGCATCCAGCCATTTCGGCCAACAAGGAAGCATTGACTTTTTTATTTTCAAATTGAACCGTACGCATGTACCAAGAACCTTGGTAATTGATTTCTTTTAAATGCTCGATATAAGCCGATTCAGTTGATTGCGGCATGACGCAGTAATAACCATTCTCTAGATTAATATAATCTGGCTTTAGGCGATAATCTTTTCTGATCTCCAACCAAAAAGACTCATCTTGTGCAACCTCTCTGTCCGATAAATGCCTCGAACCATCTATTAATGAGTTCAAATGATCAAAAGTCAACGGTACCGACAATCCCATAATAGATGCTTTTTTTAAAAACTCACGTTTTTCCATATACAGAATATACAGAATATTTTTTT
>TARA_B110000503_G_scaffold55585_1_pt1 | contig 10853 bp, 6 predicted proteins | sample TARA_B110000503 | Tara Oceans TARA_B110000503 (sample SAMEA4397472) | marine metagenome | biome: Polar Biome; feature: [SRF] surface water layer (ENVO:00010504); material: water (ENVO:00002006), including particulate matter (ENVO:01000060) such as... | depth 5 m
GCTGAATTTAACCCTGTAGCAGTTGCTAAAGATGAGTTAATAGATTTAGAAATCGAAATCATGGCTTTAAACGCTGCTAAAAACATGGACATAGATCATGCTGAAGCAATACTAAGGGTTGAAGTAGGTTCAAGTGTAAATGAATTAGAATCTAAAGAAATAAAAAGAGATATATTATTACTAGCTAAAAGAGATCCTAAGTTATTTATTAGCTTAGCTAAAGATGATAATATTCAATTAAGAAACTTTGGAATTAAAGCAACAGAGCAAGGAATAGTTCAATTAGTAAACAAAAACAGAGATTTTGTTTGGGGTACTAATAAAAAGAAACTAATGACAGTTCCTTTTGATGAAAATCCTTATGCTGCTTTAGCTGCATGGTTCAAAACAGATGAAGGGGTAGAAGTTTACAAATCTATCGAGAAAAAGTTCTCATAACCTGTAATACTAATATAGGGCTCGATCACTCGGGCCCAATATTATAATAAAAATACACAATGGCAATAAATGTAGATATAGTTTACAAAACAGTTTTATTAATACTTAATAAAGAACAGAGAGGATATATGACTCCTGATGAGTTTAATAAAATAGGAACTCAAGTTCAGCTTGAGATTTTTAATAATTATTTTGACGAACTTAATCAACAATTAAGAATATCAGATAACGATAGCGAATATGGTGATAGATTAAAAAACATAGACGAAGACATATCTGTATTTAAAACAATAGGATCAGCAACACCAATAGCTGCTAATTCAAACACATTCAACTTACCTACTACCTCTGGCGTAGCGGCTACAACTCAAAACTTCGTAGGAGTAGCTACTCAAATTTCATATCCTTTTACAACAATAACATCTTCACAACTAAACTCAAGCGTTATAGCAGTTACTATAAACGGTATATCTACAGCTGCTTTTACTATAAGTGGTTTAAATCTAGTTTTAGATGCTCTACCTACCGCAGGAGATGCAATAGTTGTTACATCAACACCAGAAGATTTTTACATGCTAGGTACAGTTATTTATCAAGACACGCAAGAAGCTGAAAGAATACAAAGAAATGAATTACTGTATATAAACTCTTCGCCTCTTACAAAGCCTACTACAACTTTTCCTTTATATTTATACGAGAACAATCAGGTAACTTTATATCCTACTACTATAGTAAGTAATGTTACGGTAAGTTATCTTAGAAAACCTTTAGATGTGATTTGGAATTTTACAATACCAACTGGTCAAAACTACTATCAATATAATCCAACAAATTCAGTTAATTTTGAACTTGGTAAAAAAGAACAAACAAACGTTATATTGAAAGTATTGTTATATGCTGGAGTTGTAGTTAAAGATCCTACGATTATACAAGTAGCAGCTTCTCAAATACAGCAAGAACAAAATAATTCAAAAAGCTAAACTATGTCAAGACCTGATGGTGGATTAATCACCGAAAACAACTTACAATATTACGCGGGTGCGCAGATCATATATACATCGGTAAATTTAACTACTAATTATACTTTTACTTTTAATACTCAATTATCTTTAGGTAGCGCAGATAGTTGGAACCCTGCAGATCCTAACTATGGTTTAAATAATTTTACAATATTCACAAGTACTAATGGTATTTCTAATTGGATACCTTATGTTACTGTATTCACACTAACAACAAACTTAAACAATAGTAATAGTGTTATAGCCCTAGCGGCTCAACCCTTAGGTATTTACATAAAAGTTCAATTAAAAGTTGATGCTGTAGCTAATAATTATGGCGGGTACGAGTACACTAGCCTAAACGATGTAGTATATAATTTTACTGTTGGCTATGTAGGTAATCAAAAGATAATATCAGACGTAAAAAGAACTGATATAATATTTCACGCAAAACGCGGATTACAAGAATTTAGTTTTGATACATTAAAAAGTGTTAAGTCACAAGAGTTAAGTGTTCCACCTAGTTTGTCTATTCCAATACCACAAGATTATGTTAACTATGTTAAGATGTCATGGATTGATGGCTTAGGCGTTAAACACACTATATACCCTACACAGCTAACTAGCAGCCCTTATTCTTCTCCAGTGCAAGACAGAGCAGGTAATATAATTCAAGATAACTTTAGTGAAAATATAGAAGGTACTTCACAAACTAATACTAGATGGCAAGGAGCTAATACTAGACTTATAACAGGAGCTTGGAATCAACAAGACCTGAACGACGGTTTATTTATGGATTGGTGGGGTGAAAACTGGGGTTACAATGGTTATTACGGTCAAAGATACGGACTTGATCCAGTTACAACCCAGACAAACGGTTGGTTTAATATAGACGAAAGACAAGGTACTATAAACTTTTCTAGTGATCTTACGGGTAAACTTGTAATGATAGAGTATATATCTGATGGGCTTGCTTATGATCTAGATACTAAGATACCTAAAATGGCAGAACAAGCTTTGTATTTATACATAGCTCATGCAATACTAGCAACTAGATCAAACGTAAATGAATATGTAGTTAATAGATTTAAAAAAGAAAAATCAGCAGCGCTTAGAAACGCTAAGATAAGATTATCTAATATTAAGCTTGATGAAATAGTTCAAGTAATGAGAGGTAAATCTAAATGGATAAAATCATAATAAATGGCTGAAATTAAAAACAGTTTTCTTAAGTCTAAAATGAACAAAGATTTAGACGATAGAATACTTACTAATGGAGAATATCGAGATGCTAATAACATTTCAGTTGGAAGATCAGAAGACTCTGATGTTGGTGCTTTAGAAAATATAGTAGGTAATCTTTTAGTTACTAATACTGATTTAGCTATAGCTAACCTAGAAGTTATAGGTAGTTTTTCAGACGATGGAACAAATCAAATATTTATTTTCTTAACTGATTATACTGGTACGGCTTTTTCTCCAGCTAATAAAAACCATTTTATATACGTATACAATACTGTTTCAGGTGATTATACTTTGTTAGTTCAAGGTTTTTTCTTAAACTTTGATATTAACTCTCCTATATATGGAATAAATTTACTAGAAGAATTATTGTTTTGGACTGATAACAGAAATCAACCAAGAAAAATAAACATAGCTAAAGCGTTACAAGACAATACTTATTATAATACTGAAGATCAAATATCAGTAGCAAAATACAATCCTTACAATCCTATAAGTTTAATAAAACAATCTACAGCTACTATTGCTACCGTTATTGATACAACTAGCGTGACAGTAGCAGGTGATGTTACAGCCAGTATTACACCTGGCATGACTTTGACCTCAACAGTATCAGGACGTGAAATTGATGGCAGCGAGTATATATTTGTAGCTTCTTCAACCTATAACGCAGGTACATCAAGCACTACTATAGTAATTAGTTCTGCGCCTGCCAACGCTTTTAATGCTGGTGATGTGCTTTTATTTTCAATATCAACAATGACTAACAAAAGCTCTGACGCTACTTGGCCAGGAGACCCTAATTACTTAGAAGATAAATTTGTTAGGTTTAGTTATAGATTCAAATTTGACGACGGTGAGTACTCTTTAATGGCTCCGTTTACTCAAATAGCTTATATACCTACACAAAAAGGATACTTTGTTCAAGGTGATCAAGATGCTGCATTCAGGTCAACTGTTTTAGATTTTATGCAAAACAATGTACAAAACATTGTATTAAATATAGAACTACCTGATACCGCTGATAGAATATCTAGCACTTATAAGATAACAGAAATTGATTTATTATTTAAAGAATCAGACGCTTTAATTGCTAAAGTACTAGAAACCGTATTAGTATCAAATATAGCAGTTCCTTTTAGCGGCAAGACATTATATAGTTATGAGTACCAGTCTAGAAAGCCATATAAGACACTCTTACAAGCCCAAACAACTAGAGTGTACGATAAAGTACCTGTAAGAGCTTTAGCTCAAGAAAGCGCAGGTAATAGAATAATATACGCTAACTACTTTGACAAGCACACTCCACCTGAAACAATCAATTATAATTGTGCTATAGTAGATAAAAGCAGTACTGGTGTTTTTAATAATTTTATAGAATATCCAAATCATTCAGTAAAGCAAAATAGAACATATCAGATTGGTTTTATACTTTCTGATAAATATGGTAGATCATCTCCTGTTATATTATCTGAAGTAGATACAGGTGTAACTACATCTTCTGCTTTCTTTTCTGGCTCTACAATATATAATCCTTATAACACTACTTTTCAAGACATGAGTCTTTGGTTTGGAGACGCTATGCAGGTAGTTGTAAATAATATAATTGATTCAACGTTAGATACTACTATTGGTACACCTGGACTATACGCTCAACCTGTAACTGGATTATCTAGTGGCGTTGGGTACGCTGCTAAGCCAGGTACTACAGTTATAACAGGTACCGCAACCGCTGGAACTTATGAATTTGCGTCAAACACAACTCCATACCCTAATAATTTAAACGTACCTGTTGTTGGAAATTATTTAAGAGGATATTTTGAAGATTTTGTAGAGGTTAAAACTGTTTCTATAGTTGGTGGCGTTTATGATTTAACTACTTCGGGTAGAGTTAGTGATATCTATCAAGCGAATGCTACTAATATTCCAGATTTAAAATTTGCCTACACTTTGAACCCTACGGGTTGGTATTCTTATAAGGTTGTTGTTAAACAACAAGAGCAAGAGTACTACAACTGTTATCTACCAGGCATACTAAATGGCTACCCTGGTCAATCTACTCTTGGTAAAACTGAAGGTAATTTTCCAGCTTCTGAAATTAATGTTACCGCTCACACTGTTTTACTAAATGACAATATAAATAAAATACCTAGAGATTTAACTGAAGTTGGACCTGATCAAAAGCAATATAGAAGTTCTGTGCAATTATTTGGTAGAGTTTTTAATAATACTCAAACTTCAAATATACAATATTTTCCAAACATAACAGGTAACAAAAATGCATTAAGCCATACGGCTTCTACCATAGCAACAGCTGGAGATCTTAACATGGGTTTCTTAGATTTATCTGATGACACTGGCACTAACGCTAATGGTCAAGCTATAAACGGTGATCTTGTTTTTTATCAATTAGATACAAACCCTTTAGTAGCAAGAATATCTACGTTAGAAAAATCAATAGGCATGTCTGCTCTCAGTACGTCTGTAGCTGTAGATAACATGACACCTTATTTAGCTGTATACGAAACAGAGCCAGTTACGTCTTTATTAGATATATACTGGGAAACAACTACAGTAGGTTTAATAGCTGACTTAAACGCAGACATTCAAACTGGTTTCGAAGGAGCAACTTCTTTTGGGCCTATGAACTGGTCTATGAGAGAGTTTTGTGACTCTAACGGTAGTCAAGCTTTAGCAACCGGAGCACCTGGCTCGCCGTGGATCACGGATTATTTTTCTGCTTTTTCAAACGAAGGAACTGCTTTAATTGATACATCTATAGCTTCTTTTACTGTAACAAATGGACTAGGTACCGACGTTAGCGGATCTTTTAGAATAGACGAAGGAACTGGAGCTGATTTAGATAAATTTAGAATTAGAATAGGTCAAAACTTTACATTTATTGACACGTCTGCAATAAACGACGTTTTTGACTTTAGCGTTACTGTAAACGCTTTAGTATCTGGAGTTACTATACCTGGTGTTATTACTTTTCAAGAAAGCTTAGTTAATATAGTTCCTGGAGCTCCTGGTAATTTAACAGGTAGCACGCCTTTATCTGTTGCGCCTTATGAAATATCAAGAGCATCGACTATAGTTGTTCCAACGAGTGTTTATTCTACGTTAAACAACGGTGGCGCAGATATATTAGGTGAGAAAAATAAACAACAATTATTGTTTAGCATCACTGCTGGTAACCCGCAAGGAGCCTTAGGTGATGACTTGTGGACTATAAATTCTTTAACTGGAGAAGTTACTCAAATAGCTAATTCAGTTCCTAATGGTCTGTATACTGGTTTTACAATTAGAATACAAGACGCAAACGGTGGAACTGGCTTTTTAGAACAAAGTATTATACTAAGAATAACTGTAGGAGCGGCTGCCTTAAACTCTAGAGCAATAAGCCCATGTAGAACTAATTTAAATACTAATAATCTTGTAGCTAATATACCTACTAATGCGGTGGCTTTTAATATGGCAACACCTAGAGTTGGTCAAGGCACGGAAGGTAGCCAAGGTGTGACAGCTTGCTGGTTTCTTTCTAACTATGATCTTAACACTTTTACTCCAGAAGGAGTTAATGGAGGCGTTTCAAGCTTGCCAGCTAGCTTTTCTGCAACTGCTGATAACAAAGCAACAACAGATGCCTCTGGAGGAACAAACGCTTATTGGTTAGGAGAAGCTGGTAATCAGCAAGAAATGAATACAGGTAACGTAGCTATAAGTCTAAATGTTGGTATGAAAAACGATGGAACTAGTAATCCTAGAGCCTTGTGGGATAGTTTTATAGTATACCATTACAATGGCACGACCAACGCTTGGGAAGAAACAGAAGATCTTAATGGCTCACTGTCTAAATATTCTACCTCTGCCGGCACAACAACTCCAACTCTTAATTATTTAGAAAACTTTGGCGGAGCAAGTAGCTCAACTTTTAATTATTTTCAATTAATAAAAGGTTTTGCTTATTCTCAGTTTACGCCTTTAAATAATCCAAAAGGAAATTTTGCAATTGTAATTAAAAACCTTAGATTTACAGGTGTTAGCTCTCAAGCATCATCACCGTTTGCTTGGGTAAACACTGATGATCTATATAATCCTTCTTGTGTTATTTGGCAAGGTGCAAATGTAATTGACACTTGGGCTAATAGTTATTTTCCTTACTTAAGATCGGCTTCAGCTTCAGGATTTACATGCAATACTAACGTTGGTTCTGACGCGCTATATGCTAATACTCCTTACGGAGAATTTGTAGAAGTATTTTTTACTGACAATGCTTTAACGCTTCCTTTTAATGGAGCAAGTGGTTTTTATAACTTTGAACTAAATAGATCAGGTTTTACAACGGTGCCAGCTTCTTGGCAAACAAACCAAGGAACAGATGTAGAGTTAAGATGGGGAGCAAGAATATTATCAACTGGTCAAAAACAAACAAACTTAGGTGGCAATATAACTGGAGACAATCATGCTAGACCTACTACAACTGGAACTAATAACATTTGCCAAATAGGTTCTACGGTTCCAAGCGGAACAGCACCTAGCTTTTATGGCGCTGTTAGAATATTTCAAAATTAAAAACACGTAAAAACAAGTAACTATAATTATGTCAGCAACACTCGAATTAAAATACTTTAATACGTTTTGGTTAAAACAGATAAAAACATTAAGCAACGCTACTTTAAACGGTAATCCTATTGCTCCTGTTTTTAATAATGCTACTAGCACAGAAAACTTACCGTTAGATTTTACGGTAACAACATCTGCTACTGTTGACACTGTTGCCGCTACAAACTTAATATTTACTTTAACATCTACACCAAACCCACCTATACAACCAGGCCTTAATGTTACTGGAACTGGAGTTGTTGCTGGCACGTATGTAGCTAGTGTTAGTAACACGTTGTCAGTAACTAGAATAACTTTAAATCAAAATAACGCTGCTATTGTTGATGGAACAGTTTTAACCTTTAGCTCAGGTGTTGTTACTGTAACAGAAGCTAGTGGTGATGATTGGTTCATTGAAGAGTCAAGAATTAGAGGAGGCTATAACAATACCTCTGTTGATTTAGGTGTTAAAGCTTATTTAGTCGAAGATGAGCCAAACCAACAGCATAGGTTTAATACTATGATATACTCAGGTATATATAACTCTAGAACTGGCGTTAACAACACAAATCAGTTTTCAATAGCTGAATCAATAACTAGAAGCGTAGATCCATCAAACAGATCTATACAAAGGTTATATGCTGAAGATACAAATTTAATAATATTTCAAGAAACTAAAGTAAGTAAATCTTTAATAGATAAAGACGCTATTTACTCTGCAGAAGGAGGAGCGGCAATAACTACAAGTCCTTTAGTAATAGGTCAAAACATAGCGTACGCGGGTAATTTTGGTATAAGTACAAATCCAGAATCTTTTGCGGTATATGGTTATAGAAAATACTTTGTAGACAGAGAAAGAAACGTAGTGCTTAGACTATCACAAGATGGAATATCTGAAATATCAAACTATGGTATGATGGATTTCTTTAGAGACAAGTTATCTTTAGTTGGTAGTACAGGTAAAATAATAGGTGGATGGGATATGCATAACAAAGTTTATACTGTTTCATTACAACCACCAAGTTCAGATAATTTTACATTGACATTTGACGAGGCTGTTCGTGGTTGGACAAGTTTCTTTAGCTTTTTTCCTAGTTCAATGATTAGTTTAGATAGTAATTTTTATTCTTTTTATGAAGGTAAAATATTTCAACATTATATGCTTGCCGCAGGAAACACTGACAGGGCTAAATATTATGGTGTTACTTATTCTTCTGATGTAACATTTATTTTTAATTCTCAAAAGTCTGTTGTAAAAAACTTTAATACAATTAATTACGAAGGTTCTCCTGGTTGGAGTATGGCAAGTTTAAATACTTCACTTACAACACCTATATTATCAACATCAAATGATCAGGCTTTACCTATAGCTGTTAGCGTTAATATAACTACGTTAGAGCAAATGCAAAACAATTTTAATGTAAACAACTTTAAAAGAAGAGAAAATAAATACTTTGCCAATGTGGTTAATCAAACTTTATCTCAACAAGGTGAGGTTGTTTGGGGTCAAAGCATGACAGGTATTAAAGGTTTCTTTGCGGTGTGCAAAATGACATCAACAAATACAGGTCTACAAACAGGTAAGCAAGAATTATTTGCAGTATCTACTAATTTTGTAGAATCATCTTATTAAATTAAATATATGAATAAATTAACGGTGCAAGAAGAAAACGCGCTAGCTAAAAAAATAGAAACAATTGGTCAGTTTAGAAAATCTATAATAACATTTGAAGATCAATTAATGAGTTTACCAGGATCCTATGGAGATCCAAAAAACCCTGGTCAAGATAAAAAAGCTAACGAAATAAATCCTTTGAAGCATACGTTTGCTGGAGGATGTTACATAAGAGAATTGTTTATGCCAAAGAGTCAGTTAATAACAACAGGCATACATAAAAAAGAACATTGTTTCTTTGTAACTAAAGGAGATGTTTCTGTTTTAACAGAAGAAGGTATACATAGAATAACAGCACCTTACAGTGGCATAACACAACCAGGTACTAAAAGAATTATATATGTTCATGAAGATACTATATGGATAACCGTACATAGAACAGATAAAAACAACGTTGAAGATGTATTAGAAGAAATAATAGCTAAAGATTTTAATGATCCATCAGTTTGTTTAGAAGCTGTAAAAGAAAAATTGATAAAAAATAAATAATATGAGTGTATTAGTAGCCGGTATAGTCGGAGGTGTTGGCGCAATTGCTAACGGTATAATAGGTGGTAGTAGAGCTAAGAAGCAAATGCGAGCTGCTAGAAAAGAAAAAAATAGATTGTCTAAGAAATTAGAAAGTTTAGAGAGTCAACGACAAGATATAGTAAACCCATATGCTGATGCTGAAGATTTAAGCGGGATGATAAGTGATCTTAGTGGTAACGTAAGTAATCCGTTTGCTAATCTAGGCGTTGCTACTCAAGCGGCTGAGATGCAGTCAGAACAAGCTGATATAGCTTTAGCTAACACGCTAGACACTATAAGAGCTACAGGATCTGGAGCTGGTGGAGCAACAGCTTTAGCACAGGCTGCTTTAGAAAGTAAAAAAGGTGTTTCTGCTAGTATAGAAACACAAGAAGCTGCAAACGAAAAAGCTAGAGCACAAGGCGAGCAAGCTTCTCAACAAAGAAAAATGCAAGAACAACAAAGAGTTCAAAGTCAAAAATCAAGTCTTAGAGGTCAATATCAACAAATGATGGGTCAGGGTGAAGAGTTTCAAATGAAACTAAACTCGGCGCAAGAACAAAGTGAAATAGACAGAACAGCGGCTCAAATGGCTAGTCAAGTTCAAGCTGAAGCGCAAGCAACTGCTGCAGAAGGTCAAGCTTTAATGGGAGCAGTTACTGGAGTAGCTGGAGCAGTTGGAAACATGGCAATGGGTGGAGCGTTTAGTGGCGGTGGCCCTGGTCTTCCTGTGGCGGATCCTGGTTTACAACAACAAGTACAAGGAGTAACACAAATTGAAACAGCAGGCCCAACAGGAGTTGGAGGGTTATTACCAATGCCAGATTATGTTGAGAGAAGTGACAGAAGACTTAAAAATAATATAAAATTAATTAGTAAATCTGAGTCAGGTTTAAATATTTATTCCTTTAATTATAAAGATGATAAAACCTGGGGCAAAAAAACTTATCAAGGAGTTATGTCAGATGAAATACCAACTGAAGCAGTTATAAAACATAAAGATGGTTTTGATAGAGTAGATTACTCTAAGCTTGATGTAGAATTTAAATCAATATAAAAATGGCACAACAAAATTGGAATTATTACGTAGCGCCTAAAGGCACAGAGTCTAGAACAAATACCTTGGTTGGTATGGTTCAAAACGCAGCTAACGTTAGGTCAGCGCAACTAGCTAAAGAAAAACAAGCGGCAGAAATAAAAAGAAAAGAAGCTAAAAGAGATGCTGAAATAAACTTTAATAGAAACGAACAACAATTGGCTCAGCAACAAGACAGCATGCAAATGTATAATAAAGACATTCGTAGCGCCGCAAACAGCAATAAAGTTGGTAACGCTTACGCTACTGGTATATTAAGTAAAACATATACCATGGAAGACAAAAGAGA
>TARA_B110000503_G_scaffold4212_1_pt1 | contig 10851 bp, 11 predicted proteins | sample TARA_B110000503 | Tara Oceans TARA_B110000503 (sample SAMEA4397472) | marine metagenome | biome: Polar Biome; feature: [SRF] surface water layer (ENVO:00010504); material: water (ENVO:00002006), including particulate matter (ENVO:01000060) such as... | depth 5 m
ATTCCGTTAATTCGGGATGCTTTTTTTATTTTTACTAAAAACATTCGCAGCTTATGTTCGACTATTTCCGAAGGTTTTTCGCTTTTACAAAAAATAGTGTTTCTGAAAATACTCGGAAACGTACAAAAAGTTCCTCCGATCAAGCCGGGGAAGTAGACATGAAAAAATTTCTTATCGTTGGATTAGGCAATATAGGCCCAAAGTATCATAACACGAGGCATAACATAGGATTTAAAACGCTGGACTATCTAGCCGAAAAAGAAAACCTTACATGGGAAACTGCAAAACTTGGCGATATCACAGTTTATAAAGTAAAGGGCAGGTCGTTTCTACTTCTTAAACCAAGCACATATATGAACTTAAGTGGAAAGGCGGTCAAGTATTGGCTCGATAAAGAGAAAATTCCCCTAGAAAATCTTTTGGTCGTTACAGACGACCTCAACCTACCCTTCGGAAGTATTAGGGTCAAAATAAAAGGAAGCGACGGAGGACACAACGGGCTAAAAGACATTCAAAACGTGTTACAAACAACAAAATACAATCGTTTCCGATTCGGAATTAGCAACGAGTTTTCGAAAGGCAGTCAAATTGATTATGTTCTTGGAGATTGGTCTTTAGATGAAGAAAAGCAACTTCCAGAGCGATTAGAAATTAGTAAAAAAATTATTGAATCCTTCGCACTTGCAGGAATTAATATTACAATGAATAGCTATAACGGTAAGTAACGTGAACATATATTCTTCAGCCTCAAAATATCATAATCCGCGCGGAAGTGTTGTAACAATTGGAACATTCGACGGGGTTCACATAGGGCATAAGGCACTATTAAATCGTTTGGTGAAAACCGCCAAGAAGGAGGATTTGGATGCGGTAGTGCTAACGTTCTTTCCGCACCCAAGGATGGTATTGCAAACCGACGCATCTATTCAACTAATTAATACGATTGATGAACGTATAGATTTAATAAGTAAAACAGGGCTGGATCATTTAATAATCCATCCATTTACTAAAGCCTTTTCAAGGCTAACTGCACTCGAATTTGTTAGAGATATTTTAGTACATAAATTAAATATTAAGAAAATTGTTATTGGCTACGATCATCGCTTCGGCAGAAATCGCAATGCAGATATCGAAGATCTTAGAGCGTTTGGATTGACCTACGGTTTCGAGGTTGAGGAAATAAGTGCTCAAGAACTAGACGATGTTGCTGTAAGTTCAACAAAAGTCAGAAATGCCCTGAAAGAAGGTGATATTCAAACTGCTAATACATATTTAGGATATCCTTTCATGCTTTCTGGCACCGTCGTAAGAGGCAAAGAAATTGGGCGTACCATTCAATACCCCACTGCCAACCTAGCGCTTTCTGAAGATTATAAGTTGATTCCTAAAGAAGGTGTTTATGTGGTAAAGGCAACTATAGATTCTAAAACAATCTATGGGTTAACCAGCATTGGCACGAACCCTACGGTGGGTGGAACTTTAAAAACCATTGAAACGTATTTCTTAAATTTTAGCAGCGATTTATATGAAAAGAAACTGCAAATAGAATTTCTCACACACATACGCGACGGAGAAACGTTCAAGTCGATGGATGCGCTAAAAAAAGCCATTCAAAGTGATGAAGATTTTGCTAGAAATTTTCTAAAAAACCATGAATAACTTTCTCTTCAAACAAATTGACAATACGGGGCTCGTCTTATTTCGAGTGGTATTTGGATTGTTAATTAGCATTGAAGCTTTTGGAGCCATTGCCACTGGTTGGGTGCGACGAACCCTTGTCGAACCTGATTTTACATTTAATTTTATCGGGTTTGAATTTTTACAGCCACTCGTTGGCGACACCATGTATTTCTATTTCGTGCTCATGGGTGTCTTCGGGCTTATGGTCATGTTAGGATATAAATATCGAATGAGTATGGTAGTATACGCTCTGATGTGGTCGGGCGTATATCTCCTGCAAAAAAGCGCGTATAACAATCATTACTATTTAATGATGCTCTTGTGCTGGGTGATGGCGTTCCTACCTGCCAATCGATGGCTTTCACTGGATGCAAAATACAATAGCTCGTTACAATCTAGATCAATGCCTCAATGGTGTTTACTGGTTCTTATTTTACAAGTATGGCTTGTATACACCTTTGCCTCCATCGCAAAATTCTACCCAGATTGGTTAAATGGAACCGCAATTGCATTGTTTATGAATAGTAAAGAGAGTTATTGGCTTATCGGTCCAATGCTGCAATTGGATTGGGTGCATCAAACCATCATTTATGTTGGAATCGTATTCGATTTATTAATCATCCCGCTATTGCTATGGAGACGTACCCGAATGATTGCCTTTGCCATCTCGGTGGTATTTCACCTCTTTAATTCGGTGGTATTTCAAATTGGAATATTCCCTTATATGTCGATAGCATTTGCACTCTTTTTCTTTTCTTCGGAAACACTTAAGAAACGGTTCATACCTCTAAAGTACCAGTCGATACCTGCCCATTCTACTCCGCCAAACAGCCGGACAAAATACAATAATATACCAATCGGTATATTTTCTCTTTACTTTATCATTCAACTCGCACTTCCAGTGCGTCACTGGTTTATCCAAGACGATGTTTTATGGACCGAAGAAGGCCATCGCCTTAGTTGGCGCATGATGCTTCGTTCCAAAAGAGGCAATGTCACGATTTGGGCAGTAAATAAAGAATCTGGAGAACGCTATCGGTATAACTACAATGCATTGTTGAAAAACAAACAAAAACATTCGTTTAAGACAAAACCTGACCTCATTTGGCAACTTGCACAACGAATAAAAAAAATCGAAGCTGATAAAGGTATTGATGCGGCGGTGTATGTAGATGCTAAGGTTCGCGTTAATGGTGGCGTATTTCATCAATTCACCAACCCTGAAGTGGATTTAGCCGCAGTAAAGTGGCACCCTTTTAAACATCATGAATGGATTTTACCCTCCCCTGCAGATTATCACAAAAAGGATGATATAAAATAAGTCTAATTCCGTAAATTTGCTGGCTTAAACGTCTATTGCCATGCTACAAGTAACAGAAATAAGAGAACACAAAGACAAGATGATTGCTGCACTAGCCAAAAGAGGCATCGATGCAACTCAGGTTCTTGAAGACGTGATTAAAACGGATGAACTTCGCAGAAGCACACAGGCCAAGCTTGATGAAACACTGGCTCAGTCTAATACGTTCTCTAAGGAGATTGGCATCTTGTTTAAAAAAGGCGAAACACAAAAAGCAGGCCTTTTAAAAGAAAAAACAATTCAATTAAAAGAAGCTTCTAAAGTACTAAGTGAGCAGCTTACTGAAGCCTCAGAAAAGCTTCAACAATTGCTCTTTACCATTCCTAATATTCCCAACAAACTAGTCCCAGCCGGAAGCGATGAGACTAATAATGAGGAAGTATTTCACGAAGGTGAGATTCCTGTTTTAGCTGAAGGATCCTTGCCTCACTGGGAATTAGCCAAAAAATACGACATCATTAACTTCGAGTTGGGTGTGAAAATTACCGGTGCTGGTTTTCCTGTATACAAAGGAAAGGGTGCCCGTTTGCAACGCGCGTTAATAGCCTATTTCTTAGATAAAAATACCGAAGCGGGTTATACCGAATACCAAGTTCCACATTTAGTAAATGAGGCATCGGCGCTCGGGACAGGGCAATTACCCGACAAAGAAGGTCAAATGTATCATGCCACCGAAGACGACTTGTATTTAATTCCAACGGCTGAAGTTCCCATCACCAATATGTTTCGAGGAGATCTAGTAAATTCTAACAATTTGCCCATCCTTTGTACTGGTTATACGCCTTGTTTCAGAAGAGAAGCAGGTAGCTACGGAGCCCATGTTCGTGGCTTGAATCGATTGCATCAATTTGACAAAGTAGAAATCGTTCGAATTGAACATCCAGAGAAAAGTGCTGACGCTTTAGATGGCATGGTCGAGCATGTGAAAGATATTTTACGCGAATTAAAATTACCCTATAGAGTACTCCGACTATGTGGAGGTGACTTGGGTTTTACCGCTACTTTAACCTATGATTTTGAAGTGTTTTCGACCGCTCAAGACCGGTGGTTAGAAATTTCTTCAGTATCGAACTTTGAAACATTTCAAGCAAACCGGTTAAAATTGCGTTTTAAAGATACAGACGGGAAAAACAAACTTGCACATACACTAAACGGTAGTTCACTAGCGTTACCAAGGGTTTTAGCTGGTATTTTAGAAAACTATCAAACGCCTGATGGGATCAAAATTCCAGAGGTTCTCATTCCGTATTGTGGTTTTGATCTTATCAAATAATAGGCATTGATAATCCTGTGCTTTGATCAGATACCCTAGAGCCGTTTGGCTGGCTTTGCCTTTTTTCTATTTGTTCTCAAAATTTTAACGGTTTATACCTAAAATAGGTGCTATTTTTGATGTATTAATTCATGAATCAAAACCCTATATTTACCAAATGCGATGCACCTTTGTTTTAATATTTCTTTTTCTGAGTGCATCTGTTATGGGCCAAAGCCAACTATTGGCTAAAAATTACTTTTCCCAGGGAGAATACGAAAAAGCAATCAGTGTATACGAGAAATTGGTTCGCCGAAACCCTAGACGATTGGACCTATTAAAATCCTTAGTTGAGGCCAATCAACAACTGAGGCAATTTGAGGTTGCGGAAAAATTATTAGTAAACAAGCTAGGTTCTGGGAATATTAGTCCTCAATTGTATATAGAATTAGGACACAATTACGCCCTACAAGAGAATGATTCTCTAGCCAATTACAATTATCAATTGGCTGTAGACTTTGTGGAACGCTCTCCCAATTACATCCTTAATGTAGGCAAGACATTTGAAAGTTATAATTTGTTAGACTACGCCGTGATGGCCTATGAAAAGGTTATGGTAGTAAGTCCAAGATTGGATTTTAACATGCAGCTTGCTCGGATATACGGAGAACAGGGCAATCACGAAAAGATGTTTGCAAAATATGTGAATTTAATTGAAAAGAATCCTTCGAACAAGCCTATTGCACAGCGTAATTTCAGTCTCTATATTAGTGAGGACCCTGCCAACGAAGGAAATATTATTCTGCGCAAAATATTGATAAAAAAAATACAGAATGACCCCAACATCTTATTTAACGAATTGTTGAGCTGGTTGTTTATTCAGCAGAAAGATTTTAAGAAAGCATTTATACAGGAGAAAGCAATTTACAAACGTGTTGGAGAGGATCTAAGAGACCTTCGAACTTTGGCGGTTATTGCCATTAATGCGAAGGATTATAAAAACGCTCAAGACATTGTGGAGTTCTTAATCGAAAATTCGAGCACCCAAGAAGGGAGATTACAGGGGCATCAATATTTGTTGACAATTGCTTTGCATACCACTCCAAAAGAAGAATATGCAACGATTGAAAATCAATTTGAATCCTTATTTGAAACCTTTGGGCGTTCGGCAAGAACATATTTCCTTCAGATCGACTACAACCATTTCTTAGCCTTCAGAATGAATAAGAAAGAGGAAGCGGTTGCAAATTTAAAAACACTCTCAACCAAGAAACTTACATCCTATCAAGAGGCTCGTGTAAAAATGGAACTAGCAGATATTTTGGTGCATGAAGAAAAATTCAATCAAGCACTGATTTATTATTCTCAAATTCAGAAAAAAGTAGCGTCAAACATTTTAGCGCAACAGGCTCGGTTTAAAGTAGCGCAGACCAGTTATTTTAAAGGAGATTTTGAGTGGGCGCAGGTGCAATTGGACGTTCTTCGAAAATCGGCATCACAGCTAATCGCAAATGATGCCATGCAATTGAGTTTGATGATTAGTGATAATTCTCTGGAAGATTCAACTCAAACAGCGCTAAACAAATATGCAAAAGCTGATTTTATGGCGTTTCAGCTTAAAGATAAAGACGCTATAATCGCTTTTGAAGAAATTAGTCTGAACAACAAGGGAGAACAAATTGAAGATGAGGTCTTACTGAAATTAGGGAAGCTCTATGAAAAAACAGAACAGTATTCCAAAGCTGAAGCCAGTTATTTGAAAATAATGGAGTTCTACAACGATGATATTTTAGCAGACGATGCCCATTTTCTACTGGCAGAACTTTATCAATACAAACTAAATCAACCTGACAAGGCGAAGGAGCTATATGAGCAAATTATTTTTAATTTTGCCGATAGTATATTTTTTGTGGAAGCTCGAAAAAAATACCGTGCGCTTCGCGGTGATGACCTAAATTAAGAATCAAAACAATGTATATCTACAACGTTACCATAAATATAGAAACAAGCATCCACGACACCTGGTTGGAGTGGATGAAATCGGAACATATTCCTGCAATGCTCGCAACGAAAAAATTTAGTAAAGCACTTATGACCAAAGTCTTGTTTGAACAAGAAATGGATGGAGTTACCTATTCGGTGCAATACACCACCGATAGTAAAGAGACTCTGAAAAGGTATTATGCCGAAGATTCGGAAAGACTTCGAAAATTAAGCCAGCCTTTTACGGGGAAGTTTGTGGCTTTTAGAACTGAGTTAGAAGTAATCGATGAGCAATAAAGAGAATAGAGGTCCAAAAAGGTTTAGTCCTAGCGATAAAGGCGTTCGGGCTAAGAAACATTTAGGGCAGCATTTTTTGAAAGACGAAGGCGTTGCTGAAAAAATTGCTAATACTTTAAATTTTAATGGCTATAATAAGGTGCTCGAAATTGGACCTGGAACAGGAGTCCTCACAAAATACCTGTTAGAGAAAGACATCGAATTGGTGGCAATGGACCTCGATCGCGACTCGATCTCTTTTCTTGAAGCGAATTATCTCAATAAAAACTTACAACTGCTCGAAGCAGATTTCTTAAAATACGATCTTTCAGATGTTTTTGGCGAGAGTGAGTTTGCTGTCACTGGAAATTTTCCATATAATATCTCGACTCAAATTGTGTTTAAAACCCTTGAAAACAAAGAGAAAATCCCTGAATTCACTGGGATGTTTCAAAAGGAAGTTGCACTACGCATTTGCGCTAAAGAGGGAAGTAAGACCTACGGAATTCTATCCGTGCTTACCCAAGTTTTCTACGAAGCAGAATACCTTTTCACGGTACCACCCACTGTTTTTAATCCACCCCCAAAAGTAGAAAGTGGTGTGCTTAGACTCGTTAGGAAAGCCGACTTTTCCTTGGCCTGTGATGAAAAAATGTTGTACAAAGTGGTGAAGACAGCATTTCAGCAACGTAGAAAAACAATGCGAAATAGTTTAAAATCCTTCAATCTTTCCGATAAAATAAAAGAAGACACTATCTTTGGCCAGCGCCCTGAACAACTTTCAGTGGCACAATTTGTCGCACTCACACTTAAATTGGAGGAAGATGCAATTTCAACTCACAAGTGATTTTATAAAAAACGTTGAGCAACTAGTCGCTAAAAAAGATGGCAACAAGTTGCGTGAGCTACTGCATGAATTGCATTTTGCCGATATCGCTGAATTGCTTGAAGAACTTTCAAGCGACGAAGCGACCTACTTGATTAAAATACTTGAATCGGAACTCACATCAGAAGCCCTAATGGAGCTTGATGACGATGTTCGTGAAAAAATTCTGAGCAGACTATCTCCAAAAGAAATAGCGAAAGAACTCGCAGAAATGGATACCGATGATGCTGCAGATATTATTGCAGAATTAGATGAGGATATTCAAGAAGAAGTAATCAATAAACTAGATGATGAAGAGCGTGTAGCAGATATTATCGAGCTTCTAAAGTATGACGAGGATACCGCTGGGGGATTGATGGCAAAGGAATTGGTGCAAGTGAAGGAAACCTGGACCGTCGCTGGCTGCGTCAGAGAAATGCGACGTCAAGCCGAAAATGTTACACGTGTGCATTCAATCTATGTAACCAATAAAGAAGGGAAGCTAAAGGGCCGTTTGTCTTTAAAAGACCTCTTAACTGCTTCAGAAAAAAGCAAAATAAGTGAAGTTTATATTCCAAAAGTAGATTATGTTACCGTTCATACGGAAGGAGAAGAAGTCGCTAGGATCATGCAGAAGTATGACTTAGAAGCAATTCCTGTTGTAGATGAAGACGGTCTTCTGGTAGGACGTATTACCATTGACGATATTGTAGATTTTATTAAGGAAGAAGCCGATAAAGATTATCAAATGGCCGCTGGTATTTCAAGCGACGTAGAGGCAGATGACAGTGTTTGGGAGCTTACAAGAGCACGATTACCTTGGCTTATCTTAGGCCTTTTTGGAGGCTTGGGAAGTGTCTATATCATGAAGGGCTTCGATGAAGCAATAGCAAATTATCCAATACTATTTTTCTTTACACCCCTTATAGCTGCCATGGCAGGAAACGTAGGGGTCCAATCCAGTGCGATTATTGTGCAAGGTTTGGCCAATGATAATGTAAAAGGAAGCCTTGTAAATCGACTGGTAAAAGAAGTGGGGCTAGCGCTTATAAATGGGACCGCCCTAAGTGCGCTCGTCATGCTATTCGGGTTTATTGTTGGTCAGGATTTACTGGTGAGTATTGCCATAGCTGTCTCAATGCTTTCGGTAATTATTGTGGCTGCACTCATCGGAACTTTTGTGCCTATTATTCTCGACCGAAGAGGTATTGACCCAGCCATAGCAACAGGTCCATTTATTACGACAAGTAATGACATCTTCGGAATTTTTCTATTCTTCTATCTTTCGAAAATCATCTTAGGCTTTTAATTACTGTTGTATTTTTGCCCTAGATCACCGGCGCTTTATTGTCAATAGAGAAGCATGATCATGACTACAACCTTACGTATCTAAAACAGATCCTGCCAAACAGAAAAATACAATACCCAACCAAAATTTCCACCGAAATTAGTACCTTGTTCAACAAATTGTGCTCAATTGAAGACCATCAACGTAAAGGAAAAGCTTACAACATTCAGTGCGCATTGGCATCCCCATCAAATTGCGATAGTGGACGACATGCAAGTTCTTTTGGCGAAGCTCAAAGGAGCGTTTATATGGCACATGCACGAGAAGGAAGACGAGCTTTTTTACGTACAGAAAGGCACCTTAGAAATGCATTTTAGAGACCGAATGGAGTTGGTTTGTGAAGGAGAAGTAATTGTTGTCCCTAAGGGAGTAGCGCATTGTCCTAAAACGAAAGATGGAGAAGAAGTGCATGTCTTACTCTTCGAAAAATTAACCACAGCACATACTGGAAACATCCTTAGTGAAAAAACCCAAACCCAGTATCCAAAAATATAAATCTTGAAAATCCTACACCTTGACAAGAATCACCCCATCCTAATCAAGCAACTCCAATCTGCTGGGGCTACGAATCACGAAGACTACACCTCCCCCAAGGAGCTCATTGAGCAGAAAATAAATCAATATGATGGGATTGTAATTCGGAGTCGGTTTAAAATAGATTCCCAATTTATCGACGCAGCTACCAACCTGAAATTTATTGCGCGCGTTGGTGCCGGTCTCGAAAGTATCGATATTCCATATGCTGAAAGTCGCAACATCAGGCTCATTTCTGCTCCAGAAGGGAATAAAAATGCCGTTGGAGAACATACCTTAGGCATGTTGCTTTCCTTGTTTAACAATCTAAACAGAGCAGATCGTGAACTCCGTCTTGGTGCATGGAACCGTGAAGCCAACAGAGGAATAGAGTTGGACGGTAAGACTGTTGGGCTCATTGGATACGGTAATATGGGAAAGGCATTCGCCAAAAAACTAAAAGGGTTTAATTGCACGGTGCTTTGCTATGATATTAAGAATGATGTCGGAAATAAAAATGCAACTCAGGTTTCTCTGAAAACGCTTCAGGAGCTAACAGATGTTTTAAGTATACATGTCCCTTGGACTGCGCACACCGATAAAATGATACATGCCGATTTCATTAATGATTTTCAAAAACCATTTTGGCTCCTTAATACTGCTAGAGGCAAATGTGTCGTTACTTCCGATCTAGTCAATGCTATTAAAAACGAAAAGATATTAGGAGCCGGTTTGGATGTGTTAGAATACGAAAACCTATCGTTTGAGTCGTTGTTTACCGACAAGGAGCTTCCGAAGCCATTGGTAGAATTATTACAATTTGACAATGTAATAGTAAGCCCTCACATTGCGGGATGGACGACTGAAAGCAAAAAGAAATTAGCGGAAGTAACCGTTGAAAAAATCCTGAATATAAGCAATACCTAATGCCAGGGCTACTAAGCAGCGATTTTGACGGGAAGAGTTAATACCCTCGAAAGACCTGCTTTTCGCCTCATAACATAAAAGAATACCCATAGAATTAACTAATCAAGATGCCGGGGGCTACCCGTAATATTATGAAAACAGCAGAATTTTTACAAACATTAGAATCAAATAGCACAAAGGCGCTCCTTTTCGAATACACAGCAGGGCAGCTTGTTGGTGCAAACTATCATATCACAGAAGTGAAACACATTTCGGTAGACTCTGTTGATTGCGGCGCGCAAACAGATGCATGGAAAGAAACGATTATTCAACTATGGGAAAGCCCTTCAGAGCTAGGAAAAACAGAATATATGACTAGCCATAAAGCGCTCGAAATTCTTAATCAAGTGGGGAAAATGAAGCCATACGACCTCCATTCAGAAGTTAAGATTGAATACAGCAATTCGCTATTTCACACCGCACAACTATTCGTTTCGGGCTTTGAACTATCACATGGCACACTGCTCTTTAAACTTGCGATTGAAAAAACAAATTGCAAAGCCGCCGACATTTGTGGGGTTCAAGATACCACCGATATTATGGCAGAAGAGGCAAAATGTGCACCAGGAAGCGGTTGCTGTTAGGCTGAAAATGGCACTGTTAAAAAG
>TARA_B110000503_G_scaffold94367_1_pt1 | contig 10851 bp, 18 predicted proteins | sample TARA_B110000503 | Tara Oceans TARA_B110000503 (sample SAMEA4397472) | marine metagenome | biome: Polar Biome; feature: [SRF] surface water layer (ENVO:00010504); material: water (ENVO:00002006), including particulate matter (ENVO:01000060) such as... | depth 5 m
CCGATGCGACAGATTATACCTGGAGAAGTGCCGATTCATTATATGCCACAGTTACAATTATGTATGGAGATTTTAGACTTAGAAGAGGCAGATTTTATTCAATATAAGCCTGCAGAGACCAACTGGCCAAAAGGAGAAGAATTCGACGTTGTGAACGTGAAGAGAGACCCCGAATGGTGGAAAACCAATTACCCAATCATGAAAGAATTTTGGGAAAAAGTTCTCTATTTTAGAGAACACATTGATGAACTTCCCAAACCTAAGTTGAAGAAAACCCGTGTGAAAAAGGAAGTTGAACCAGTTATCTGTAACATCGAGCCGCTTTCTGACGAGGACCCCTATGAGGATGATTGACGATCAGTACGCACTGGCGACAAAGACCCTAAATGGGCGCCTATTTGCCCCATACCAAAAGGAGGGGGTGATGTGGATGCTTAATATGGAAAATCAAGAAACTGGTCCCAAGGGTGGATTCTTATGTGACGAAATGGGTCTGGGTAAGACCGTGCAGCTTATTTCTACTCTTCTAGGGAATAAGAAAAAGCGCACACTCCTCATCGTACCCAAATCTATAATCACTCAATGGTGTGAGGAAATTGAAAAATTTGCACCCGATCTCAAGGTGAATATTTTCGATGGATCTGCACGCAAAATTGATCACACTTGTGATATTACTATTGCACCGTACACTGTCATCACCGTCAAGGGTGCTGAGAATGGAGGTGTCACCCCCCTACACTATGTCAATTGGGACCGCATCATTTTAGATGAGGCTCATGAAATCAGAAATAAAAGTTCAAAACTCTACAAGAGTGTGTGTCGTTTGAAATCTGATATCAAGTGGGTTGTTACAGGTACCCCTGTATTCAACTCCATGAATGACTTTGTGTCCCTGTGTGTATTCTTTGGCTTTGAAAAGTCGAGTGTTCAGGCGATGACCAAGGATATCAAGGATATCTACATTCTTCGACGAACGAAGGATGATTTGGCAAAAATCAGTGAGCGTTTGCGATTACCCGACTGTCACTTTGAAAATGTCGAGCTTGATATGTTTCCAGATGAAAAGGCGCTCTACGAGTTTGTCTTTCTGGAAGCCCAGGGTGTGATTAAAGACGCTTTCAAAAATGCCCAAAGTCTCAATTCCAAGAACATGATAATTTTGGAGTGTCTTCTTCGTGCGAGGCAGTGTATGATTTGGCCACAGATGTATCTCGATGGGGTGGCTTCAAAGAATGGTGTTGTACCCACGAAGTGGGAGGGGGTCTCGAATAAAATGGAAACCCTCATTCGTTTGATTGATGAACACCCCACTGAAAAGAGTTTGGTATTCTGTCAATTCCGTGGTGAAATGAATTACATTCAGTCACGGATGAAATGTCCCGTATTCCGAATCGACGGGTCTGTACCCAAGGATGAGAGGGTCCGGCAGATCAACTCTTTCAAACAATTTTCGAGCGGGGCTGTTTTCATAATCCAGATCAAAAGTGGTGGCCAAGGTCTCAATCTTCAGGAGGCAACGCGTGTATATATCACAGCCCCCTCTTGGAATCCCGCTACCGAACTCCAAGCGATTGGTCGGAGTCATCGCACAGGACAGCATCACCAGGTGTATGTTAAAAAACTAATTTACAAAGAATGTCCGCGTTTTGTCAGTGTAGAGGAAGAGATGATGGCTCTCCAGGGGCATAAATCTGTTGTGTGTTCACAGGTACTTAATGATGAACGCGTGAAGACACAAATCCCAGTGAACAGAACTGCAGACAAAATATCTATATTGGACATCAAAAAAATTTTCAGAGCGTAAGATAAATGACGATCGGTTCCCGCGCTGAAGTATTCCATGGCAATGCTCAACAAACGAGTGGTGGTCTCACCAAGAAAGACCTCAAGATGAAGGATGGTCGGATCATCTCCAAGGCGGCGAGTAAGGCTTCCAAGAAGTCCTACAAGAAGACCGCGTTCAAGGCTTTCGTCGATTTGGCGAAGAAGAAGTCCAAGGATGGTAGCTTCCACAGGGTTCCCAAGGCTGGGACCAAGGCTTACGAAAAGATGGTAGCGTAAAAAATCTAGGTACTAAATAAGAATGACTATAGAGTTATGGAATTATTCTCTCCGTAAGGCGAAAGAGCGGTTAAATGTCGATCGATCCAAATTTATGAGAATCCAGGGAAAACTTCTAAAGGAAGCTCAGGGTATTTATCATATTTTATTGACCAAGCCTAAACGGCGACTAAAAAAATAGTTTGTAATAAAAAAAATATATGTAAATACTAAATGGCCCCAGCCAATAAAACTAAATCTGCGGGCGGATCTTTTATGAACAAGATGAAGTCACAGGGTGCTGCGATGGTGAAGCAGGCGCAGTCTCAAGGACCCGGTCTACTCGCCCAAGCGAAGGCTGCGGCCAACAAGGCGAAGGCTGAAGGACCCGGTCTACTCGCCCAAGCGAAGGCTGCGGCCAACACGGTGAAGGCTGCGGCCAACACGGTGAAGGCTGTGACTACCCAAGCGAAAGGAAACAACGCGACAACCAATGGTGCTGGTGCGGTGTCACCCAATAAAGTGAACGGTAACAATAATAAGAAAAACAATGGTGCTGGTGCGGTGTCAACAAACAAAAACAAGGTAAATAATGGACGAGCCAATCAAAAGGGTAAAGCGATAGCTAATAAGGTGCAAGCTGATGGTCGCAAGATGGCTGAGAATACGACGGCTCAGGCACTCGATGCCATTGAGAAGGGTCGCAATATGGCCAAGAAAGCGCACCGACAAGCTATTAACATGGCTCAACAAGCGCACGACCAGGCCCTCGAGAAGGCTCGTATGTCTGCCCAAATGAATGGTTTGCAATATGGTGAGGAAATGCCAATGAATTATATGGACAACTCTGGGCGGCGTATCATGCAAGGACCCAACGGGGGTGCTTACGTGAACATGCCCAATGGTTCACGCAATTACAGGCCTAATGCGGCGTTTATGAACCAGGTTGGTTCTGGTATGGTTTCACCCGTGGGAGGTCAGGGTTCTCTCCCCCAAAATCTCCGTTTTTAAACGATAAACTGGAACCCCTTTAGATTTTGCGGCTCATACACAATGAGTTGGTGAAGTTTCCACGTACACCCAAACTTCTTGTTCAAGAAATACACACTATTCAGTTCAGCAATAGCATGACCCGAATTTCTTGAATAGAGACCGTTTTGAACTTCACTCTTAATGGGAAGTTTATCTGAATTATAAACGCCCGCCTTAATAAACCCTTGATGATCAGTGTCGACCTTCACCCTAAATTTCGGTTCCCTGTCGGGTGACTCTTTGATGTTTGAATTAAACATAGGCATCAACTCCTCCTTGGTCATGTGACTTCCGAAAATCTTTTCACTTTGACGAACCACATCGTCGATGATCTTACCCTCGATTTCCCGAATGCCATCATAAAATTTTTTAACATAACTCTCTTCTTCGTCACACCCCTTTAGGGCAAAGTCGATGTTGTATTTGATCAAACCCACTTCGGGTGTGAAACCGGATACACCGAAAGGCATATATAATCTCGGAAACTGAATACGTATAGGTGTACCGTGCTTAGTGGACAATACAACTTTTCTGTTATTATATTCGGCGATTTCGAGGTTACTGATTGCTTCATTAATTTTTGCCATGACGTATCTATTTATACAATAGTACTAAAACTTTAAGCTGAACACGCGACACAATCTGGTTCCAAACTAAATTGGATAGGGCGAGCTTTAGCCTTTGAGCGTAGATAATACATTCCAGTTTTGAGACCCGACTTCCATGCGTACATATGCATAGACGAAAGCTTCGATAGGGTAGGGCTTTCGATGAAAAGGTTCATAGATTGCGACTGATCGATAAACCTCCCCCGATCGGCCGCCATATCGATTATACACTTCTGACTGATTTCCCATACGGTTCTATACAGCTTTTTGATGTCATCTGGGATGTCTACAATATTCTGAATTGACCCACCAGCTTTCACCATGATATCCTTCATTTCCTTTGACCAAAGTCCCGCCCTTTTTAGATCATCGACGAGATGTTTGTTTACCACAACAAATTCTCCCGCGAGTGTGCGTCTCAGGTAAATATTCGTCGTGTAGGGTTCGAAACACTCGTTGTTACCCAAAATCTGGGCGGTCGAGGCTGTTGGCATGGGTGCCATTAGAAGACTATTACGTAGACCATCCTTCTTGATACGCGCCGACATTTCAACCCAATCATATCTGTACGGGTATTTTGCTTCACCACTCCACATTTGGGGTTGGAGAATACCTTGTGATGCTGGTGAACCCTCAAAGGTTTCATACGAACCATCGACTTGGGCCAGTTCAGAACTCGATTCGAGTGAGGCGTGGTACATAGTCTCAAATATTTGGGCGTTTAGTAAACGTGCCTCTTCGGAATCGAATGCGAGACCACACAAAATAAACACATCCGCGAGACCTTGGACACCGAGACCGATCGGGCGATGTCTCATATTGGAGCGCTTGGCTGTCTCCACCGGGTAGAAGTTCCGATCGATAACTCGATTCAGGTTTTTGGTCACTATTTTTGTCACTTCGTGTAGTTTGTCAAAGTTGAATGTCTTTGCCTCCCTATTTACATACTTTGGGAGGGCGATAGACGCCAGGTTGCATACGGCAGTCTCATCCTTGTCCGTATACTCAATGATCTCCGTGCATAGGTTAGAACTCTTAATCACACCCAAGTTCTTCTGGTTACTCTTTTCGTTACACGCATCCTTGTAGAGCATGTAAGGAGTCCCAGTCTCCGTCTGACTCTTCAAGATGGCCTTCCATAAATCCGTCGCGGGAATGGTACTGTTGGCCCGACCATCCTTTTCGTACTCTGTGTAGAGTTTCACAAACTCTTCACCGTAACAATCGGATAGACCAGGGGCCTTGTCTGGACAGAACAGGGACCAATCACCACCCTCCTCGACCCTCTTCATGAATAAATCGGGAATCCAGAGACCCGAGAAGAGATCTCTACACCGCGCTTCCTCGTCACCCTGGTTAAGACGAAGTTCGAGAAAATCCAAAATGTCTGCGTGCCAGGGTTCGATATACACGGCGATAGACCCCTTGCGACGACCAGCCTGGTTTACGTAACGTGCTGTGGCATTGAAAACCCTAAGCATCGGGATAATACCATCTGAATGACCGTTAGTACCCCTGATACGAGACTTGTTTGACCGAACGTTGTGGACGTGCATACCGATACCACCCGCCCATTTACTGATTTGTGCACACTCGGTTAGGGTACCGTAAATACCATCGATGGAATCTTCCTTGTTGGCGATCAGGAAACACGAGGACATTTGGGGGCGGGGTGTACCAGCATTGAAAAGTGTTGGTGTGGCGTGGATGAAAAACCCTTGTGACATTTTGTCATAGGTCTCCATAACCGATGGGATATCTTTACCGTGAATACCGATAGAGACCCTCATAAACAGGTACTGAGGGGTTTCAACGAGTTTACCCTCAACCCTTTGTAAATAACTCTTTTCGAGAGTCTTCAGCCCAAAATAACCGAAATCAAAGTCCCGATCGGGTTTAATGAAATCTTTTACCTGCTGGGCAACTTCCACAACCTCGTCTGTGATAACGTCAGCTTTATGAAGCTTCCTCATGGCGAGATGGAAATTGTTGGGGCATACCTTTTGAATGTTACTGGCAATGATACGTGTAGCCAGGACTTCGTAATCTGGGTCGGAGGTGATCATACCAACACAGATTTCAGCTGAAAGTATATCGATTTCTTGGGTGGTAATGTTATCGTACATGGACGAAAAAACCTGCTGGGCCACCTTGGATGAATCGCAATTGTTAGACAGTTCATTGGTTAAATTCTTGATCCTATTGGTGACATTGTCAAATTTCATATCCTCAATACGACCTGAGCGTTTAATTACTTTCATATACATACTGTTAAATTTTTATTTTTAACTTACTTATTACATTTCAGATCTTTACCAAGATCTCTACTCCTGACAGTGACCGACCCGGCCACCTCGAGCTTACGGTTGGGTTGAAGAAGGTATGTGTTTACGAAAAAAGGTCCAGTCTCACCCGCCTTGGCAACCGGGGCATAAGATCCCACAAAACATTCTGGGGATTTACAGCTAATCTCAGCCTCCTTGCCTAAAGTGGGGTGCTGGGCATACGCTTCATCAAAGTCAGAGAACTCAGTAGTGTTCAGCATTTACTATTTACATATAATTTTTTTCGGCGAGTATATTAAATGGGTGACAATCTTCATCTCAATTCTATGAAACAGACTAAGACTCCACTGAATTCCCTCTTTTTTTCGGAGTTTAACATCGATCTTCTTCAGCGTGGAATTCGCCAGGCCTTTAAGAATAAAAGTGGTATCGCTATAGACTATCAGAACCCTGATGATTTATACACTATCATGCGGGTCGTTTTCATCAACAACTCGGGTGATCACAACCTCCAAGTCAAACGACAGGTTAAGTACATGAACGAGCGCGTGATCGAGACCGCCTTGAAGCAGATCCAGACTGGTGTTTCTCAATATATGGCGTACGCGAAGGAAATTGCTACAACTCGCACAATTATGGGTAGGGCGGTAAATACCAGTACCGTCGGTAACAAACTTGGTATAAATGATAAAATCGGTATCAACTAGTATAAAGTTATGAATCCCTTGTAGTATAAGTATGAGTCTGAACTACTACAAAAATGAAACGGAGAAGGTTTGTAAACAGAAGGGGTGGGATCGAGCGAATGTAGACACAGTATGGCTTCTTCTCACAGAGGAATTTGGTGAATTGGCCTCGGCTATTCGGCAATATAAGAGAACCTTCAAAAAGATGAACTTGAAGAAGGAGAGGGGTACCGATGTGATGATGGAAATGGGGGATGTATTTAGTTATCTTTTTCAACTAGCCCACATGCTAAATGTAGATTTGGATCAGATGTGGTGTGAACATCGAACTAAAATGAAGAGTAAAAAATATAATCTGAACTAATATTAATTATGAGTTCCCATATGCTCAACGACGAAGATGCGATCAATAAAGTGAACCCGTTTGTCGCATACGGTTTCTCCCTTCCAGGAGGTGTGAGACAGACTGGTGATTTTGAAGAATTTTCAGAGTTGAAAACTGGTGTATGCAAACCAGTTACCGAAGACCAAAAAAGTGTATTTTGTGATTTTGGACTCTGCGGAGAACAAACTTTACCTGAGGTTAGTGTGGGTACTTTACACCCCAAAAGAAACATAGATACGGGATTCACATGCCCACCCAAAAAGAAAACGGTGAAGGTGGGGATTGCTAAAGAAAAGCGAACGCCTTATTTTGGTATTTTCCTCATTTTACTGTTCATACTTCTGATTGTATTATACTCAGGACGGTAGAGAAGTATTCTAGACGACTGAGGTCGGTACATTCCTGAATAACATCTTGAAGATGTTTTTTACAAAATTTCTTGATAACATCCACTTGCCAAGCACTGTTCATATTAATAATCGGTGGCTGGAACGTGGGATCCAAAATCTTGCTAGAATGCGCGACGCGAACGTATGTGTTGATCTCATAGTCGCGCATCAAGAACGTATCGAGCGTGAGTTCAGCGATCTTTTGTTGAACCTCGACCGTCTTTTTTACCATCGTGTCCAAAAACTTGACGTAAGAGATCGTTCTCTTGTGTGACTTGATTTGTTGCCAATCACCAAGGGGTTCGGTGGCGACGTAATCGACGTACGTGTCATACCGCTTTTCCTTCTTAATGTAACGATCATATACGATTTCAACGTACGACACCTTAGATTCTACGTCATAAACAGAAAGCGCATGCTTTAAAAAAGCGGTCGCCATTCCTTTTAATAGACTTTTCTTCTTTAAACACCTAAGTAGTCGTTTATCATGTTGATAAGTATGCTTATAAACGATCTGATTCACAACAATGTATTCGTCTATTGCGAATAGTAGCTTTTCATATCTACTGACGCTCGATGATTTCCGCGAAGCTTTACCCACAGAACTCAAGCCGTCGTGGATCAAGATTACAACTATCACCATGATTTCGCGGTTTGTGCAGCAGATTGATATCAAACGACTTCGTGCAATATTTGAGGATCTCGGTTCTTATACTATGAGACGATGTGGCACTAACAACGACGGGGGGTTTCAATGGAAATTGAAACCGACAACATTCTACAACCAGGTCACCCTTACCTACCACGACACCTACAGTACCAAGTCTGTGAAGGTGTTTCCAAACGGGAGTATTCAAGTTGCCGGGTGCTGTGATATATTTGACTGTAAACGTGTCATTACCCAACTGACCTATATTTTCAAGACCTTTCTGGACACGGAACATCATATCCCAGACGACTCATTTCGTGTCGTGATGATCAACTCCAATTTCAGTTTGAATTACAACGTCAATCTGATGAAAGTATCTGAATGGTTTGAAGAGTACAATGATATTTTCAAGGTTTCATTCGAACCTGATCGCTATTCCGCTGTTAAAATCAAGTTCAAACCCGCGAATGATATGAAAGAAATCACTTGCAGTATTTTCAGTACCGGTAAAATTATCATTACTGGGGCTGAAACCCTCAAAGAGATTGCATTTGCCTACAATATTATCAATCAACACATCAACGAAAATGAGTCTATCCGAGTATCACGCACACAGGAAACGGATGTTTTTGACATTTACCTTGGATACCGATGCGATCCGTTTGTTAAACTTCTCAGAGAGAAAGGTTTCAAATCTTGGGTACAGACGATTACAAATAGGCAAATTAATTTCTAATTTTATAGTAACAATATGTCGCAGCGACTTGGAATGGCGGATGGGCGGTGTTTCACTGTCAACTCCTCAGCCCAACTGTTTAACAACTATGTTATGAAGCAGAACAACATCACTTACGAAGACAACTACTCCTACAGGCAACTTCTCCAGAAGTCGGGACCCGAACTCTTTGACAAGATTCGGTCGGATACCCAAGGTGTGGGCCCTTGCACCAACTGCAACAACCCCATGGTCGATACATCGAAAATTTACTAATTTGTGTGAGCTAAATCACGGAAAAAACTTTATGTGCACTACTGTAGAATGTCAACATGCTCTATATGTCTGGGGGAAGTCAGATCGACGAGGTCGAACCCCCCAATCCGATGTGGACATATATTTCATTCCCACTGTCTACAAGGGTGGAAAAATAAAGGTAAAAATACATGCCCAGTATGTCGGAAAATTTTCGATGTTAATCAATTTAAGGTTGTTGTGTCGATACAGAACAATCACACAGCAGTATCTAACTCTGTGTCATTGATGGGTGAGTCTGTATTTGACATTCTCGATTTATTCGATATTAACTTCGATGTTCAGAATCAATTGGATTTAGACAGTATTCTTAACGATCTTGGGGTGGGTCTTGCCGACTTTGATCCCTCTATTCTTGACGCAGAATGAACTACAGTACAATTTGTAGTCTAGGGATGAATAATCACGTGACGCTTTGCGAGGATCCTTTATCAACTTACCCTTGGCGTCCGTCAGTAGGGGTCCTGTCGCCCACCCACGTTTATGACTGAAAACATTAGCCCTAAATACAATACGCTTCCCTAATTCAAATTTACCAGCTTTCTTTATTTTTGAAATAGGAACTTTAAAGAAGTTCGCTACAGACTGAACAGTGTCACCACTTTTAATTTTATATTCAATGACACCATGTTGTTTATAAAAATGGAAATCCCCTTGTCGGATATAATTTGTAGGTCTCCCAGGTGAAACAAACATCATCACCTTGTAGTACCCTTTTTTACACTTTTCGTTCGCCTTGGCCAGATACACCTTCTTGGGATTATCGGAAACAACACGCTTAGGTAAATTTTTACACGTGGTGTAGTCGTGACCTTTGTTTGATAAACCAGAACGATCCCCAGGAATGGATTTTTGCCAACGGTAGGATTCATAGTCACCGACTGCATATGCGTAACAATTATTACTCACGACACCGGTCGTAGTCGCCCATCGTCGAGTCGTGTACCGAGGCTCCGAACCACTCAAGGGAAGTTCACTCATCTTATAGTCTGTATAGAAAAAAATATTAACATGTAATAAATGACAAACCATATCAAGGAAATGGCCAAGTCCGAGACTCGCACTGACGCACTCAGGGAATTTCTGTTGTTTCTTTTGACACTTCTCATCAGTACCTTCCTCATCCGTGTACTGTGGAACCGCTCCCTCGCGAAGCACATCTCAATCCTGCGACCTATCAGCACACTCGGTGATGCATTCTTCCTTTCCGTAGCTCTCAGTGCTATCCGTGGCCTTTAAAACTCGGTATATCCGATACTAGTCTCACCATTAGGATGAATCATATAGGGGAATCCAGCTATATCCTCACACGATTCTTCGTTACAGTTGATGAAGACGTGATGTCTTTTCGTTTTATTCAGGTATTCCAATTGTTTACGAGTCCATTCACAGGTCATTGTCCCGTAAACAGTCCACTTCTTAATCGTATCAACCTTTTCCTCCGCTACTTTCTTTTTCCCCGTCTGACTGAGAAGATAGAGATTGGCGATGAAAAGGATGATGAAGAGTATCATTTTTATAGTATGTATATATTATTTATTATCTAGCAATCCCCGGTCTCTTCTTGGGTAGTACCACCCCAGTTTTCATCGCAGCAACTGCACGTGCATACGCTTTAGCCTTATTTACTGGTGTCTTTGGTTGTACAGGGGCAAGAACAACCCGTGTTACTGTTTTCGGTGTGAGTTTTGGTATAGCTCTCGATAATTGAGTCTCTCCAGTAAAAAAAGAAGACCCTAAGACCTTT
>TARA_B110000503_G_scaffold135748_1_pt1 | contig 10842 bp, 8 predicted proteins | sample TARA_B110000503 | Tara Oceans TARA_B110000503 (sample SAMEA4397472) | marine metagenome | biome: Polar Biome; feature: [SRF] surface water layer (ENVO:00010504); material: water (ENVO:00002006), including particulate matter (ENVO:01000060) such as... | depth 5 m
ACTTTTCTAGAAATTGCTTGAACATCAAGATAAGTATTAGATTTAACCTCTCCGGCTAAGACGACTTGCCCTGTTGTTACTAAAGTCTCACAGGCTACTTTTGAATTAGGATCAAAAGCTAAAAAATTATCAATTAGTGCATCACTAATTTGATCAGCAACTTTATCTGGATGCCCTTCACTAACTGATTCGGATGTAAAAAGGTAACTCATAATTTAATTATTGTTTAAAATTATTATTAATATTTTTAATTAAGCCATGTTATATAATTAAAATTTTATTTAACTAAAAAACTGATTGTGCAATCTTTTTAATATTAAGCGCTTTCCCCATCGAATAGTAGTGTAAAAAAGGAACGCCATATTCTTTAAGTTCCTTACTTTGCTGTATACACCACTCTATCCCAACCTCATTAACTTGCGAGTTATCTTTGCATTTTATAACCTCTTTTATTAGAGTTTCAGGAAGGTCACAATGAAATCTATGCGGAAGAATATTAAGTTGTTTTTTTGTTGAAATAGGCTTTAATCCTGGGATAATTGGCACTTTGATACCTTCTTTTTTACAAATATTTTGAAATTCAAAGAACTTCTTATTGTCAAAAAACATTTGAGTTACTATATATTCGGCTCCTAGTTTTATTTTTTCTTTTAAAAAGTGAATATCACTTTCTAGACTTGGAGCTTCCATGTGTTTTTCAGGATAACCGGCCACTCCTATACAGAAATCAGTTTTAGAGGACACCTCAACTTCTTCCAAATATTTTCCTTTATTTAAGTCTGAAATCTGATTAACTAACTCACTTGCATAGGAATGCCCTTCTTTATTTGGTGTGAAATAAGTTTCTGACTTAATAGCATCACCTCTTAAGGCTACAATATTGTTTATCCCTAGAAAATCTAAGTCAATTAAAAGGTTTTCCGTTACCTCTTTACTAAAACCTCCACACAGAATATGAGGAACCGCATCTACATTATATTTATTCTGAAGAGCAGCGCAAATACCAACTGTACCTGGACGTTTTCTTACTACTTTTTTTTGCAATAGTCCATTCCCTAAATCATTATAGACATGCTCTTCTCTGTGGTAAGTGACATCAATAAAAGGAGGATTAAACTCCATCAAAGGATCAATATTATCAAAAATAGACTGTACATTATGGCCTTTTACTGGGGGTAAAATTTCAAAAGTAAATTGGGTTTTTCCTTGAGCTTTTTTAATATGTTCTGTTACTTTCATTATTATTAATTCAAATTAGGACCAAGCCATTTTTCAGCTTTTTCAATTGAAATGTTTCTTCTTTTTGAGTAATCTATTAATTGGTCTTGATTAATATTTCCCAATCCAAAATATTTTGCTTTTTCAGATCCAAAATAATACCCTGATACTGAAGAAGCGGGCCACATAGCTAAACTTTCCGTTAATTTGACCCCTATTGATTCTTCTACTTTTAATAGATCCCAAATTGTACTCTTTTCTAAATGATCTGGACAAGCTGGATATCCTGGAGCTGGTCTTATTCCCTTATAAGACTCTTGAATTAATTCCTTATTGCTAAGTTTTTCATCATAAGAATACCCCCACTTCTCTAGTCTTACATGCTTATGTAAGTATTCAGCATATGCTTCAGCGAATCTATCAGCTAAAGCCTTGACCATTATAGAACTATAATCGTCAATTTTATCTTCATATTCCTTTGAAAGTTCATCTGATCCAAAACCAGTACTGACACAAAAACAACCTATATAATCATCTATTCCAGAATCTTTTGGTGCAATAAAATCTGATAGAGCCATATTTGGTTCTCCTTCTTTCTTTTTTAATTGCTGTCTTAGAGTTAAAAACTTAGCGATAGTTTCTGTTTTTTCTGAGTTATAAACTTCAATATCATCATCAACAGAATTAGCCGGAAATAATCCAAATATAGCTTTTGCAGTAAGAGATTTTTCTTTTAAAATTTTCTTAAGCATTATCTGCCCATCTTCAAACAATTCTTTCGCTTGTTTTCCTGTCAATTCGTAATCAAAAATATCAGGATATTTGCCATGAAGTCCCCATGTATTAAAAAATGGCGACCAATCAATATAAGGAACTAGGGTTTCTAATGAAATCTCTTCAATTACCTCAATTCCTAATTGTTTAGGCTTAACAGGGCTATATTTATTAAAATCAATTTGAAGATTATTGTTTTTAGAAGTTTTATAATCTATATATCTTTTTTCACTTTTTTTATTTAAAAACTTTACTCTAAAATCAGTGTATTCTTTTTTAATTCCATTCCAGTAATCTTCCTTTAAATCTTTATTAATTAAACTACTAGCAACCCCAACAGCCCTAGAAGCGTCATTAACATGAACTACTGGCGAATCAATTTCAGGAAAAATTTTAACTGCTGTATGAGCTTTGGAGGTTGTTGCACCACCAATTAGAAGAGGTATTTTAATATTTAATCTTTTAAGTTCTTGTGCCAGAAAAACCATCTCGTCTAATGAGGGAGTAATTAATCCTGACAGGCCTATAATATCTACATTTTCTTCAACAGCTGTTTTGATGATTTTTTCTGGAGGCACCATGACTCCTAAATCAATAATTTCAAAATTGTTACAAGCTAAAACAACACCCACTATATTTTTACCTATATCATGAACATCCCCTTTTACCGTGGCCATTAAAATTTTTCCAGCTGAATTACTTGAACCATCTGTTTTAGAAGCTTCAATATATGGCAGTAAATAAGCAACCGCTTTTTTCATTACTCTAGCTGACTTTACAACCTGAGGTAAAAACATTTTTCCCTCTCCAAACAAATCTCCTACTACGTTCATACCGTCCATTAAATGACCTTCAATAACCATTATTGGTCTTTCTACACTTAATCTAGCTAACTCTACATCATCTTCAATAAATTCATCTTTCCCATTAATTAATGAATAAGAAATTCTTTCTCTAAGCTCAAGATTACGCCACTCTTTATTTACTGATTTTTTTTCTTTTTTGTCACCTACAACACTTTCTGCGAAATCCAGTAATCTTTCAGTTGCATCCTCTCTTCTATCTAATAAAACATCTTCAACACGATCAAGTAAATCTTTAGGGATTTCATCATAAATTTCAAGCATATTAGGATTAACTATTCCCATATTCATACCATGTTTAATAGCATGATATAAAAACGCGGAATGCATGGCTTCCCTAACCGAATTATTTCCTCTAAATGAAAAGGAAACATTACTCACTCCTCCGCTAACACTAGCATAGGGTAAATTAGTTCTAATCCATTTTGTGGCTAAAAAGAAATCTAATGCATTTTTTCTATGCTCCTCCATTCCAGTAGCTACAGGGAATATGTTCGGATCAAAGATTATGTCTTGAGGCTTAAAATTCACCTTATTAACTAATATATCATAGGATCTTTTACAAATTTCTATTCTTCTATCTAAATTATCTGCTTGACCCTTTTCATCAAAAGCCATCACAATAACAGCAGCACCGTATCTTTTGACAAGGCTAGCGCGGGTTATAAACTCCTCTTCTCCTTCTTTTAAGCTTATGGAATTAACAACACTTTTTCCTTGAACTGTTTTAAGGCCTGCTTCAATTATTTCCCATTTTGAACTATCAATCATAATAGGGACTCTTGAAATATCCGGTTCAGAAGCAATAAGATTTAAAAATCTAGTCATTGCCTCAACTCCATCAATCATTCCTTCATCCATATTGATGTCAATAATTTGTGCCCCTCCCTCAACCTGATCTCTAGCAACTTCCAGAGCTTCTGAAAACTTATCTTCTTCAATTAGTCTTAAAAATTTTTTTGATCCAGTTACATTGGTTCTTTCACCAACATTGATAAAATTTGATTTTTCTGAAACCACCAGTGGTTCTAATCCAGAAAGTATAAGGTTTTTATCTATCATAATTGCTCTATTATTCTAGGTGAAAAATTCTTTGTTTCTTCAGCAATAAGTTTAATATGTTCTGGCGTAGTTCCACAACATCCACCAATTATGTTCACGCATTTAGATTCTAAATATTCTCTAATTAATAATTTCATTTCTTCAGCACTTTGGTCATATTCGCCAAATGCATTAGGAAGACCTGCATTTGGGTGGGCTGATGTGTAGAATTCTGTTACATTACTCAATCTCTTCATATAAGGCAAAAGAAGGTCAGCCCCTAAAGCACAATTAAATCCTATACTCAAAAGTGGGATATGAGATAAAGAAGCTACAAAAGCTTCAACAGTTTGTCCTGAAAGCGTTCTACCACTAGCATCGGTAATAGTTCCACTAACCATAATGGGTAACGAAATATTTCGCTCATTTAAAATAAGATCAATTGCAAATAAGGCCGCCTTAGCATTAAGCGTATCAAAAATAGTTTCCACTAACAATATATCTACCTGACCGTCAATAAGTGCATTAATCTGTTCTGAATAAGCTATAACCAAGTCGTCAAAAGTAACCGCTCTATATCCTGGATCATTAACATCAGGAGACATGCTGGCTGTTCTATTGGTTGGCCCAATTGAGCCCGCAACAAACCTAGGCTTACTTGAATCAATTAAAGTGTACTTATTAGCTGCTTCTTTAGCAATTTTTGCTGATTCATAATTTAAATCATAAACTATTGATTCCATGTCATAGTCTGACATTCCAATACTTGTGGATGAAAAAGTGTTAGTTTCAATAATATCAGCACCAACCTCTAAATATTTTTCATGAATTGTTTTAATAGCCTCAGGTTGAGTTAAAGACAAAAGATCATTGTTCCCTTTAACGCTACTTGGGTAATCTTTAAAACGCTCTCCCCTATAATCAGATTCGCTAAACTTGTACTGTTGTATCATGGTTCCCATCGCTCCATCTAGAACTAGTATCCTGCTTTTTAAAATTTCGAAAAGGTTTTGCATTGAAAGTAAATTTAAATTTTGATTGGTTTTTTATTAAGTTTTGACATTTCAAATACTCCAAATAAAAATGATGAATAAAATAAAAAGCCTAATAATGTTCCTTTATAAAATGGAATTGCTAGGACAAAGCAACTAATCAAGCCGTTAATACTTAAGGGATATATAGAGCCTGTCGCCCATACACCAAAATTTGTAATAACAAAAAAGACCAGACTTGATCCTATTGAAGTCATTAATACTTTTTTAAAGGTTATTTTTTTTAACAAGAAATAACCAAACAAAATAATTATTCCAAAAGAGGCATATTGCCAAATAAAACCAGGGTAAAACCAGGTAAATTGATCATAATAGTTTAAAATGAAATTATTTATGATAAGATCGCTAAACCACAATGATAAAATTGGAATAATAAAAGCATGATATCTATTACTTAAATAAGCTCCTCCAAACAAAGCCATGGCTCCAATTGGTGTGAAGTTAGGCATGTGAGGAATAATTCTTGTAAAAGAGGCAAATAATATCAATAAGATAATTCCAATAAATGATAAATTTATTTTAGTCATATTTAATAAATTAAAAAGTGTAGTTGAATTGGGTAAAAAATAGTAGGAAATGAATTCATATCTGTTTTAGCTTTTTTTATTGAGGTGGCAATCAGTCAAAATTTTCCTCTGTTAATTAATACAAATATATATATATATATTCTTATATACTATTATCTCATATTATTTTTATTTTCATCAAACACATATTCAATAACTTCTTTATGCCTTTTATTTGATCTTGCACTACTCCCTGCAGAAGGAGAGCCATAAAATCTTCGAGAAGCAACTCTAAAACTTGTAGCTCTTGGAAGATGTAATAATAAATGACTCCAAGCACCCATGTTTCTTGGCTCTTCTTGTGCCCATATTATATCATTAGCTTTTGAATATTTATTTAAAACTTGGTTGATTTCTTTTATTGGTAAAGGAAAAAGTTGTTCTAGCCTTATTAAAGCCACTTCTTCAATCCCATTTCTTTCTTGATGATCTAATAAGTCATAATAAAATTTTCCAGAACAAAATACTACTTTTCTTATCTGATCAGAATCAAATAGATGTTGATCTATTAAAGGCAGAAACCTTCCATCTACAAAATCTTTTATTTCTGAAACTGCTTTTGGATGTCTTAATAGGCTTTTTGGAGTAAAAATTATAAGTGGCTTTCTAAAAGTGGTAACCAACTGCCTTCTTAGTATATGAAACATGTTTGAAGGAGTAGTGCAATTAGCGACATACATGTTATCTTTTGCACATAGATGTAAGTACCTTTCCATTCTAGCCGAAGAATGTTCTGCACCTTGCCCTTCATATCCATGAGGAAGAAGTAAAACCAGTCCATTTTGGATTTTCCACTTATCTTCAGCAGCTGACAAATATTGGTCAATTATAATTTGCGCGCCATTACTAAAATCTCCAAACTGAGCTTCCCAAATACAAAGAGTTTTAGGGCTAGTAAGTGCATATCCGTATTCAAATCCCATTACCCCATATTCTGATAAAGAAGAATTATAAATATTAAAATTTCCTTGATCTTTACTTATATTGTTTAGTAGAATAATTTCCTCTTCAGAATCTTCCGCTTTTAAAACAGCATGTCTATGAGAAAAGGTTCCTCTTTCAACATCTTGACCAGAAATTCTAACATTATACCCCTCTTTTAATAAAGAGCCATAAGCCAGTAATTCCCCCATACCCCAATCAAGTTTATCAGATTCAAAAAACATTCTTTTTCTATCTCCTATGAGTTTTTCTATTTTTCTTAAAAATTTATAATTAGGGGGTAAAGAAGTTATAGTATTTGCTATACTAGTCAAATTCGAATTTGAAACACTTGTTTCAAATTCATTTAACATGGTTTGTTCTTTAACCCTTTCAAAACCTTCCCATTCGTAACTCATAAATGGAGTAATGACTATATTCTTATCATTTTTAGAACTCTCTAGCTTATCTTCTAAGTATTTTTGGTAATTATCTTCGATTAATTCAACCTCATCCTTTGATACAACTCCTTGGTCAATCAATTTTTTAGAATAAATCTCCATTGGATTAGAATGAACTGAAATAGCTTTATAAAGTTTTGGTTGAGTAAACCTTGGCTCATCTCCTTCATTATGTCCATATTTTCTATAACCTAACAAATCAACAAACACATCTCTTTTAAATTTCATTCTATAATCCAACGCAAAAGTAACAGCATGTACAACAGCTTCAATATCATCAGAATTTACGTGCAATACTGGTGATAAAGTTGTTTTGGCAACATCAGTGCAGTAGGTTGAAGATCTTCCGTCTAAATAATTAGTAGTAAATCCGACTTGATTATTTATTACTATATGAATAGTTCCGCCTGTCTTAAACCCTTTTAACCTTTCCATTTGAATCACTTCATATACTACCCCCTGACCCGCTATAGCGGCATCCCCATGAATAATTATAGGAAGCACGTTTTCAATATTTTCAGGATGGTATTTTTCTTGTTTCGCTCTAGCTATTCCTTGAACAACTGGTCCTACCGCTTCTAAATGAGAAGGATTTGGAGCAATGTTCATATATACTTTTATTCCTGAGTCTGTTTTTCTTTCCGAAGTCCATCCTAAATGATACTTGACATCTCCATCAAACACTTCTTCTTTATAATCTTTTCCATCAAATTCATTAAAAATTCCTTCCACTGGCTTACCAAAAATATTAGTAAGGGTATTTAATCTTCCTCTGTGAGACATTCCCACAACATATTCCTTGACACCACCTAAAGCTGCTTTTTCTATTAAAGCATCTAAAGCAGGTATGAGAGACTCCCCTCCTTCCAAAGAAAATCTTTTTTGACCCACATATTTAGTATGTAAAAATTTTTCGAAAGTAACAGCCTCTATAATTTTTTTTAGAATTTGTTTTTTCTCATCTTTTGAAAAATTAGGATGATTAGAGTTAATATTTAATTTTTCTTGAATCCAGTTTATTCTTTCAGGTGTTCTAATAAACATATACTCTACTCCTATAGAGTTACAATAAATTGTTTCCAATTGAATTAAAATATTAGCGAGTGTTGTTGGACCTAAGCCAACTATTTCTCCAGCATTAAATACCTCTTCTAAATCTTCTTTATTTAACCCAAAATTTTCAATTTCTAAATTAGGCTCGTAAGTTCTTCTATCTCTTACAGGATTTGTTTTAGTAAACAAATGCCCTCTAGTTCTATAGGCATTAATTAGTTTAACTACTTTAAACTCTTTGAGGATATTGTGCGGAATTTCTGCTGTTTTATGAGATGAGTTTTCTTTTTCAGACTCTTCTATTCCAAATTCAAAACCTTGAAAAAAAGCACGCCAACTAGGCTCAACTTGATCCGGGTTGATAAGATATTGATCATAAAGCTCTGCAAAATAAGCAGTGTGTGCGGTATTTAAAAAAGAATAAGGATCCATCAAAACAGATGTAATTAATATTTTTATAAAATTACGATTTTATAAAAACTATAGGGCATTTTTTTTATTTTTTTATCTTCCAAAATCATCCTGAACCCTCACTATATCGTTCTCATCACTTGGACTATTTTTATCTGTATGTTGCCATACTTCAGCAACAACACCATAATTATTTAATCCAATTAGCCTGTGTCTTTCCCCTTGTTTTAACGTAATTTGATCCCCTTCCTTGTAAGTTTTCATTTCTTTTTGACTATCATTTTCACTTATGATGACACCCACCTCGCCTTTATAAACTCTCCATACTTCTGCTCTTCTATGATGGTACTGCCAAGAAAGTCTAGAGTCTGGGTTTACAATCAATATTTTGGGACTTAGTTTACCGCTAATCTTTAAGTCTTCTATGTTAATTCCTTTAAAAAATTGATTTGAAAAGCTTTGAGCTTGATTCTCATCAATTACTAAAAATCCTCCCCAAGGTCTTTTAAAATCTTTTGAAACCACATTAAATCCAAGTGATTTTATCAGTTCTTCTATTTGATTAAAATAATTCATTTAGTTACTTAAAATAAGGCTCAAATTTACAACAACAATTGTTAAAAACTTTTATTAAGTAATCTGCTTAATTAAAAATATCTAAAATGTACATTTAAAGAATGTTTGCACTGGTTGATTGTAATAATTTTTATGCGTCTTGTGAGAGGGTTTTTAATCCAAAATTAAACAAGAAACCTATTGTCATTTTATCAAATAATGATGGGTGCGTAATCTCAAGGAGCAATGAAGCCAAAGCTCTTGGAATACCTATGGGAGCACCTGCATTTAAATACAATCCTCTTTTTAAAAAAAACAAAGTTCATGTCTTTTCGTCAAACTTTCCATTATATGGAGACATGAGCAGTAGAGTGATGAGTATCTTAAGCACCTACACTCCAAATATAGAAATCTACAGTATTGATGAAGCTTTTTTAGAGCTAAAAGGGTTTGAAAATTATGATTTAGAAGAATACGGAAAAGAGATTAGAAAAAAAATATTAAAATGGACTGGAATTCCAGTTAGTGTTGGCATAGCACAAACTAAAGCACTAGCCAAAGTAGCCAATAGGATTTCTAAAAAATTTGATAAGAAAACTAAGGGCGTCTATGTAATAAGTTCAGAAGAAAAAAGAATAAAGGCACTTAAATGGCTCAAAATAGAAGATGTTTGGGGGATAGGTTATAAGCATAGTGAACGGTTAAAAAATCATAATATAAATAAAGCTTACGATTTTATAAAACTACCTGACAATTGGGTTAGAAAACAAATGAGCGTTGTTGGATTAAGATTAAAAAAAGAATTGGAAGGAGAATCAGTTTTGTCACTTGAAGAAAATAGATCGCCTAAAAAAGCAATAGCAACAACTAGAAGTTTTGAAAAAAATTTGACATGCTTTGAAGATTTAAAAGAACGGATTTCTACTTTTTCTATTTGTTGCTCTGAAAAATTACGCTCTCAAAAAAGCAGTTGTAATTCTATTTATGTGTTTATAAAAAGCAATAGGAATCAAAAAAACAAATCACAGTACCAAAATGGATTAGTAATGACTCTACCTTACGGATCCAACTCTAGTATAACAATAAGTAAATATGCTGTAGAAGGATTAAGAAAGATTTATAAAAAAGGAATTGAATATAAAAAAGCCGGGGTTATAGTTTTAGGACTAATCCCTAATAGAAGACTGCAACTAAATATTTTCGAAAAAGAAAATCCCAAACATGAAGTTCTGATGAAAACATTAGATTTTATAACAAAAAAAGAAGGACCTAACAAAATAAAGTTAGCTAGCCAGGATCTTAAAAGAGTTTGGAAAATGAAGCAAACTAAATTATCTTCAAGATACACTACGGAGTTAAATGAAATAATATCATTAAAATAAAAAGTTGAAACAAAAAAAGATACTTAATTTTTTTACTCCCAAAAAAGAAAATGGGATAGGACAATGGCTTGCTGAAGAAGGAATATCAGCGGGATTTCCATCACCAGCAGATGATTTTAAAGAAGCCAGGATTAGCCTTGATAGAGAATTAGTAAAAAATAAAGAAGCAACTTTTTACGCAAGAGTTAGTGGAGACTCAATGATTGGAGCAGGACTTGACGATGGAGATTTACTGGTAATTGATAGGTCAAAAAATCCAGAAAATGGAAAAATAGCAATTTGCTTAGTAGATGGAGAGTTTACTGTTAAAAGAATAAAAAAGGAAAAAAATAAACTTTATTTAATGCCCGAAAATAAAAAATATAAGCCTATTGAATTAAAAGAAGAAAATGAGTTGATCATTTGGGGAATTGTAGAGTATGTAATTAAAAAAGTTTAATTAATGTTTTACAACAATTAATTGTCCTGACTACAGTCCGTAGTCTTTTCAAAAATAAATCACTATAACTTACTTAAAATAAGCATATTAACTATTTTATTTTAAA
>TARA_B110000503_G_scaffold128790_1_pt1 | contig 10838 bp, 10 predicted proteins | sample TARA_B110000503 | Tara Oceans TARA_B110000503 (sample SAMEA4397472) | marine metagenome | biome: Polar Biome; feature: [SRF] surface water layer (ENVO:00010504); material: water (ENVO:00002006), including particulate matter (ENVO:01000060) such as... | depth 5 m
CCGCGCGAGCGATACCCACGCGCTGTTGCTCGCCCCCCGAGAGTGCGATGGGGTTTTCCTGCTCTCGATCGAGCAAGCCAACACTGTCGAGTGCGGCGCGTACCCGCCGCCCAATATCCGCTGGCGAGTAACCGGCTACTTGCAGCGGTAATGCCACATTCTCAAAGACACTGCGATCAAAAAGCAGCTGGTGATTTTGAAATACCACGCCTACCTGGCGACGATAGAAAGGCACTTTGGCGCGAGGCAGACGATTGAGGTTTTTACCGTTAATTAGAAGATTGCCCGAGGTTGGCCGCTCGATCAGCATCAGCAGTTTGAGCAAGGTGCTTTTACCGGCCCCCGAGTGGCCGGTAAGAAAGGCCATTTCGCCCGCATCCATTTCAAAGCTAACATTGCGCAGTGCTTCAAAACCGCCTTCGTAGCGTTTACTGAGATTATCAAACCGTATCATAGGTGCATCACTCGCTCTGAATCTGCCCTAACAAGCCTAAAACAAAATCTTTTGCCACAAATGGCTGTAAATCATCCACGCCCTCGCCCACGCCAATGTAGCGAATGGGAATTGGAAATTTTTCGGCCAACGCAAACACAATACCGCCCTTTGCCGTGCCATCAAGTTTCGTTATGACAATGCCCGTAACAGCTGCTGCCGCACAAAACTCCGCGGTTTGGGCAATAGCGTTTTGACCCGTCCCGGCATCGAGCACCAAGAGCACCTCATGAGGCGCTGTGGCGTCTAATTTGCCGGCAACGCGGTGAACTTTCTTCAGCTCTTCCATTAAATTACTTTTATTGTGAAGGCGGCCAGCGGTGTCCGCAATAATGACATCAATCTGTTTGGCGCGAGCTGACTCGATCGCATCAAAAATAACGGAGGCACTGTCAGCACCCGTATGTTGGGCCACTACGGGGATATGATTGCGCTCGCCCCAGACCTGCAGTTGCTCAACGGCAGCCGCGCGAAAGGTGTCTCCGGCAGCTAACATGACCGACTTACCCTGCTGTTGTAACTTGCGCGCCAGCTTGCCAATGGTTGTGGTTTTGCCGACACCGTTGACGCCAACAACTAAAATAACAAATGGCCCGGCGGGACGATCAATCTCAAGAGGTTTTTCGCTCACTTGCAACTTTGCCAATAGAATCTCTTGCAGCGCGACTTGCAGCGCTGCACCGTCTTTTAGCTCGGCGCGACTGACACGGCGAGTCAACTCATCGATAATCGTCCCCGTTGTCTCAATGCCAACATCCGCCATTAAAAGCAATGTTTCAAGGTCATCAAGAATTGTTTTATCAATGACTTTGGCGCCAAGAAAGAGATCACTCAGTCCCTGACTGGTGCGCGACAATGCGCGCTGCACTTTCGCGCGCAAGCTGAGGGGTTCGGCAGCTTTCAGTTCTACTGTCTCTCCTGCGGCTGGCGATTTGTCACGTCTAAAGCGATCAAAAAAGGTTTTTTTGGGCTTTTCAGTAGGCATATTATCGGTTGAATGTGAGTCCATTAAGGTTCATTTTTAATGTTGGTTGTGATCTGGTGTATCCTACCATCTTGCTTGGTTTAACGTGATAAAAGTAATTAAAAAGGAGTGGCCTTTTGGCAGCAAATCAGCGAATTCGCATTATCGGCGGAAAATGGCGCAGCCGCCAAGTCGGCTTTCCCAGTGTCGACGGCCTGCGACCCACCGGCGACAGAATTCGTGAGACGCTTTTTAACTGGCTCGCGGCAGACTTGCCTGGCGCTCGCTGTCTGGACCTATTTAGCGGCTCGGGCGCACTCAGCTTTGAGTCTCTGTCCCGCGGCGCCGCCTGCTGTATTGCGCTCGAGCAACATCCAAAAGCCGCAGCATCTCTCGCGGAAAACAAAGCACTGTTGAATGCCCAAGAATTGATCATTTTAAATAAGAACAGCCTGCTATATTTGCAAAACCAACCAGAGACTCCTTTCAATATAGTCTTTGTCGACCCCCCTTTCGCACTTAATTTGGCCACCGATGTTTGCGCACTGCTTGAGTCAAACCATTGGATCGCGCAAGATGGTTTGATCTATTGTGAGCTAGCGGCCACACAAAACGACTTCAGCCCACCCTCAAATTGGCAAGTGGTGCGCAGTAAAGTGGCAAGCGGCGTAAAATATATTCTCTATTCGCGCATTGAGCCTGCAGGCTTATTTCAGTAATATGCGCGATCTCTATTAGGGCGGAACCTGTGCATGAAGACTATCGTCTACCCCGGCACCTTTGATCCAATCACAAATGGACACATTGATTTGGTTGAAAGAGCCTCGCGCTTATTTGACAAAATTGTTCTGGGCATCGCGACCAGCCAACGTAAAGGCCCTTTGTTTGATATTGATGAACGTATCAAGTTAGCCTCGGACGCATTGAGCCATGTGCCCAATGTGGAGATTCTTGGTTTTGACTACCTGTTAGTGAATTTTGTCAAAGACTGCAAAGCAGATGCGATTATGCGTGGCTTGCGCGCAGTGTCTGACTTTGAGTATGAATTTCAGTTAGCTAACATGAATCGTGCACTGTCGCCTAATGTTGAGAGCGTTTTTCTCACCCCTGCTGAGCGCTTTTCGTATATATCGTCGTCGTTGGTGCGTGAGATTTCCTCACTCAATGGGGATGTATCAAAATTTGTTCCTCCGAATGTTGCCGCCGCTTTAAACGAAAAATTTAAGCGCTAGGTCACTAAATGCTCAGTGCTTAGCAACTATGCACTAAGTATCAAAGGCGACACCGTCAGTCGACACAGCTGTCGAGCAATCAACGCTGACAGCTAGGACAAAAAACGGAACTGCGCTGCCCTAGGCGTATGTCGCGCAACTCTTTTTGACACTGATAACAGGGTTGCCCTCCGCGGCCATAGGCCATCAATGTCTGCTGGAAATACCCCGGCTCGCCGTTACCATTGACGAAATCTCTCAACGTCGTCCCGCCCTGCACAATGGCTGCCTGTAAAATATCTTTAATATTGACCGTCAACTTTTCATAGCGGACACGCGAAACCTTTCCAGCCTCGCGATCGGGCCTGATACCACTGCGAAAAAGTGCCTCCGCTGCGTAGATATTCCCCACCCCGACAACAACATGGTTGTCCATAATAAACGGCTTGATGGCCATCTTGCGGTTGCGCGACAACAGAAACAAACGATCGGCGCCAAAGTCCTCGGTCAACGGCTCGGGGCCAAGATGGTCCAACTGCCGATGGCCGTTTTCAGACCAAAGCCACGCGCCAAAACGGCGGGGATCGTGGTAGCGCAGGCATTTGCCGTTGCTCATCAGCATCTCAATGTGATCGTGCTTGCGCCGCGCTTCGCCGGGATCGACGAGACGCAGGCTTCCACTCATGCCCAAGTGCACCATCATTGAGCCTCTTTCCAGTTGGAGCAAAAGATATTTGGCTCGCCGCGTCACCGCAACGACCCGCTGCCCTTGCACAATCTCACTTATACCACCCGTCACCGGCCATCGCAGCGAACCATTATGAACGGTAAATTGTGCTATAAGGTGTCCTGTAATATGCGGTTCGATACCTCTGAGGGTGGTTTCTACTTCGGGTAATTCGGGCATTTTCTTCTCTTTAGGGGCATGATTTTTACCCTTTAGGGCCAAATTCTGTCACACTGCTGACATAACTTTTTGCTAGCTTAACTGGGTAGCAATCTCAAGAATAGAGGCACTGGTAATTTTACTAAAAACCAGTAGAATGCCCCCCTAAATAAAATTTGCTATTTGTAGGTTGACCATTTATGGCGCTAGGAAAAAGACGTAAAGACGAGGAAGAATCAAATATCGATATGACGCCAATGCTTGACGTCGTCTTTATTATGTTGATTTTCTTTATTGTGACAGCTTCGTTTGTTAACGAGTCGGGCCTAGATGTCAATCGACCACCCACATCCGACGAGCCGCCGCCCGAGCAAGAGAACACCAATATCGTGTTCAGGGTCTCTGAGTCTAATGAACTAACGCTTGAAGGTCGCAGAATTGATATCCGAGCCGTCCGCGCAAACGTTGAGCGCATGCACGCAGAAAAGCCAGAAGCTAAAGTGATTGTTAGCGCACATCCTAAGTCGAAGACTGAAATGTTTGTACAGATCTCCGATCAGGCGCGTGAAGCTGGCGTCTACGATGTCTCGCTTTCTACTGACGAATAGTCCACTGATGAATAAGTGACAAGCAACTCGATATTGAAAAGCCCCGCAGTGCGGGGTTTTTTTTGCCCTCTTTTTTATGCCTCCACACAGAGTTCCATTCGTTAAAATTTAATGCTACTTTGACACATTGGCTCATCCGGCAGGCACTCAAGCACTGCATCACCACAGGACTACAAAAATGAAAAATAATGTGCTTTTTATTATTGGACTGCTACTCTGCGGGTCAGCAGTCGCATCCGAATTCCCTGGAATTGAAACACTAATGACCGCTGAAGAGCAGCAGGCCGCCGGCATACAAAAACTCACAGTAGCCGAGAAAGAGGCGCTCAATAAATGGCTGATTCGCTACACCGTAAACGAAGCCCCAGTTACAAAAATCAGCGGTGCTGAGACTGAAAAAGCAAAGATCGAAGGAATTGTTTCGCGCATTGATGGCGCCTTCAATGGCTGGACGGGAAAGACCGTTTTCAAATTAGAGAACGGGCAGGTTTGGAAACAGCGCCTGCCAAGCACTTGGATATATTCCGCCGAAAGCCCTAACGTCAAAATCACTCGGAATTGGTTGGGATATTACGTTATGGACGTTGAAGGAAAGCGTCAGGTTGGGGTCTCAAAAGTTAAGTAGGCCATTGCCCATAAATAATTGCTCATCAAAAAAAGTGAATCTATATGACGACGGCAAATCTTAATGGGCATTTAAGACAGGCCATCAGCGCACTTGAGTCCGGCCGCTTTAAAGATGCCTTACACACGTGTGGCGGCATTTTAAGCCAGCAGCCCAACCACTCAGATGCGCTCCACGTTGCGGCACTCTGCTCTCGCCATCTAGGCAATATCGGCGACGCACTCAGCTATTTTGAGCGCTGTATCAAAAGCAACCCACGCCAACCGGCGGTTCTAGGAAATTACGCCAACGCTCTCAACCAAGCAGGGCATTACGCGCAGGCCAGCAGCGCCTATCAATCGGCAAATGCCCTCGACAAGCGCAACCTTGATGTACTTTATAACTGGGCCAATCTCCTCAATCTAAAGCTAAATAGAACTCGTGAGGCGTTGGCACTGATAGAGTCAGCCATATTGCTAAACCCTAAACAGAGTCGACTCTTTGTTTGCCGCGGAAACATTCGCAGAGCGCAAGACCAGTTTGAGGAAGCCGACCTCGACTACAATACAGCCCTTCAGCTAACACCCAATCATGTCGACGCACTGCTAAACAAAGGTATTGCCTATCGCGCGGCGGGCAATGCAGCAGCGGCCATTGAGTGCTATAAACTTATCACCGATGGCAACACAGAGCACAGCGGACTTTGGTTCAACTTAGGCTGTGCCTACTACGATATCGGTCACAATACCCAAGCTGAAAACTGTCTTCTCAAAGCGCTTGATCTGAGCCCAAACTTTGTCCCCGCCCATAATGCACTCAACCAACTTTATTGGGTGTCTGAGCACGACGACAAGTTCATGCAATCCTACGAAATGGCGAGGCAGCGGCGCGCCTACGACGAACACCTTTTCCTCGCGCAGGCACTGACCCTCAGCAACGCCAAGCGCGACCAGGATGCCATCGATATCTTGCACGAAGCGCTGCGCTACTTCCCAGACAATGCCAACCTCTTACACTCCTTGGGTGCGATGTATTCAAAGACCTCAAAGTCAGCAAACGCAATGGAACTGTTCGAGCAGGCGCTTAGGAAGGCCCCCGACAACAGTCGCTATCGCATTGATATGGCGAGCGCGCTGATCGTTCAAGGCGACTGCGCCCGCGCCTTAGAACATCTCGACCATGCGGGTCAATTTGCGCCTTTAGATCAGGAAATTTGGGCCTACAAAGGAACCTGCTGGCGGCTGCTGGGAGATGACAGAGCCGGCTGGCTGAACAACTACGAGCGATTTGTGGATGCTCGTCTACTTGACGTGCCAGAAGGATACGACAATTTACAGCATTTTATGCACGAGTTGCGTCATGCTCTCCTGTCATTGCATAAAACCAAACGCGAACCGCTAGATCAAAGTGTCAGGGGTGGGACCCAGACGCTGGGCAACTTGTTTCTGGTGAGAAATCCAGTCATTCAAGATTATCAAACTACCTTAAAAACGCGTATTCGCCACTATATCGACGCTTTACCCACCGATGCCAACCATCCTTTTTTGAACAGAAAAATGCAGCAAATCCAGTTTTCGGGCGCTTGGTCAGTGAAGTTGATCAGCCAAGGTTTTCATACCAATCACGTGCACCCACAAGGCTGGTTGTCGGGCAACAGCTACATTGAAATACCGACAGAGATTACGCCAGAGGACGCTAGCCAAGCGGGTTGGTTTACGTTGGGACAGACATCCATGCAACTGGCAGGCAGAGAACATCTGGCAGAATCTTACTGTCCCGCCGAAGGCATGAGTATCTTATTCCCAAGCTATATGTGGCACGGCACTAACCCCTTTAGCTCGGATCAACCGCGCCTTTCAGCGCCTTTTGATGTTAAACCGATTACATGATTCGTGCCCTAAGATGGCGGATCAGAGCAGTGGATATTTTGAAATAATAATGTCTTCAAGCGGGGCCAAAAATGGGCGGTAATTCTTCCATTGATCAATCGCATGGTTATAAATAGGCTTTCTTACCTGTTCAGAACTCGGCGTCGCCACCGCCCGTGTGTTTTTATGGTAGTCGAGACAACAGGGCTCAAACTCCAGTCCACAATAATCAAGAATCCGTTGCGTATGTAATTCGAGATCTGCAACCAATTCCTCGTAGGTTACCGACAGTATCTGCCCCGGCAACACCTCATCCCAGTGCGCCATAAGTTCAATATAATCATTGTAATAGCGCCCAATGTGCGCCAAGTTATATGAATACTCAGAGCCTTCTGCAAAAAAGTGCTTATACAAACTCCAACCACTGCCCATCGGATTACGCCTGACATCGATAATTTTTGCGTGAGGAAATAATGTTTTAATTAAACCGATGTGATGGAAATTAGCAGGTAATTTATCAATAAAAAAAGGCGAATTTTGACGCAACGGTTTTGCATAAGCTAAATAGCGCTCACCTAGACGAGCGCACTCCTCCGACGATAAATTGTTGAGTGCATTTAATAACTGGCCCGGCCCACGCCCATCAGATCGATCTAAGTCCCTTGCGATGCTGACGATTTCTGTCATCTCTATGGTGCCGTCAACCTGACTGTGACTCGACAAAATTTGCTCAACAAGGGTTGAACCGCTGCGGGGAAGTCCAACGATAAAAATCGGATCATGAGAAGAATGGCCAAATGTCTTTTTTTGAGAAAAATATTCTGAATCAAAAAACTTAGTTAATGCTTTATGCTGGCTGACATATTGATATTTTCGAGATTTACTGTAATCGTCATTTGCTTTTTTGTAATAGCTAAAACTCTCTTCAAATTGTTGACGATCCTCTAACGCTTTGCCAAGTGCAAATTGAATTAGGATTTTGCTCTGTTCTGATAGTTTATTTTCAGCAATTAATTTTTCCATATTTTTAATTTCGTTGTTGGAAAAATGATAGATTTTTAAGTTTGCTAAATTCCAATACGACTCTCCGATCAGAGGATCAATAGCAATCGCAGACTTGAAACTTTCGACAGCGCTCTGTGCGCGTCCAATAATTTTCTGTGCATTCCCTAAGCGCAAAAAACACAGCGCTCGCTGCTCATGAAAATCTGCCAAAAAAGTGTAAATATCAGCAGCTTCAGCGTAGTGACTCAAGCTTATTAAGGCCGCTGCTTTTACCGGATAGATTTCAATTTCTTCTGGCGCTAGCTCAATTAGTCGCTGGCATTCGCTCAGCGCTTCATGTGCTTTTCTGTTATACATTAATGCATTTGCATAGGCGACGCCGATTTTAATATCGTCAGCTCTCAATGTTTTGCACTTTTCTAATAAATATAAGTGATCTTCAACATGGCCTGCTTTTAATGCAAGCTTTGACATTAATTGCAGCGCGCCGATTTCGTTCGGTATTTTATCGAGTATCAGACGAACAAGTTGATCTGTTTTTTGATAATTTTCATGCGCAAAACACTCTTGAGCTTCGGCAACTTTTGCATTAATTATTTTTACCATTTGCAACTGCGCTAGTGCTTTTTTACTCTGCGCATCATCACCAATTTTTTTGAAATAGTCGGCCAATAACTGCCAGCAATCTTCTATTTCTGGGCGCTGAGTGGCAACAGATAAAATGCGCTTTATCGCCTCTTCAGTATCGCCTTGTGCGTGTATAATTTTTGCTAACGAAAGTATTGCGTCAATTGATGTCGGTAATTTTTTTAACACAATTTCAAAACATCTTTTTGCGTCATTGAGCTTATTGTTTAAAAAATAGGTGTTTCCGAGGGCGAGATGAATTTGATTATTTTGTGGATTTTCATCCGCAGCAATGCGAAGCTTTTCTTCGAGTTCGGCCGAACTTAGAGATGGTAAATTGATGAGGGATCTATGGTCTTTTTGTGATTGAAGTATTTTTTGCATCGCTCATTCCAAACATACTCAAACGATTCTCAAGGAATTGACTCACCCATTTTCAAGTAAGCCATGTCGCTTATAATTTACACACTGCACACTGAACAACTCTGCTTTCAGAGCAAGTATATTGTCCTTCGCAATCAAAAGAACCTATTCAGTGTTTGATGGCCCACCCCGAGTAATGGTTTTCATCGTTGCTTGCGATGCTTCGCGAACAGTTTCTCTCTGGCGCGCGCTGTAGCAGGTTTTTTGCTTAATGAGTTTGCCGACTATTTTTTCATAGGTGCAAACCACTGCATTGGGATCTTTCTCAGCAGTTGTGGTTTCTGAGGCAGTTTCTGCTTCGGCAACCTGTGATTGCTCTATGGTATTGTTATTGACGCAGCCGGTTAAAAAAATAGCGGCAAGTGCGAGGCTGGTTATCATTTTTATAGTAGTCATAATGTATCCTTTATTCGTTAGCGTTAATCTTGCCCTAATTATATCCTTTGACGGCAATATATACTGCCATGTCAAAGTAATACTTCCAGTTGTGATTGATAATTGCGCCAGCGGGCAAGCGAGCTTTCGTATAGCGGTTGACGTATTTGCCAAACACTCGCTGTGCTGACGCTATTACGCAACCGATAGAATGTAAGACAAGCCTCGTTCCAGTCTAGTTGTAGTAATTTAAGCACTTCCGTAATCGCAGCCTGTGGATTGCGCACAAGATTGTCGTAGTCAACCACAGTGATTGTTGTTGGAAACAAGCTTACCCAGTGATCAACTAAACGGGTTAATTGTTCCGCATAAAAAACAATATCTTTAAGATCACAGGCGTAACTCATATCAAGCCCAAATCGATGTGAGTAGATCGATAGAGCGGTATCGAGCAGCGCGCGCTGGGTGATGATTATACGGGCGTTCGGGAAAACGGTTTTAATCAGTCCAATATGTAACACGTTGTCGGGCCGTTTGTCGGTGACAGCGGTTCCTGGCAGGGCACGCGTCAGCAGCTGTTCTTCGTAGTTATTTGCGATAGTCGCCAAGAGCGTAGCTGAGTAACCTTCAGCCGGAGGGTTTTCAGCGTTAACTTGCAGCGCCACTTTAGGGAAATAGTCCAGTTCTCCGCCCGCAGTAAGATTGGGGTGGGCTGCTAACATTTGCTCCAACAACGTGGAACCCGAGCGAAACATGCCGCAGATAAACACAGGGGCAGCCGTGTTGCTGGAGGCAAAACGATCGAGCCACGCAGCAGAATAGCGCTCAAGCAGATGATCAACACGGGCTGACAATGCACCTTGATCAAAGGGGCCAACCAGCTTCTTGTTGGTCGCATTGGCCAACTGCCAGCTGGAAAATGCCTGGGCATAGTCTCTCTTCTGATCGTAAAGTTTTCCAAGGGCGTAACAGCAATCTACGCGATCATCGGCCACGAGTGAGGGATCGGCCACGAGCGCTTTCAGCCTGTCAATGGCTTCGGAGATGTTATCTTCACTGTCCTCACGAGGGTCGATCGCCATGGCTAGTCGAGCGGCGGCTTTGCCGTGGTTTGGTGTGATATGTAGGATTTTTCTAAAGCAATCAGTCGCGGCGTCTCTATCGCCAGCATCTTCATGCAAGTTTCCCAGATTGTACAAAGCGTCAATATAATGGGGATTGCAGTTTAGCGCTGACTCGAGATGTCTCTTTGCGAGTGTCGGGCTAGCTAGCCATGTCGAGTATAGATTGGCGAGGTTTAGGTGCACCTCTTCTGGGTGATCAATGCCTTGATCTATAGCCTGCTGATAATGAATGACGGCATTTTTGTATTCTCCCGAGCGCGTGAGAAACCAAGCATAGTTAAACGACAGATCAGGGTGCGTAAACTGTTTGAGCAGGGGTTCAAATACAGTTGGTGCTCGGGCAAATTCATTTTGACTTACATAGAGCTGGGCCAGTGTTATTGCGTATTGAAGGTTTTGCGGCGCGCGCAGTACTAGCACTTTTAAGGCGCTCTCGGCGGCAGCATAATTTTTTAAGTGGAGTGCAATTTTTGCCTTAAAAGACAGCGCACCTTCATGGTGTGGCTCTAGATCTAGGGCTTGATCAGCCAATGATTGGGCAGCGGTAAAATGCGCTTGTCGAGCAGCGTTGTTGGCCTGGGACAATAGATTTACCACTGTTTTAGATCCGTTCAATGATCACCTTTTTCGCCATTAAAATTTATAATTTT
>TARA_B110000503_G_scaffold91575_1_pt1 | contig 10821 bp, 10 predicted proteins | sample TARA_B110000503 | Tara Oceans TARA_B110000503 (sample SAMEA4397472) | marine metagenome | biome: Polar Biome; feature: [SRF] surface water layer (ENVO:00010504); material: water (ENVO:00002006), including particulate matter (ENVO:01000060) such as... | depth 5 m
TGGCAGGGAGGCCGGGGGTGAACCGGATCGTGACCGGGGTCGTGCGCGTGAACGGCGAAACCGTGACCCCGCATGAGATGCGCCGAGTCTCCGGGTACGTCCCCCAACACGACATACTTCCAGGAACATCAACGGTGTGGGAACACCTGTTGTTCCACGCGACGCTGAGGGTACGGGGTACGGAAAGTACTGATACCACACATACCGGGAACACGGCCCGCGTTAGTACGGGTACCGACACTCCCGCCGTCGCGGCGCGCTGGGTTCTGAAGTCGCTCGGGATCGAAAAACTGAAAAACACCTTCATCGGCGACGAGTGGGTTCGGGGTTTATCGGGGGGCGAACGCAGGCGCGTTTCGATCGCGTGCGAGCTCCTGACTTCGCCCGCGATTCTGTTCCTGGACGAACCCACCACCGGGCTGGATAGGTACGTATTTCCCAACCCAAATCCCGCCGACTGTTTGCCCATACAAGACTGACACTTTCTTTTATTTATCGTAAGCGCGAACGCGTCCACCGTGGTTGACTTACTCTGCGAGTTGCACCGACACGGAAACGTCACGGTTTTGTTGGTACGGGCCTTTCCCAACCCAAATCATAGAAGACTGTTTGCCCATACAAGACTGACACTTTCTTTATTTATCGTAAGAGCATCCACCAACCCCGGCCCGAGGTTTTCGCGAAACTCGGGGTCGTGCTTGTCATGTCTGCAATTGGCAAGGCGGTATATTGCGGGCCTTCTGTGTCATTGGAACAGCACTTCAAAACGTTACCGTACGTTCCTCCCAGAAATCGGGGGGTCAGCGTGGCGGATTACGTGTTGGACGCGGTGCTGCGCGCGGACGACGAGTCCGTGAAGAAAATGGTGCATGATTTCGAAACCAGCCCCACCGCGGCGTTGGATTGCGTGTTGCGACGACGAATCGTCGCGGCGAGTGTTCCAAGTGGACCACGTTTGGATACCGTGCCGGGTCGTTTCCACGGCGCAACTCGTCACAAAAAACAAAAACAAAGCAAGTTCCCCGCCAGCTACCGGACGCAAGCGAACGTTTTGTTAACGCGCGCGTCCCGACAGGTCAAACGGCACCCGTTTCTGTTCGCGCTTCACTTCGTATCCACGTTTATCGTGGCCCTGGGCGTGGGGTTCATCTTTAAAAACGCGAAGAAAGACACGGGGGGTATTCAGAACAGGATGGGGAGTTTATTTTTCATTCTGTTGCACCTTACGCTGATGAGCTTGTCAAGGTACGGCTTTGGGCGTTTCCCAAATCCAGGCACGCTGTTCGGCCCGATTACTCTGACTGAATGCTCATACACATTACGAAAGACTGACCCTTTTCTTTTCCAAAAACAAGCCTTCCGGTTTGGCGGGAAGAGCGCCTTTTGTTTCTGTCGGAACGCGCGTCGGGCATTTACAGCACGGGGGTTTACTTTCTTCAAACGCTTTGGTTCGACGTTTTCATTCTGCGAGTCCTACCTCCGGTGTTCTTCACCCTGGTGAGCTACCCCATGATCGGTTTGAACGGGTTTGAGTTGAATTCGATAGGTGGCAACGGCGATGAGCGCGATTCCGATTCCTACAACGATTCATCCTGGACCTTGACACTCACAAAACTCGCCACCTTCACGTTGCTTTTGGTGTTAGCGAACATCGCCGCGAGCGGTTTGATGATGACCATCGGTTTGGTAACCCCGTCAAACGCGACCGCGAACGCGTGCGGGTTGCTGGTGCTTCTGCTGAACCTTTTGTGCGGCGGGTTCTTTTTGAACGAACAGCACTCCACTGCGCGGGCGGGTGAAAATACGCCCCTGTCCACAAAAATCGCGCAAACCCTATCATCGTGGTCCTTCGTGAACAACGCGTTTGAAGCGCTTTTGATTAACGAGTTTCTAGACGCCGGTATTTTCCAGTTCACCCCGAAGTGGCACTCTTCGGAGTCCGGCCACACAACGGAATCAATCGCGGTGGATGTCTCGGGTCAGGAAGTGCTTCAGTTTTTTAAGTTTGGAGACACGCGGAGCGACATGTTGGGCGATATCTCGACGCTCGCCGCGTTAGCCGTGGGGTACGTCGCGCTAGCGTTCGTAGCGCTCAAGGTAACCACCAGAAGACTGGGCGTGGAGTAGGACTGCGTAGAGTAAGGGTACCATGTACGATAGCGGTGGAAGTTATTGTTTTCGCAAAATGTTGTTTCGCTGACTAACAAGTCATACGCTGACTAACAAAAGTCATCACGGCTTTTCCAAGTCAGCCGGTTTTCCTGTCCTTCCCGTCGGGGGGGGTTCTCACGGCGTTGTTTTCGCCCCTCAGCCGGGTGATCTTTCGCGCCTTGTTTTTGCTTTCTGTTTTTTGCGTCGATTCGATTCGCGTCGGTTCCTTCCCGTCACTCCCGTCCAAACGCCTCGGACCCACTTTTCCATCCACGAAACTCATCGTCCGCAGCGGCACGAGCGTCTTCACCACCATCAGCGCGTCCACGTCGTCGCACCAGCTCCGTTTGTCCACCTCCCACCCGTCCGCTTGCATCAGCGCCAGCGCGGTTTCCACTTCCCTTCCCACGCCAATCGCGTCTTCCCAGGACCGGCATCCCGTGAAATCCACCAGCTCCCTCGGGTTCACCTCTTCGTGAAGCGAGTTGACGTTCAGCCCGTTCCTGACCATCGTCTCGACGGACATCAACTTAACAGTGAAGTCGCCAAAAGGCTTCGCACAAAGCGCGCGCCCCAAGTCATCCTCCAACCACCTCCACCGCCCGTCCACGTCCTGCGCCGCGTGAAGAGGTTTTGGGCCGTCTTTTCTTTTGTTCGCCGCGCGCAACAAATCCCACGACGCGTCGTCTAAATCGTCGTCGTCCTCATCGTCCGAATCGTCAGAGTCGTCGGCAAAACCGCCCAGCGCCCTGAGTAGTTCGTCAACTCGCGAAACGTCAATCGACAAACGCGTTGCGTTTCCTTTGGGTTCAGACGATGTGGCGAACCCGCGTCTACCAGAGGCTTCATACGCAGCACTTGGCGCATTGGACGTCGGTGGGATCCCACCAAGGACAAGATCCTCCTCCTCCTCGTCGTCGCCCAGGCACAGGAACTCGTACGCGTCTTGATACCCGGGCGCGCCGTGTTCGATTTGAAACACCTGCACGTACTGGCTCAACAAGTCGCTCACCGTGTTCGGCGTTTGCGCCGCGCAAAGGCGTTTGTACGCCTCAACCGCGCCGACGTATTCCACGATCGCACGCATCTTACCCGTTCCCGGACGCACCGGAAGCTGTTCCAACCGCCACTGTTTCTCCTCGATCACCAGCGCCAGTCGCTTTTTTCGAAGCGCGAATTGCTCGTCCTCGACGTGCGGGCCGACCGGGACGACGTCCATGTCCACAGGGACATCCACCGAAGACGAAGAATTCGCGTCAGGACGCGTTCCGTCTTCCAAGCTCTCCGGGAAAGCGCCTTTCTCTTGCCTGTTTCTAGCTTCTTTATCGTGTCCGCTCTCTTCTTTGTCTTCTACTTCAGACGCGCTGCCAATAAACTCCATGGCTTGCCACGGCGGCGGCACGGAAGCGGGCGACGGATCCAGAAACTCGCGCGAGTGCTTGTTCAAGCGGTGCGCCGTGGTTGGGGGCTGGCCCGACTTTGGCGACGGCCGGGAACGACCCGCGGCCGCACCAAATGGTTCCCGGAGTCCGTCAGCACCGCCAGCCATGTCATCATCGTCATCAGACGCACTGTTTCCGTCACCGGGGTGTTCGCGCGCCGCTCTTAGAAGCGTCACTACGCGAGGTTTGGCTCGCGAGCGCGCACCGGGGGAGACGCGCCCCTTGGCAGATTTCACGTCTCCCACCGGACGCGCACCCGAGGTGCTCGCCACGCAACTCGCGAGCCGCGCCGAGGCGTACATCTCGCGTTGAACTGTCCGAAACAGGCTGGAGTCGATGGGGGAAGGGCGTCAACGAACGGCGGGATCAGGGGACTGGAGGATGTCTTCGCTTGACACGCCGCTTCGCACATCTTGGCGGGTTTGAGAAAACTAAAATATTTTCCCGGGCAATCTGTCACGTCCGACGTCTCAAGCGCGGTGCACGCGGTGGAGGATCATGCACGACGTGTTTGGACGTTCACGCACCTTCCCTGAAACACGTGTGTTGCGGGTACACGCGGACGGAAACGCGACGCGACGCGTAGTGGTAGAGACCGGGGGAGGAGGGCGGTCGGGCGGATAACTGAAACAGTGAAAATAAATCGTTGTTTGCAAAATTTGGAATTGGAGGTCAATTAGGCCAGTCCGCGAACCAAGGCCAATGACAGCGCGTCTGAGGAGGGACAGGCGGCGGATCCGCGCGCGAGATATTTCTTTTCCGGCGTTTGGAAGCTTCTTCGTTCGAGAGGGAGTGTTTTGATGGGAACTTGAAGAGGAGATTGGAAGAACTTTGCAATGAAGACCGAATGACAGATGCCATCAAAACTCTCCCTCCCTAATCCATTGCCAAACACAGGTCATAGTACCTCCCCGCTTCCCCCAGCTCCGCGAGATCGGTGTGCACGTCCCCGAGCATCCCGTACACGCTCCCGTCGCTTTGTTCCACGGCCAGATCGACCGCGTTCACCAGTTCCGAGACGGCGGCTTTGAGCTGCCCGGCTTCGATAAGCGCCCTCGCCAGGCCTTTATACGCGCTGAGCTCGGCGGATCGCACCCCGCACGCCTTCGCCGCGGTTCTGGCCTCGTCAAAAGCTGCAACTGCGGCTTCCCAGTCCTTCGCAAGCAGCGCCTTTTTGCCCTCCCCGAGCTTCACCGAAGTCAACTCGTCCTCGTCTTCGCTCGCGAACTCGGCGTTTCGCGCCGCGGATTCCTGTTTTTGCATCATCGCCCGTAACTTGCCGTTGATCTCTTTAATCTCCAGCCGGCGTTTCCGGGCTAAGCGTCCGTTGAAACTCGCCCCGATAAGCGCCACCGTTTGTAACGCGGCGAAGAAACCCCAGTTCGCGCGGCAGAACTGGGTGAACGGGGAGACCTCTGGGACCGGCGGCGGCGGCGGCGCCGGCCGCGCGGAAACGGTGGCGACGAGATTTGCTGATTTCAATCTTGACGCATCGGAGGGAAGAAGAACCCGCGCATCACGAAAAGTTTCCGAGCCGGACACGGAGGGGGTGACACTCACACCATCAAGTCGCGCGCCCGCAACCACCACGGCCGCGGCGCGCGCGCGGGTGCGGGCGCGGCGGCCAGAGGCGACACGCGTAGGGGCCGCCACGCGGGATGACGACACGCCGATTGAGGCGAACATCTTTTAACCGAGCACGGGCCGAGCGACGACGCGGAACTGACGCGCGTGCCTTTGGCGTGCGGCGGGAGTAGTTAGTCTACCGAGAGAAGGGACGAGCGGTCGCGACGTGCGAGCGACTCGAAGTGAGGCGTGGTGTTTGGCGAGCACCAGTGACAAGATCGGTGGAGACGACAAGTGGGGCAAAAATTGATTCAGAGCAATGCCCAACGAAAACAGAAAGCTACGACTTTTCACGCTGCTTCTCCTCGCACGCGCCGCACTTGAAGTGCGGCGCGTGGAGGGTGCGGTGACCAGGGAACCGATCGTGAGTCATGGGAGCAAAACGGTGCTCACACGGGAGGGAAAAAAGAAACTGCGCGGACTGCAACCCGTGTCCGCATGGCAAGCTGAAACGCGGCTGCGCGCTGTGCAACCCCTGCCCTCACGGCAAGCGGAAAGACAGCTGCGCGGTATGCAGCCCCTGCCCTCACGGCAAGCTGAAAAAGAACTGCGCGGAGTGCACCCCCTGCCCTCACGGCAAGCTGAAAGACAGCTGCGCGGTATGCAGCCCCTGCCCTCACGGCAAGCTGAAACACAGGTGCGCGGCGTGCAACCCTTGCCCCCACGGCAAACTGAAACGCTTCTGCGCTGTGTGTAAGGCGGCTGGAACTGAAAGGTCGCCGTCGCCCGAGGTCAAACAAGAGCCCGAGATCAAACTCGAGCCCGAGGTCAAACTCGAGCCCGAGATCAAGCAAGAGCCGTTCACCATCCGCGGCTACTTCGGCATCGGCGAGTAAGACGGCGAGACGCTGAAATGGTGCCAACGACCACTTCCGAAAGAAGACGACCGACTACCCGTACTATTGCAAAAGTTGATTCATTTCGGTGTCGTGCCCCTCTCCTCCCTTAGTTTCCCCCAGGGCCGCGACCCCCCCCACCGGCGTGATGCGCGCCGCGAGAAACGCAGGCAACGTGAAGGGTCCTTTTTGGGATTCTTTTGACGGCGGCCCTTCGTTTCTCTCTGTGTTCTGCGTTCCGTTGTCGGCCTGATCATCATTCGGCAGTCCGTCCCTCGTGCCATCCCTCGAAAGCCCCCCGAACACCATCAGGGTTCTGTTTGTGATTTTCGCATCAATCGCCCGTACTAAGTTCGCGTCGTATTTCTGCGCCAGCGCCCCCACGAGAAACGCGTACCGATTCGCGTCGTTGAGCTTTTGCATGACACAGTTCGGCATGTACAGGTCTTTCTGTACGCAACAAGGCATGACGCACCACGCACTTTCTTGTTCAATAGCCGTTTCGACCGTTTCTTTCGTGCTACTGTTACACCCGTGCAGCGCGGCGACTAAGGAATTTTCGTTCATCTCGGGCCGCAACGAAATCAAGTCGCCCCGGGTGAAGGAAACGTTTTCTAAATAAGACCCAGGAAGGTTCTCGTCAAGGAACCGTATCAAACGTTCCTCGTCTTCCTTGTTTGACGATTTACTTGTTGAGGGTGTTTCGCTGACAGGTTCGAAGGACGCAATCGTCGAAGCGTGCTTAGTTTCTGAATCCGTTACGTTCGCTGCGTCGCCAAAGACGTGTTTTATTTTGGCCTCGTTTTCAACGAGCCACGCCTTCGCGTCGAACGTCTTCCCCCCCCCGTTCGATTCACAAAAAGAAATCGCCCCAAGCACGCGCGAGTACGCCGAAAACGCAGGTCGCTCCACCCAGTCACAAGCCCTGACTTTCTTACCAGGAAACGAACACGCGAACAGCAAACCCACGAACCCGTGGCCGCAGGCGAGGTCGAAAAAGGTTTCGATTTTTTTGCCACTATTTTTCTCAGCCTTCGCCAAAAACGAAACGATCACGGCGAACGCTTCCGTTGATTCGAAAAGTTCCTTCACCCGGGTCCAGCGCGGGGCCACGCGTTCCATGATTAAAATAGCACCAGACAGCGCTGGAAGAAGCCCGTGCGGAATCGCGTCTTCCACGTACCGGTAGAACCGCTTTTTAAGCTGCGACTCTAAATCGGACACCAGCGTGTGCGTCGCGAGGCACGAGTGCCGCATTGGAAACTCGCAAAGCTCGCTCAAGGAAAACGGCGGGTCGTAGGCTTCGTGTGTCGGATCAAGGCGCGGGTCGTTTAACATATCGTGCTGCGCTTTCTTTTTCTTGTTGGAAGTAGGGTTTATTGTTGAGTCATTGTCTCTGTCCTCACCTGCCGCATCCCCCGGAACAACGTCCACCCCCTGAGTGCCCATCAGAAACTTGAAATCCATCGCGGCGCCGACGTCGGCGCTCGCTTTTATGAGCCGGAAGGTTCCGTTTTCGTTATTGATTTTGGATTCCGAATGAAGCTCCGCGCCGTTCAGCAAACCCGCCGCAACCTCCGCCGCGTCCCGGCTGGTGTACGTGGCCACCGCGAAGCCCCGGTGGAGCCGTTTTTTGTCCCGCCGCAGCTTGGGTCGGGCGGGGCCGAAAACAGCGACCGCGACGTCTATCAAGTCGCCGTGCAAGTCGCACTTGTCAATTAAGAGCGATTGCAGCACATCTGGCGCAACGTCGCACGGCAGGTTCCCCAGCAAAACCTTGGGCTCTCTGCTTTTTGCTGGCGGTTGCCCTTCTCCACCGACAACGCCGTCGGTGAACCCGGGCGCGGCCAGCCTCCACCCCGTGCCCGAGAACGCGCGTTTCGCGGGTTTCGATGAAGCGCCATCTTTTTTCGGTGGACATGGCTGCGGCTGCGTCGCATCCGCCGACGCGCCGGGGTACACAGGCACAGCCGTTCGGTCGTTCGGGTCCCGGTCGTTCAGGTTCCACCCGCCGCCGCCACCAAGCTTCGCCGCAGGCCTCGTGGAAGCAGCCTGACGCTCGTGGCGCTTTTTGCCCATAACACACGACAGCGCGCGCGCCGCGTTCTGGACCACGATGGGCGATTGGTCGGTACAAGTAAAGCGGTTTCGCAAACGACGAAAGACTCGAGATTGTCAGTGCGTACATTTGGTACCGCCGGTGTCTGAGAGTCTCGAAGACGGAGTCTTCGGGGTCACTTGATAAATTAGTAATACGGGCACGAGTCCCTTACCTATTTGGTATCTCCCAACACATCCACCCTCACCTCGTCTATGCTTCCTATGCTGCCCGCGCTCGACGCCGTTAGGCTTTGCGTCGACAGCATGCTCGCCGTTCCGCTCGAGTTATGAAACCCTTGATACGACCCCCCTCTGGCTCGCGACGCGGCGTGTAACATCGCGACGCGCGCTGCTTTTTCCAAGTTCCGCCGCCGACGCGCCCGGAACTCGCGCTGGATGTGCACCACCGCGTGCGTTTCGGTTTTGAACTTTCGCACACCCCTCCTTCTTTGTTCCAGCCGGTGCGCGAGCTGCGTTACCACTGAGACGACTTTCTTGTCAAGCAGCTCGCGCCTGAACGCGCCGCTCATTTGCGACACCAGCGCTTCCAACGGCAAAATTATGTACCCACCAACAAGAAGCCCGAGCAACACGGTGACCACGGAAACAAACACTGACCAGGTCTGGCCGTAGTAACACCCGTACCGCCCGCCGACCCCGATTTGCCAAACCCCGAAAACCCAGCTCGCGACGTGGAAGGCTTGCTGGTACAGAATGAAAATGAACAAATCCTTGGCGAGGCGCGGTCGGGACAGAAGATACACGCGCCCGTCGTCGATGTGCCCACCGCGTTTCTCCACCGCCAGGATGTAATCCACCCGCGTTTTCAACCAGCACGCTAGCCCAATCAACACGCCTAGGCTGGCGAAGGAAATCACCAGGTTGACGTCACCGAAGGGCCCCATCGCGCAAATAATAAGCGTCGCGATTGCCCACCGCCCGGGCGTGATCCCGAGCTGGTCCCCGGAGTCGCAATCCACGCACTCGGTGACAAACTGGGGAAAGTCAAAGGACAAGCTTCGGATGTTGTGTTGCCTCAAGAACAGCAGCTCGAAGCGAATCAGGGTCGATTCAGGAAGCCGAATGCCGATCGCCTCGGCGAGAAACGTTGTTGATGGAATAATGGTACCCACCTTTCGCGTAAGGGAGTGGTCTTTTGATGACCGGCTCAAACCGAACCGGAAGTGGTGCTGCTTCTCCGCCAGCGCGGCGCCGTCGCCGCGAAGCGCGTCCGCTGCGAATTTCGTGACGCGCTCGCCGTCGTCGTACTCTCGCGAAGTTTCTGTTTCTGTTCTCTTTTTCCGTGAAAGGAAGGAGGGCGATTTTACGCCATCTTTGGAAGTTTCCGCGCCGTCCGTGTCGGCGGATGCGGACACATCTTTGGCAACGTCAACATCCCCCTCCTTCCTCTGCACCAACCCCTCCTCGCGTTCCAGCCGAAGCAAAGAGTTTCTCGAGATCATCTTCCCCACCAGCGTGTGCGCGTCCGTTTTCGTAAGGCTCCCCACTTTCGCCATCGTCTTTTCAACATGTCGCCGGCGCTGCGTCATCATGTTCCGCAAACGCCACCGCCCCAGCGTCAACGTAGCCGTGGTGTAGCACACGTGCGCCAAAGCTAAAAAGAAGATGAACAAGTGCACCTGGTGAAGCACCGCGGCTGACAAAAACGGCTCCCGGTCGTCGCCGCACACGGATTCTTCCGCCGCCGTTAGTCGTCTTCGGGACGATGCGTAACTGGACGAGTTACTCGAATAACCCGAATCGTACGACGACGAAGTTGCCGGACACATCGCCCAGGTATCTCCGTCGAACCGCGAGGACTCAACACAGCTGTTTTCCACCAGCATTTCCTCGAACACCAGCAAAGTGAAGCTCACGCACCCGAGCAGGAAAAGCTCCTCCTCGGCTTTGTGAAGCACCTTCAACAAGGTTGGCTTTCCGTGGAACTTACGTTTCGCCCAGTGCGTCGCTTTTTCGATCAACACGGAAAGCACCGCGAACACCACGAACGCGATCGCGACCGCCCACGAATCCGTCTCGGTGAAGGACTTGCCAGATACCATCGTCACGTGCTCGGTGCGATTCGTACCCGAAACCAAACAACCCTCAGGAGCGCGGCGCGCCGCGCCGAATGCGCGGGGATGGGTTTTTTAGACGACGATATAGGCAGCTTTCGTCGGACGAGCAAATATTGCTGGTTTCGTCTTTCGTGCGATTTCGTGAGATTCACCGTCATCACTGCTCGTGTCGCTTTGGTCACGGCAGTCCTTTCGCGCGATGGGGCGCGAAACGATCTTCCCCGGCGTTGAGCTGGAGACTCAAGAGCACGGCCCATGCGAAGGCGCGGATGTGTTGGTGGTGTGGGGCCACGGCCTTTGCGGCTCGATGGGCGGCGAGGATGAGGAGCGGCTTTGGGACTTTTGGCGACCTCCTGCGGACGATGATGATGAGTCAGAACAGTTCGAAAACTCTACGCACGTGGTTCGGTACAGCGCGCGAGGCCACGGGGCGTCGCGCCCGTGCTCCAGCGCGGATGAGGGCACGTGGGAGGTGCTTGGGGAGGACATGCTGGCGCTGGCCAGGAACAAGCGATGGTGCCAAAAACACGAATCTGACCGAAAACAAAAGCTCATTCTGGGAGGCGCCAGCATGGGATCCGCCTCCGC
>TARA_B110000503_G_scaffold143675_1_pt1 | contig 10802 bp, 8 predicted proteins | sample TARA_B110000503 | Tara Oceans TARA_B110000503 (sample SAMEA4397472) | marine metagenome | biome: Polar Biome; feature: [SRF] surface water layer (ENVO:00010504); material: water (ENVO:00002006), including particulate matter (ENVO:01000060) such as... | depth 5 m
GGAGAAAACACAAGCTCTTCGTATCCGATTAAAACGAACTATAATGTGTTTACTCCAAATGGAGACGGAACCAACGATTATTTTTATGTTGAGTCAGAGGGTTTAACGGACTATTCCATTGTTATAATGGATGAAAAAAACAATAAGGTTTGGGAATCCAAAGATCCAGAGGCACAATGGGACGGACGTAATATGATGGGTCAAATGGTATCAGAAGGAAGATATTTATGCTTGATCGCCGGTAACGGACCAGACAAGAAACCGTTTGGGAAACACGTTATAATAACCATAAGAAAATAAAAAGAGTAACCTATTCTACTAAAAAACCCTGATGCTTTCGTATCAGGGTTTTTTGTGAGGTCCCGAGCGGATTCGAACCGCTGTAGATGGTTTTGCAGACCACTGCCTAGCCACTCGGCCACGAGACCCTCTTTGTAAGGGACGTCAAAATTAAACAATTTGAACTGCTTAATTCTAATTTTACCCTTATTCCTCTATAACTATGCTCACCTTTTCAATGGTTGCCTTAATTGGAGGGTTCAACTTGCTTATTTTTAATCGAATAAATTGTATGGAGTCAAAATTAGCATACAAAACGTCTACAATGCGCTGCCCAACGTGTTCTATTAGTTTCGAAGGAACCATCATCTCCTTTTCCACCAAACGGTAGACCGCTGAATAATCGATTGTCCCTTCCAGCTTATCTGTTTTAGCACTCTGGCTAAAATCGGTTTCCATTTCAATGTTTACCTCAAACTTTCCTCCAACTATCGTCTCTTCCTCAAAGACACCATGATGCGCATGAAATATTGCGTTCTCTATTACTACCTTATGCATTAGCCCAAGGTGTTTATTCCTGCTTCCATTCTAGCCAAGGTTTCTTCTTTGCCTAGTAATTCTGCAATTGAAAACATAGATGGTCCCATTCCTTTTCCGGTTACCAACAATCTAAACAAAGGCAATACGGCGCCAATTCCCATGTCTTTCGCTTCCAAAAAGCGTTTGAATGTTTGTTCGATATTTTCTGTAGTGTATTCCTCTATTCCGGCGAACTCTAATGTCCATTCCTTCATTAATTCAGCACTTTCATCCTTCCATTTTTTACGAGTGGTTTTCTCATCAAATTCTGTTGGAGCGGTAAAAAAGTAAGCTCCTTCCACAGGAATATCCGCTAAGAAAGTTGCTCTCTCTTTCATCATTCCGCAAACACCGGTTAAAAAAGCTTCGTCAGCAGTTTTAACAACATCAAGGTCACTGTACCCTTCTTTTAAAAGTTTCGCTAATACAGCATCATCTTTCCCTCTCAAATATTGCTGCTGAAACCAACTTGCTTTATCAGGATCGTATTTTGAGCCTGCCTTTCCTACTCTATCCAAAGAAAAAGCTTCAGCCAATTGTTCCATTGTAAATAATTCTTGACTTGTTCCCGGATTCCAACCTAAAAAGGCTAAAATGTTAACGAATGCCTCCGGAAAGTATCCTTTCTCTCTGTATCCTGAAGAAACTTCTTCTGATGAAGGGTCTTTCCATTCCAATGGAAAAACAGGAAACCCTAAACGATCTCCGTCTCTTTTACTCAACTTTCCATTTCCGTCAGGTTTTAATAATAACGGCAAGTGTGCAAATTCTGGCATTGTATCAGCCCAACCAAATGCTTCATATAAATAAATGTGAAGCGGTGCTGATGGCAACCATTCTTCTCCACGAATTACGTGAGAAATATTCATCAAATGGTCGTCTACAATGTTTGCCAAATGATACGTTGGCATTCCATCTGACTTGTATAAAACTTTGTCATCTAAATGTGAAGTTTGAACAGATACCCAACCACGAATCAAATCTTTAAATTTAATTTCTTCATTTCGTGGAATCTTTATTCTAATTACATAAGGATCTCCATTTGCCATTCTTTTTTCAACCTCTTCTGCCGAAAGAGAAATGGAATTTTTCATGCGCATTCTTGAAATAGCATTGTATTGCGGTGCAGCAACTCCAGCTTTTTTCAAATCTTCGCGCATTTGGTCTAACTCTTCCGGAGTATCAAAAGCATAATACGCCTTATCGGCATCCAATAATTGTTGAGCATATTTTTTGTAAAGTCCTGCTTCTTTTCTTTCAGACTGCTTGTAAGGTCCAACCTCTCCCCCAACTCCGTAGCCTTCATTTGGTAAAAAACCACACCACTTCAAAGACTCTTGAATGTATTCTTCTGCTCCAGGTACATACCTCGTTTGATCGGTATCTTCAATTCTCAATAAGAAATCTCCATTGTGCTTTTTCGCAAAAAGGTAGTTATACAAGGCTGTTCTTACCCCTCCCATATGCAGCGGTCCTGTCGGGCTTGGTGCAAAACGAACTCTTACTCTTCTCTCCATTTTTATGCTTTTATTTTAAAGGCGCAAAGGTAAAAAAGTAAGCGGGCATATTGATTATGTTTGTAAGTAAATGCGCCCACAACAAAAAGCCCCCCAAAAGAAGGAAGAAATCAAGATCCTTCCACTATCTTCAGGAGTTGACTATGAGTTACTTGACTGCGGAGGGAGACGAAAGTTAGAACGTTTCGGAAAACTGGTGGTAGACCGTCCAGAGTCTGAAGCAGAATGGCCAATTCGCATTCCAAAAAGAGAATGGGAGAAAGCTGATTGGCACTTTTACGAAGAAAAAGGGAAAAAAGGCACTTGGACCAATAAAACAAATGCCCCTGAAAGCTGGGAAATTGAATATGAATATCACGATGTTAAACTGCGCTTCGATTTAAAAATTACAGCCTTTAAACACATTGGCATTTTTCAAGAACAAGCTGAGAATTGGAAGTTTATGCAGCGCGAGCTGATAAAGTTAAAAGGCGATGTTAAAGTGTTGAACCTGTTTGCGTACACAGGGGCGGCAAGTATTGTTGCGGCGGCGGCTGGTGCTCATGTTACCAATGTAGACTCGGTTAAGCAAGTATTAAATTGGGGAAGAGAAAATGCGGAAAAAAACAACGTGGAAAATATTCGTTGGATTTTAGAAGATGCTCGGAAGTTTGTAAAAAAAGCAATTCGAAGAGGCGACAAGTATCAAGGAATCATAATGGACCCTCCGGCTTTTGGGTTGGGAAGTAAAAACGAAAGGTGGAAAATTGAAAACGATTTGCAAGAACTAATGCAGGATGTTGTTCAACTACTTCACCCGAAACGACATTTCTTTATTCTTAATACATACTCTCCTAAATTACCCATGCAGAAATTGCAAAATTTATTGCGTAAAATAGATGGTTTTCCCACTAAGTATGACAGCACAACTTTAGGTCTAAAATCCGCTTCAGGACAACAGTTGGGGCTGGGGAATTTAGTGCGTTTTTCCAAATAAACTTTTGCTTACCTTCATATGTTCAATTTGATGTAAAATGAAGGCTTCATTTTTATCCGATGTTGAACCACAATATGGCTGAAAACAACTTTAATTCTTTACTCCAAAAACTAGATGAATTTATTCGTAAATTCTATGTTAATCAAATTATTAGGGGGATAATTCTGACTCTAAGTTTAAGCTTTATTCTGTTCTTAAGCATTGTTACATTAGAGTACTTTGGGGAATTCAGTTCCGCTGTAAGAACTGGATTATTTTTCGGATTCACGCTAATGCTGTTGGGAGTCTTCGGTTTTTTAATCGCGATTCCTCTTTTAAAAATTATTTCAATTGGTAAAAGAATTAGCCGTGAAAAGGCTTCTGCCATTATCGGATTGCACTTTTCAAATGTCAGCGACAAACTGAGCAATGTCCTTCAATTACAACACCTTTCAGAGAGCGGATCTTCTGACCTCCTTGTTGCTAGTATCAATCAAAAAATTGCACAGCTAAAACCGATTCCTTTTGCTGCAGCAATTAACTTCCAAGAGAATAAAAAGTATTTGAAGTTTTTACTCGTGCCTTTGTTTATTATTATAGGTTTGGCTGCATTTGAACCCAAAGTAATAAGAGACAGCACACAACGAATTATCTCGTACAATGAGGAGTTTATAAAACAAGCTCCGTATGAAATTGTAGTAGAAAACGAGAACCTAACTGCATTCAAAAACGAAGGTTTTAAACTAAAAGTTAAACTGAAAGGAGAAGAAATCCCAAATCAACTGAGTGTCATCTATCAGGAGAAAAGATTCTTACTGAGCAAAAAAGGGAAAAACAACTTTTTGTATGAATTTAAAAACTTGCAATCAGATGTAGCCTTCAGTTTTTTCGATGGGGAGTTTGAGTCAAAAATTTACAATATCACCACTTTAGCAAAGCCTCAACTACTTAATTTTCAAGTGGCTTTTGAGTTTCCGAAATACTTGAAAAAACAAAACAAAGTCTTAGAAAATACTGGAGATATAACAATCCCGCAAGGCACAAAGGTGAAGTGGTTCTTTAGCACAGAGAACACAGACAATGTAGTGTTCATTCAAACAGATTCCAGTAAAACTCTTGTAAGAAGCGCTAAAGACGAGTTTGCTTTTGAGAGTCGCTTCTTGCGAAGTAGTAATTATGGCCTTAGCGTTGCAAACGTTAACCTCCAGTTTTTGGACACAATTTTTTATTCTGTTAATGTTATTCCAGATGCTCGACCAAGTATAGAAGTTGACACAAAGGTTGACTCTGCGAATCAGCAAATAAGATATTTTAAAGGGCTGGTTAAAGATGATTACGGCTTCAATAAATTGGTTTTTTATCGCAGATTTGTAGGTCAAAACGATTCAGTTGGCCAGTTTGAAAAGCAAAACATTCCTATCAACTTAGCGCTACCAACAACCGACTTTTATCACTCCTTAAATTTGGGAAACTTTCAGCTTGTAGCCGGAGATGAAGTTGAATATTATTTTGAAGTATGGGATAACGATGGAGTGAATGGAAGTAAGTCCTCAAGAACGCAAACCTTTAAATATAAGGCTCCTACAAAAGAAGAGTTGTCCAATAATAATAAAGAAACGGACGAATTGGTTAAAAAACAATTAGAAGAAAACATCAAGTTAACCAAAGAAATTAAGAAAGACCTTGATGCTTTAAAGGAAAAATTATTGAATAAAAAAGAGCTTGGTTTTCAAGAAAAAAAGCAAGTTCAAGCCTTATTAGAAAAGCAGAAAAAAGTGCAACAATCCATGGAGAAGTTGCAGCAAAAAAATAAGGATAATAACCAAATGCAAGAGAAGTTTTCGAAACAAGATGAAGCCTTACTGGAAAAGCAAAAACAGCTTCAAGAAATGTTTGAGAAAGTCATGACCGAAGAAATGAAGGAGATGATGCGGCAGATGGAGGAAATGATGGAGAAAATGAAAAAAGACGACCTTCAAAAATCTCTTGAACAAATGGAGTTAAACAATGAAGAGTTGGAAAAAGAATTGGATAGAAACCTTGAGCTTTTCAAACAATTGGAAGTTGAAAAGCAGCTAGCGGAAGCGAAAGAAAAACTAGACGAATTAAGGAAGAAACAAGCAGAGCTAAAAAAAGAAACAGAAGATAAAAAAACAGACTCTAAAGAGAGTAAAGAAAAGCAAGATGAGCTAAACAAGAAAATGGAAGATGTTTCTAAAGAGTTAGACGAAGTCAAGAAAAAGAATGAAGAACTGGAAAGTCCCAATGATTTAGACGATACAAAAAAATTAGAAGAGGATATTAAAAAGGACATGCAAGAGAGTTCTGACGAATTGAGTAAAAAGAACAAAAAGAAAGCAGGCGAAGAACAGCAAGAGGCAGGTGAAAAGATGGAAGAGCTGTCTGATCAAATAAGTCAAATGCAACAACAAATGGCTTCTGAAAACAATGCAGAAAATTTGGAAGACCTAAGAGCCCTTTTAGAAAATATAATTCAACTTTCTTTCGACCAAGAAGAGGTGATGGAAAATATCAAAAACACGAATAACAACGACCCTAGGTATGTGGCATTATCTCAGCAGCAAAAGAAACTAAAAGATGATTCTAAAATTGTAGAAGACTCCTTGTTTGCATTAAGTAAGCGCATTCAAAAGCTAGAAGCTGCCCGAACAATTAATCAGGAAATGACGGCTGTTAATTTTAATATGGAAAAAGCAATTGAAGAGCTCCAGGAAAGAAGAACACCGCAAGCCTCAAATCGTCAACAATTAGCCATGACTTCATTGAATAATTTAGCATTATTACTCGACAACTCTGTTCAAAAAATGCAGCAGTCCATGATGCAAAGCGATGGTAAATGCAAAAAACCAGGAAACGGAAAGCCAAAACCAGGCAATGGTAGTAGCCCTTCAAACATGAAGTCTCTTCAACAGCAGTTGAACAAGCAAATGGAAGCCCTCAAAAAAGCAATGGAAGAAGGGAAAAGTCCAGGTCAAGGAAAAAAAGGTCAAAAACCAGGTCAAGGAAAACCAGGTCAGGGTAATGGCGGCATGAGCAAAGAGCTGGCGCAAATGGCTGCTAAACAAGCAGCTATTAGGAAGGCAGTAGAAAAGCTGCAAGATGAAATTGGTGAAAGCAATGGACAAGGCGGCGGAAATATGAAAAAAATTGGTGACTTAATGGAACAAACCGAAACTGATCTCGTCAACAAACAAATTACCAATGAGACACTTATGCGCCAAGAAGAAATTCTGACTCGCCTACTTGAATCAGAAAAAGATGAAAAAGAAAGGGAAAAAGATGAAAAAAGAGAGGCAACGGAAGCTGCAGACCAACTTTCTCGAAACCCAAATGAGTTTTTTGGGTATAATAAGCGAAAAGATCAAGAAATGGAGTTAATGAGAACAATTCCTCCAGCCTTTAATTCTTACTATAAACTAAAAGTATCAGAGTACTTTAACCAGATTGAAAAATGATGACAAGCTCTACCATAAAACACTATACGTTAGAATCAACTATAGACTCGCTAGCCAAGGTGGAACAAATTATTGAGTCGCTTAAAGAAGAGTTTAACATCCCGGAAGAAATCTTTGGAAACATTCTTGTTTCAATTTCTGAAGGCATGAACAATGCCATCAAACATGGTAATCAATTTGATTCCAGTAAATCGGTAGAATTATCTTTCGATTTGGGAGAAAAACAATATCAGTTTACCATTATGGATAATGGCTCCGGTTTTGATTTTAACAATGTTCCAGACCCAACCCATCCGGATAATTTAGAAAAAGTAGACGGTAGAGGTATTTTTATAATGGAAAGTTTAACCGATAAAATCGATTACGAGCTTGGTGGCTCAAAAGTTATTTTAACTTTCAATATAATTTAACCTATGTCTCCCGGTTCTATTATTTTTCACGTTGAAGATGTCGACACACCAAGTTTAACAGAAGTAAGTATTGCTAAATGGGTGAACAATTCTGTTGATTCAGAAAACAAACAATTAGGTACTGTCAACTGTATACTTTGCAGTGACGAATACCTTTTAAAAATCAATAAAACATATCTTAACCACGACACTTTTACTGACATTGTAACTTTTAATTATGTTGAAAACGACGTCATTTCAGGCGACTTATTTATCAGTTTAGACAGAGTTAAAGAGAATGCGATTACGTTCAGCGTTGATTACCTGCAGGAGTTGAGACGTGTAATCATTCATGGAGTTTTGCACTTGATTGGATACAACGACAAAACTCCCAGAGAAGCTGAAGAAATAAGGGCTAAAGAGGATTTTTATCTAACTTTGTACGCTGATTAGGAATATTTTCACAAAACGTTTCACGTGAAACTAAATCAACAAATATGTTAAAAGAATATGATGTTATTGTTGTAGGTGGTGGACATGCAGGTTGTGAAGCAACAGCTGCGGCGGCTAACTTAGGTTCTTCTGTACTGCTGATTACAATGAACATGTCAACCATTGCGCAAATGTCGTGTAACCCAGCAATGGGAGGAGTGGCAAAAGGACAAATTGTACGAGAGATAGACGCTCTAGGGGGCTACTCCGGCATTATCTCCGATAGAACTGCCGTGCAATTTAGAATGCTAAATCTTTCAAAAGGCCCGGCAATGTGGAGCCCAAGGGTGCAAAGTGACCGATGGTTGTTTGCCCAAGAATGGCGTTTAATGTTAGAGCAAACTCCGAACGTCGACTTTTGGCAGGACACAGCGGTAGGTATCACAACTAAAAACGGGAAAGTTACCGGTGTCGAAACTTCCTTAGGAATGACCATTAACGCCAAATCGGTCGTTTTGACGAACGGAACCTTTTTGAACGGCTTAATTCATGTTGGACAGAAAAACTTTGGAGGAGGGCGCGCCGCAGAGCGAAATTCAACAGGAATAACTGAACAAATGAAAACGTTTGGATTCGACCATGGCAGGATGAAGACGGGAACACCACCCCGGGTTGATGGTCGATCACTAGACTATTCCAAAATGGAAGAGCAGAAAGGAGATCTATTCCCTTCGAAATTTTCGTTTACCGACACTAAACCGCTATCCGAACAACGCAGTTGCCACATTACATATACCAACAAAACTGTACACGACATATTAGCAAGTGGATTAGATCGCTCACCAATGTTTAGTGGAGCAATCGAAGGAACCGGTCCGCGATACTGCCCGTCTATTGAAGATAAAATAGTACGGTTCGCAGAACGAGAAAGACATCAGATTTTTGTTGAGCCCGAAGGGTGGAATACCGTTGAAATATATGTCAATGGGTTTAGCACATCTTTACCAATGGATGTACAATTTGAAGCAATTAGACAAATTCAAGGTTTCGAGAACGTAAAACTATTCCGACCAGGATACGCAATTGAATACGATTACTTTCCACCTACACAACTAAAGCACACACTGGAGACTAAGTTAATTGAAAACTTATATTTCGCAGGACAAATTAACGGAACTACAGGATACGAAGAAGCCGGAGGGCAAGGCTTAATGGCCGGAATAAATGCAAGCCTGAAAGTGCAGAAAAAAGACCCTTTGGTGCTACGAAGAGACCAAGCCTACATCGGCGTTCTTATTGATGACCTAATAACTAAAGGTACCGATGAACCTTATCGAATGTTCACTTCCAGAGCAGAATACAGGATTTTACTAAGACAAGACAACGCAGACTCTAGACTTACGAAACTGTCTCACGAAATCGGGCTAGCCTCTGACGACAGATTAAAAGCACTAGAACATAAAGAAAGAACAACTGAAGATATTTTAAAACACCTTCAGAGAACAAGCATAGACCCAAAGGATGTAAACACTTTTTTAAAAGAATCAGGTACCAGCGAAATCAAACAAAAGATGAAACTTTCGTCGATTGTGTCGCGACCTCAGATTACCTTAGAGTCAGTTATGCAAGAACTACCAAAAGAAGCAAACGCTTTAAAAGACTACCCTCAAGACTGCATAGAACAAGCGGAAATCAAAATTAAATACAGCGGCTACATAGAGAGAGAAAGAGAAATGGCTGAGAAACTAAATCGCCTTGAAGACGTAGTAATCAAGGATGAGTTCGACTACCACAAACTCAACTCGATCTCAACTGAAGCAAGAGAAAAGCTATCTAAAATTCGTCCAAAAACAATCGGACAAGCTTCAAGAATAAGCGGAGTATCCCCATCTGACATCTCTGTTTTACTAATTCATTTCGGAAGATAAAACAAACGTTCCACGTGAAACAAACCACATGAAAACATACACCCAATGCCCCATTTGCGAGAGCTCTATGTTTAACAAATTTTTAATCTGCAAGGACAACACGGGAAGTGATAAATCTTTTACCGTTGTAAAATGCGCAGCTTGTGACTTTGCATTTACCAACCCAATTCCTCTAGAATCAGAAATTGGAAAATATTACGAATCCGACGAATATATCTCCCATAGCAACACAAGCAAAGGTCTGGTTAACTTTCTATACCAGAAAGTAAGAAACAATACTCTCGACCAAAAAGTCAACCTACTGAAAAAATTAAGTACCGGAAATAAGCTATTAGATATAGGTTGCGGTACAGGAGAATTTTTAGGTAGGTCAAAACAACATGGCTTTAAAGTAGAAGGAATAGAACCATCAGAGAGCGCCAAACAGCAAGCAGTAACAAACTTCTCTCTATCCGTTAACGGGGAGGAACATCTGAAAACCCTTAAATCAAGTAGCTATGACTATATAACTATGTGGCATGTACTTGAACATGTATATCACCTGAATGATAGAATGGCTGAATTGAGGCGTCTAATAAAAGACGACGGACACATTATTATTGCAGTACCAAATCTTAAATCATTAGACGCTTTAAAGTATAAAGAGCACTGGGCCGCTTACGATGTGCCACGCCACCTTTATCACTTTTCAGAACGAGATATAAAAGCACTTGCAACTAAACACGGCTTAACAGTTTCACAAACCTTACCAATGAAGTTCGACTCCTATTACGTAAGTCTATTAAGTGAAAAATATAAAAACGGCAAGCAAAAATTAATTTCTGCCTTTTTCGCCGGATTAAAGTCAAATACTACAGCACCATCAAAAGGAGGATTCTCTTCACAGATTTACGTTATCAAAACAGCTAAGCAAGCCATTTAACAGCAACTATTAAGCGTCAAGGATATCACGCTACAAAAAAAAAGAAACGCCCTTCTAAGCAAATTTAACCACGTCTTAGGCATTCCTTCTCAGAAAAATAAAAGCCATTTTCATCATTCGACGAAAATGGCTTTGAAAATCTGTGACCCCGACAGGGTCCCAACCTTAACTTTTCTAACTTTACTTATTTTGATTCTATTTTATAGTATATGTATTAAAATCATATAGTTGTGATTAATGTCACCCTTATTTTCTTTGTTCTTACAGTGTGTTAATAAGATGTTATAAGCTTTTATATAGTTAATGTGGGGAAGATGTGGGGAAA
>TARA_B110000503_G_scaffold79137_1_pt1 | contig 10794 bp, 10 predicted proteins | sample TARA_B110000503 | Tara Oceans TARA_B110000503 (sample SAMEA4397472) | marine metagenome | biome: Polar Biome; feature: [SRF] surface water layer (ENVO:00010504); material: water (ENVO:00002006), including particulate matter (ENVO:01000060) such as... | depth 5 m
AATGAAGGCCGATTTGACACCGCTAAGAAAGCATTCCTCACCGCCGCTGCATTACAGCAGGGCTCCACAGAGGCGGCCAGTGCACTAGAGCAAGTAGCGACAGCCCAAACTGCACAGCGCCTTAGCACCTTGAATCAGCGAGGGCAAAAAAATGAGCAGCAAGAGCAGTGGCAAAAGGCGGTTGATGACTATGAGCAGGCGCAGCAACTGGACCGCAGCATAGTGTTTGCCAGCGAAGGACTGCAACGCAGCCGAGCACGAGCAGCGCTTGACCAAGAACTTCGCAACACCATTGAAGCGCCGCAGCGATTGTCCGATGCTGCGGTCGCCACCGCAGTTGCAAAGCGATTACAACAGGCCAAACAAATCAGGCCACGCGGACCGGTTCTGACGCGGCAAATTGACCGACTGGAAACCCTACTGCAGCGAGCCAATGCAACGGTTAATATCACCCTGCGCTCAGATGAGGAAACCGAGGTGATCGTCTACAAAGTCGCTAGGCTGGGTCGCTTCGCACAGCGTGATCTGTCGCTGCGACCGGGGACTTATACTGCTTCGGGAACCCGAAATGGTTATCGCGATGTGCGCCAGAGTTTTACCGTTACGCACGATAGCACTCCTGCTGCTGTGACCATCGTCTGTACAGACCCTATTTAAATGGCGCAAGACATGTCAACCAAGCCAGTCACTATCGCACCCAGCAGTTTTACCCCGCTAGAGCAAGCTGCCCCGAAAGCACCAGTGCCGCGCAAGGCCGGTAGAATGGTGCTGTTTTTTTGTCTGGCCCTGTTCGTGCTACTCATGCTATTCCTGCTCAGCGCTCGGTCACTCATGATCGAGGTGGCGGCGCAGGCGCCCGGACACGTCTCTGTCTCTGGACTGGCTTTGCCGTTTGGTAAACGCTATCTGCTGCGGCCGGGGGAATACGACATCCGGGTAACCGCTGAGGGCTATCACCCGCTTGCCACCACCGTGACGGTGGATCAGCGCGACAGTCAGTCTATCGAGGTACAACTTCAGGCTCTGCCGGGCTTACTCTCTGTCAGCAGTGAGCCGGCCGGCGCCAGCGTCATCATCGACGGTGACACCGTTGGTAAGACCCCGCTCCAGGACCTTCCTCTGACAGAAGGCGAGCACCAGCTGCGGCTCGAAGAGGCCCGACATCTGCCAATGGAGCAAACACTGCTGATCACCGGCCGCAGCGTGCGACAACAATTACAGCTGAAAATGGCGCCCGCCTGGGCCGAGGTCACGTTAGACAGCGTACCCTCGGGGGCAAATATTCTGCTGGACGGGGAGCCCGCGGGACATACGCCAGCTACTCTAGAAATACTGCAGGGTGAGCGTCAGCTGATATTGCAGTTGCAGACCTATGCCGACTGGCAACAAACGCTGCAGGTCAATGCCAGTGAAAATCTTGACCTGGGCATGGTGACGCTGCAACCCGCCGCAGGAGAGCTGACCTTGAGCAGCTTACCCAGTAGCGCCAACGTGACCCTTGATGGCGAATTTCAAGGCCAGACCCCTCTGACGCTGGCACTGAGTCCGGACCGTGCTCACCGCCTAGAGGTGTTCAAGCCAGGCTATAAGCGCTATAGCAGCTCAGTAGAACTGCCCGCCGCGGGCAGTGACCAACAGACGGTGACGCTGCAGGCCGAACTGGGTGAGGTGCGCTTCAGTGTCAGCCCGGCGAATGCCGTCTTGCGCATCAACGGCAAACGGGCTCGTAACAGTAACCAGACCGTATTATTGCCAGCGGTGGCGCACACCTTGGAGGTGAGTCTTGACGGTTATGCTACTGTGCGACGCACTGTCACCCCACGTCCCGGACTGGCTCAACGGGTGGAAGTGAGATTACAGACGCAGCAGGCGGTAAAGCTGGCCAGCATCAAACCGGAGGTCACCACGGCGTTAGGACAGACGTTGCTGTTGTTCAAACCCGGCGAATCGGCAATGGCGAACTTCACTATGGGAGCCTCCCGACGTGAGCCGGGTCGGCGGGCCAACGAAGTACTGCATCCCGTCGCGTTAAGGCGCATGTTCTATCTGCAAACGACCGAGGTCACAAACGCCCAATTTCGCCAGTTCCAGCCTAGTCATAATTCAGGGCGGGTTGAAGGCAACAGCCTCAATCAAAAACACCAACCGGCCGTGCAGGTGAGCTGGCAACAGGCCGCAGCCTTTTGCAACTGGCTTAGCGCGAAGGAAGGCTTACCCCCGTTTTATGCGCAAAAAAATGGCATTGTGACAGGCTATGACGCCAGTTCCAGCGGTTACCGATTACCCTCGGAAGCTGAATGGGCCTGGGCCGCTCGCGCCAGCGGCCAAACCCTGCTGCGTTTTCCGTGGGGTGACACTTTTCCTCCGACGCAGGTTGTAGGAAACTATGCCGACACTAGCTCAGCCTATGTGACCGGTTCGACACTGAGCAATTATGCGGATGGCCACGTCGTCAGTGCGCCAGTGGCCTCTTTCGGGCCAAACCAGCACGGTCTCTACGATATGGGCAGCAATACCTCGGAGTGGGTAAACGATGTCTACCGCATCCCCTCCGCTAATGGCAAAACACAGACGGACCCACTAGGCAGCCAGACCGGCGACAACTACGTCATTCGCGGTGCCAACTGGGGGCAGTCCAAGTTAAAGGAATTACGCCTATCGTACCGAGATTATGGGCAAGCCGGGCGCGATGACGTAGGATTCCGTCTAGCGCGTTATGCGGAGTGACCTATGATCAAACGACTATTAGTGCTGCCACTGCTCCTTGTTCTGTCTCTGCAGGCCATACCGCTGGTGGCTCAATCTGCGCCGGCTGAGCAAACACAAAGCGCGCAAGAAACCGCGGCTAGTCCTGCTGATAAAAATGATACTGCATCCTCAGCAGCGACGCCCGAAGGATCCGCAGAAAAAAAAACGCCGTCAGCCAAGAGCAATGCGTCACCGTTTGATTATCGCTCATCAGAAAAAATTTCCGAAGACGTACCTGTCTCCTTTCCGGTCGATATATAGGACACCCCAATGAAGCAAAAAATGTCATCCGAATTTATCTATCAGTTATTCGCATTGCTGATCGCTATTATCGTCGTGCATGCGCTATACGTGGGCGTGATACGACCCAGTGCAAAAGCACATCTGGAACTTGAAGCGGCACAGCAGGCGGCTGGAGAGGAGGTCGTCACCACTCGCAGTCTGGCCGTGGTGATAGGCAATTATGAACAGGAATCCTGTTTTATCCTGTTGATTTGGGCGCTGGCTATCATGGGCTATAAGGCTCGTCTAGGGATGCGAGAACGCAGTATGCTCGACCGTCACCTGCTGGATATTCCAGAGGGCACCACAGTACTGCCAGAAGATGCGCGCGAGTACAGTCGTGCCATAGAGGCATTGCCTCCGGTAGAGCAAGACTATCTGCTGCCGCGCACTCTGCTGTCGGCATTGCAACGCTTTGCCACCACCGGCAGCATCCAAGCCGTGTCTGACACGATAAAAGAAAATTGCGAAATTGAATCCGATAGACTCGATTCTGAAATGTCTATGGTGCGCTACATCGCGTGGGCTATTCCCTCCATCGGGTTTATTGGGACCGTGCGCGGAATTGGTGACGCGTTAGGGCAGGCTTACCAAGCTGTGGCCGGCGATATTTCAGGCGTTACTGCGAGTCTGGGTGTTGCATTTAATAGCACCTTCGTTGCACTGGTGCTGAGCATTATCATCATGTTCTGTCTACATCAGTTACAACTGTCGCAGGAGCGCTTGGTACTAGACAGCCAACGTTATGCCGACAAGCGCCTGTTGCGCTTCTTGGTAGCCCGCTAATGAGCATCGGCGTGCTGGATATCAACGATAGCAATTTACAGCTGTGGCACGAGGGCACTGCAGTGCAAAGTCCTGGCTATGCGCTGTTCCAAGGCAAGGAGTACCAGTTCGGCTCATCGGCACGCGCCGCTGCCAGATTGCAACCGCGGGACATTAACACGAGGTATTGGTGGCAACTGAGCACCGAAACATTGCAGCCCGCGCTTGGCCCTGCGCGACACACCGGGGACCTCGCTCATGCGCATCTTAGACAATTGTATCAAGAGGCAAAGCGTCCCAGTGAGGTATTGTTGGGCGTGCCAGGCAGCATGCAACGCGAGCAACTCGCTCTGCTGCTGGGAATTGTGCAGCAATGTCCGTTCGACGCTGTCGGCCTGGTCAATCGCAGCGTGGCACTGGCCAGCCTCTATGGTGGTGAACGTATTTTCCATCTGGAAATTCAACTCCACCAGGCCGTGATTTCAGAGCTGACTAGAGACAATCACCAGATTGAACTGCAGCGCACCACACCTCTGCCGGGTTGCGGCCTGCTGCAGCTGCAGGAGCGTCTGGTCGAGCTCATTGCCGCGGCGTTTGTGCGCCAAACCCGTTTCGATCCACGCCGCAAAGCGGATAGCGAACAACAGTTATACGATGCTCTGCCCGCCGCGTTGCAGACACTGCAAAATGCTTCCGAAACCAATCTGGAGGTGAATGGTTATCAGGGGCGCATCAGCGCTCACGAAATGCAGGCGGCGGGGAAGCAGTTGTTCGACAGTGCGCGCGAGACTGTTGGTGTTCTGCGTCCTGGCGATCAGGTTATTGCCGACCCGCTAGCGGCATTACTGCCGGGGCTGACCACCCTATTCGAGCGAGTGGATGTATTGCAGACAGACGACCTCTATCGTGCACTGCAAACGCACCAGACACAATTGGTGCAACGTGAACAAGCCCTCAGTTTTGTGACGATTCTGCCCTGTCTAGATCAGGGCATTATTGCCACGCCCGATAAGCTCAGCGAATCCCCCGAAGCAATACCATCACCCTTGGAGAGACCCCCGAGCAAACAACCCGCAGCACAACCCACACACGTGCTTTACCAGCACACCGCACGACCCTTAATCGACGCGGGGACGAAACTGCAAGCCGGAGGGGATATCTATCGCGATAACGAGGGCTGGCAATTACGTGACAGCAGTACACCGGCGATCGTTAATGGCGCAACGTATCGATCCGGCCAGGTTTTGGCTTGCGGCGATACCATCAATATAGGCCAGGATGATACCGATGCTGCGCTGTTGATTGAAGTGGTGGACTAGCGAGCATGGCAAGAAAAAAACGCGAATTTACCACCTTTAACCTCAGCTTTCTGGACATTATGTCCTGCGGCTTTGGCGCAGTCATTCTCGTCTTTCTGATTATGAATCACGGCATTGTAGAGCAGAAAACGGAGTTGAATGAAGACCTGTTGTCCGAACTCAATCTGCTCGACGAGGATGTCACTGAAGGCACCGAGGGTCTGGTGCGACTACGTAATACGTTGTCAGAGATAGATCTGAAAACGGCAGAGGCACAGGGTCTGGCGACCCGCATAGCGCAAGACACGGAAAACTATGAGGCTCAAATAGAAGACCGCAAGCGCGATGGCTATACCGACAGTAGCGATATTGAAAGCCTGAAGGCTGAACTGCTGTCACTCGAAGCAGAGGTCAAGGCGTTGCGTCAAGCAAGCCAAGATAGTGGTGGCAACAACGCCCGCCCCTTCATCGGAGAAGGCGACCGCCAGTACCTAACAGGGTTAAATCTTGGAGGAAAACACATTGCCATACTGCTCGACGTATCCGCCAGCATGCTGGCGGAGAAGGTGGTGCAAATCATTCGCCTGCGCAATATGAGTGCGTCGATTCAACGCAAGGCTGACAAGTGGACCCAGAGTCTTGCTACGGTGGATTGGCTGACAGCGCAGCTACCGGTTGCCAGTCACTATCAGGTCATCATCTTCAACACCACAGCAACCTCGGCATTGCCCAACACGGACGGCAAATGGCTGAAAGTCGCTGACCAGCCACAGCTGGCAAAATTATCAAGCGTGCTGGGAAAAATGACGCCCAGTGGCGGAACCAGCCTTGAAAATGCCTTTATCGCGTTACAAAAGCTATCACCACTGCCCGATAATATCTTTCTAATTACTGACGGACTTCCTACGCAGGGGACCACCCCCCCACGCGGTAGCAAAGTGAGTGGCCGGGAACGTCAAAGGCTGTATGCTCAAGCGATCCGGCAGCTACCGACCAAGGTACCCGTCAATATCATACTGGCACCGATGGAGGGCGATCCCATGGCAGTGTCAGAGCTGTGGCAGCTCGCGCAAGCTACTCGGGGCTCATTGCTTAGTCCTTCACGAGACTGGCCCTGATGGCGCGGCGCAGGGGAAGGGGGAGAGCCCCGGAAGAGTTTTCGCTGTCGTTCCTCGACGTCATCTGTTGCGGCTTTGGGGCTATCATTCTACTGCTAATGATCACCAAAACGGCAGAGCCACAGATCATCGAAGCATCCACCATCAACCTAGAGGGGACGGTGGCTGAACTGCAGCAACAGGTATTTCAAATTCGCGGCGAAACAAAAATTCTCAATCGGGATCTGAACGCCAAGCAAGAACAGCTGTCTGACTATGAACAGCGTATTGCAATTCTGCGCGGTCAGATGGCCAGCGTGAAGTCGCGCTACGACAGTCTGCAGGTTGAGACCAGCAGTAATTCAGCGATTTCGGGACAGTTGGCCATAGCAAAACAGACGCTAACTGACGAGATGGAACGTCTTTTGGGTACACAGTATCGTTCGAAGAACCAGTTAATTGGTGGCATCCCCGTGGACAGCGAGTACATCATTTTCGTCATTGATACATCAGGATCTATGTATAGCAATGCTTGGGAGCGTGTACTGGAAGAAGTTCAAGCGACACTAAGTATCTACCCCAAGGTCAAAGGCATACAAGTGATGAACGACATGGGGAGGTACATGTTTCCTAGCTACCGCGGGAGGTGGATACCCGACACCCCGGGGAGACGCGAGGTAATCATAAAAAACCTGCGCGGCTGGAATGTTTTTAGTAACTCCAGCCCGGTGGAAGGAATTGAGACCGCCATTCGCGCGTTTGCGGCACCGGACAAAAAAATTAGTATCTATGTGTTCGGTGATGAATTTACTGGCAAGTCTATCTCGCAGGTCGTTGACACCGTGGACCGCATCAATCGAGTCGATGCTAATGGCGATCGACGGGTGCGCATTCACGCTGTTGGGTTCCCTGTGCTATTTGATCCCCGCGCAAGTAATCAGACAACGGGGATTCGCTTTGCCGCGCTCATGCGCGAACTCACCTATCGTAACGGCGGCACATTTGTCGGACTCAATGACTTCCGTTAATCGCCTGCGCTGGCTGTTCGCATTGCTAATGCTGGTCGCACTGGCTGGCTGCGGACCCAACAGGGTTGTTGTAGACGGCAACTTTCCACCCCCGTTGATCGAACCGCTGCCGCTCACTCTGGGTGTGTGGTTTGGTGACGACTTCACCCAACATGAGTTCTTTGATGGAACCAAAAGCCGCAACGAATCCGGCTGGGTGGTCACTACCGGCGAAGCCCAAGTAAAAATGTGGGACCGCCTACTGGCCGGTCTGTTTGAGCAGGTCATTGTGCTCAACAGTCCACCTGGAGTGGGACGATCAAGCTCGGCCGTAGACGCGGTATTGATTCCGCATGTCGAGGAACTCCAGTACGCCCTACCGGCACACACTCAAATTAAAGTGTATGAGATCTGGATGCGCTATCGTTTTGAGTTAGTCACCGTAGATGGGCAGTCGATTGCCGAGTGGACCATGAGCAGTTATGGCAAAACACCCACCGCGTTTTTGCAGAGCGATCAGGAGGCAGTGAAGCTTGCAGCCGTAATGGCACTGCGCGATGCTGGGGCTCATTTTATCAGCCAGTTTACGCAGATTCCCGCGGTGCAGGGTTGGTTACAAGAACAAGGTGTGCCGTCGGAGGTGATAACACCATGAACGCTTCTTTTATTCGAACGCTCGCTGCGTGCGCGGCTCTATCGCTAACCTCCGCTTGTGTAACATCCACCGTGGATGAAATGACATACAATGAGCCGACCGAAGGGATTGGCGATTCTAGCGTGGTGATTTTAGGCCGGCGCCATAGCAGTGACTACGAAACCGAGCCTGACTTTGTCGCCTGCGTCGGGGACCATATTACCTCGCACGACAAGTCAATCAGGGTTATTGACGAAGTGGAATTTCTCAACGCCCTGTATCCGTGGTTCGAGCCGCGCACTGCGCCGCTGTACCCTGAAAATATCGAGCAGTTACTGCAGCAAAAACCGGTAGCGCAAAAAATGCTGGCGCTGAAACTCGAGTACCTCATCTGGCTGGACGGCTCAACAGTGCGCACCGAAAGCGCAGGCTCCATGGCGTGCTCATTCAGTGGCTGCTTTGGCTTTGGGACCTGGGGCCACGATGCCAACTATGAGGCGACTATCTGGGACTTTACCGACCAGGCTGAAGTGGGCCAGGTTAACACCAGCGCCTCAGGCCAGTCCTACATGCCAGCTGTGATCATACCGATACCCATTATTGCGCCGGTGCAGGGTGCTGCCTGTGATGGCATTGGCGATCAGTTGTTGGAATTCCTCTCAAGCGAATACTAAGAGGTATACGTGAACAAACAGCAACCTACTCATAGTTTTATTGTTACTACTGTGACCGTGGCTTTGGTATTTCTGACCGGCTGTGCGGGCAACGCCTCGATTGGTAAAAATCAGCATGCGGAACTACTTGGTCAGCGTGCCATCTATAATGATCCGACATTACAAGCCTATGTCAATCGCGTCGGTCAGCGCTTGGTCGCCAACAGTGGCAAACCCAACAGCACGTTCACCTTTACTGTCATCGACAGTCCGGACATTAACGCCTTTGCTGCTCCGGGTGGGTATATCTATGTTAACCGCGGACTGTTGGCTTATTTGGACAATGAGGCGGAGCTGGCCGCGGTGCTGGCTCATGAGATAGGTCATGTTACCGCCAGTCACCACAACCGGCGGCAAGCTGCGTCGGTGACAAATTCAGTAGTGGCGACCACCACCTATGTCCTCACCGGCAGCAGCGACCTTGCGAGCGCCTCCACTATGTATGGCAGCGAATTGATCAGCGGCTACGGACGGGACATGGAGTTGGAAGCCGATGGGCTAGGCGCCCAGTACATGCATCAGTCCGGCTATGACACCGATTCACTGCTGGAGGTCATTGGGGTACTCAAGGATCAGGAACAGTTCCAACGCATGCAATCTAAAAACGGCGGGAAGCCGGTCGCCTCCTATCACGGCCTGTACGCCAGCCATCCACGCAACGATCAGCGTCTCAAGACAGTGGTCAAAGCGGCAGGGCAACTCGGGGGCGAAACCCAAATTGATGATCCGTCTGTGCCTGGCGAATTTCAGCGACACATAGAAGGACTGGTGTGGGGCGAAAGCGTGCAGAGCGAACGTGCAGAAAATCGCTATTACCACAACAAACTCGGTTTTACGTTTGAACAGCCGGTAGGCTGGACAGTCAGGGCTGGCTCAAAAACTATCGTTGCGCGCGCACCGAATGGTAGTGCAGAACTGTCTATCAGCATAAGGCGTCGCCACCAGAAACTAACGCCTCGATCAGTACTGGAAAAAAATGCTACCGGGACACTCAGTGCCGGTGTTGCGTTGGATCAATTCGGATTGAAAGGCTACACTGCGGTTGCCAGTAGCGGTGCGAAATCGCGTCGAGTTGGTGTCGTTGATTACAACAATCTCAGTTATCTTTTTGACGGCAAGGCACAGGACTTTGCGTTGGAAGATGGCGTTCTGCTCTCTATGATCGAGAGCTTTCGGCCTACTCTAATGGCAGAACGACAGGGCTCATCTGGCTATTATGTGCACTATATTCAGGTGCCACGGGGCGCCACGATAAGCAGCCTCGCCGCAAGCATGCGCATACCCAATGCGGATGCTCAACTGCGGCTGCTAAACGGACTTTACCCGCGGGGCGAACCGCGCATTGGAGATTGGGTCAAGGTTATTCAATGAGAGGAGTATCGTCGGGTTGCTGGACTAACACCCAAGGGGCTGCCACCACCGCCCACAGCTCTGTGTTGCCCTCGTACCAGATCAACGCCTGCTCGTCGCTGACTGCTGCCACGTCACCGCTCTCTATCCAACCCTGAAAGCAGGCCGTATTGTCGAGACCCAGTTGCACCGCAACTTCCACTAGGTTTAGTCCGGACACCACCCTGATTACGCTACCGCCCGCATAATACGTTTGCAGTTCATGCCAGTGAATACGCGCAGTCTGTTGATGGTAGTCCTGACGCAGCCGTTGTTCTCGCTCGGTGACACCTTTATCCATAACGAGAATCCGCGACGAAGGGATTCGTTTCACGCTCATGCCCAAAGGTCGACGTCGGGCCGCGGCCGGGAATGAAGGTGATGTCATCACCCAGCGGAAACAGTTTCTCACGGATGCTCGCGATCAGCTGCTCATGATTCCCCTTGGGGAAATCGGTACGCCCGATAGAGCCCTGAAACAACACGTCGCCTACCCAGGCTACTTTTTGTGCCTCGTGGAGAAATACGACATGGCCCGGTGTATGACCGGGGCAGTGAATAACCTGCAACGTCTGCTCACCCACCGTGACTCGATCACCCTGCACCAGCCAGCGATCAGGAATAAACGCGTCTGCCGGTGGAAAACCTGACATTTGGCAAGCCTTCGGAAGACCCTGCAACCAGAACTCATCCTCACAGTGTGGACCCTCGATCGGCACCCGCAACTGCTTTCGAAGCACATCTGAGGCTGCACAGTGATCCAGGTGGGCGTGAGTCAGGATGATTTTTTCCACGCTAGCCTGCATCTGCTCAACCGCCGCCAGAATGCGTTCCACATCACCGCCGGGATCCACAATGGCA
>TARA_B110000503_G_scaffold5014_2_pt1 | contig 10765 bp, 10 predicted proteins | sample TARA_B110000503 | Tara Oceans TARA_B110000503 (sample SAMEA4397472) | marine metagenome | biome: Polar Biome; feature: [SRF] surface water layer (ENVO:00010504); material: water (ENVO:00002006), including particulate matter (ENVO:01000060) such as... | depth 5 m
CAACGCCTCGATGCGCCGCCTGATAACCAAATCCAGGACAGGAAGATGGTGACAATAGCGGCAAGGGAGATGCCTGCGACGCACCCCCGCCGAGGTGCTAGTGAGGAGCGTGTTGATGGGGCGTTATAGCTGATTTTGAGTAACTGCAGTTACTGGCATGCAGCATGCCGTTAGTGGCGCGCTGCACAGACGTTAAAGCTTGCTGCTGGCTTTCTGCGCCGCTTCGGTTGTTTTCTCGCCAACCACTTCAACGTCTTTTCCGACGCCCGCTACTGTATTGCAGCCGCCAACAATGGTCAAACTGACAAGAAGTAGCGCCATAAGTGAGTGTTTGCCCCAGGATCTTTTGGTATTCATGTGAGTGCCTCAGATTGAATGAAAGAATTAACTTGAAAGTACAAACTATACCTCCGGTCAGTATAGTGGAGCCGTCTCTTTGCTGTCTATCTGAAATGTAAGTCATCTGCCGGCCAACCCCCTGGGCGGAGCATGGACCGGGTCGCAGGCTGCAACTGCGAGGCAGCTTCTGGTGCAACATACCAGAGGTCTCTATCGAGCGTGGCGGCGTGCCGAAGCCGATCATCTGGCTCTTGCTCCCTTTGCCAGGCACTCGGAAGTCATAGACACCGAAGCCGTTACCCTTTTGCCCGCGATAAGAGCGGCCGTCGGTCGCGTTAATCATTACCGCCTGCCCACCATGCTTCTCGAAACTCAGAAAAATGGCAACGTGGGTGATGCAGTCCAGCGCGGGGCGAAGTCGTGGCAGCCTAGAGAGGCTGCGGGTTCCGCGGCTGCTCGCTCCTGATTATCCAGCGCGTAGCTGCTGCTGGTTACAAACAGCAGGACAGTAACAATGATGCAAAGTGCATTCATTGCCTGGGTTAAGGCTCCTGATCTAAAAGGGCCTCGATGATGCCCATAATCAGTAAGTTAACCTAACAGTCCCCTAGAAACGATTTTTGAACGTCAGACCAATGGCGTAGGCAACATCATAATCCGAGCGAGCTATATTATTCCGCTGAGAGTCTTCAAGTAACACCTCTCCCTCAAACTTGCTGGACACGAAGGCGCTCACTTCAGTCTTCTTCCATACCATGTACTGTAGGCTCACATGTACCGGAATATTTTCATCTTTACCAAAACCATCCGGAATTGCCCCCTTATCATCTAATACGAACCGGGTTTTCTCCTTGCGAACCGCCACTGATACTTGCCAATCTTTACTAAGGTCATAATTCAACGATAAGCCAGGGCCTGAGGACGCGGCAGCGGCACTCCCCGTCGTTAATGACAGATTCTCCGTTATCGACCAGTCGAGAAGGATAATTGGAAACAGGCTGGACCCACCTCCGAGTGTATTGCTCCACCCAAATCCCGGCCCAATTGTCAATGTATCGGAGAGTGTCCAACTTATACCCGCCAGGAGACGCTCCGACCTTCCATCACCGATACTTGCGCCCTTCTCAGCGCGACTGACAATGCCAGGAATAAGAACCACATTGGTATTCTTTGACGATTTGAAGCGAATTGGCACTGAAACGCGATACTCGCGCACCGTATCCCAAGGCTCCTCACCATTTATATTAGCTTGCGATGAAAAATCGTAATCGTACTCTCCCAGGCCCAATGAAAGTGAAACTGAAGTGCGCCTATCCCACGCGTAACCCACGCTGGACTGGAAAAGATACCGATCCAGACTGAAATTACCATCCGTATCAGACATGTCGGTATCAAACTGGTGAACCACACCTCCCTGAATGCCCCAATTCCATGGCCCATTTTTCTGCTCCACCTTTTGCTCGGCATGTGAGGCCTCTGCGTGAAGGAACACCAACATCAACGGCCAAAACAACTGGGCGTTCAAAGTTCTCATTGCCGTACTTACCTGATAGCCATTTTTAATAGAAATGCACCTTAACTGCGCCGCTACTTCTGCCCATATCGCTAACGATTGGCATAGCGAAGGCCCTATCGATAAACGTATTGAATCGAAAAGTAACGCACCGTTAGGCTCTGATTATGGCGTAAAACGCCCTTATTCGATACCGCTCTTGTCAACATCGTAAATCTTGATACTCCAGTATCGCAGCTCTTGTGTCACGTCGGCGGGCAAATGCGTACCACCAGATCCAGCATAGGAAATTATGGTGCTTTTTTTGTACTACTCAAAACACTTTTTAGTAGCTAGATGCGCATCTGGATATAGACGTCTACTCCCGCGCATTGAGCTCTGTAATCTGGGGTACCGTTTTGTACTGGCTTAAAGGCATGATATCGAAGCATGATTTTGAGAGAACTAATCAGGTGTTCACTGGCCATACTGTTGCCGGTCGCGAAAAAAAAATTGAAAGGCTGGATGATTGAAATTTTGAACGCCACCTGATGATATCAGGGTAGAGGGCCTATCAACTACCCCGACGCAGCTGCGTCCATAGCAGGCCAAACGCATGAAAAATAAGTACCGGACCAAAAAAATAGGCCAAAAATAACGGGCCGTTAAACGCGATTTCCACGTGAGTTTCCAGCTCGCGCCGGACATTATCTGCGAGGAGGTCGTCCGCGTCCTTACCGAGCCATTCTGTGGTGTTTGGGTCCGTCAGTTGCAAGGTAATCTCGCGCTCAATAAACGGGAGAAATATCTGCTCGCTCATCGGATCACGGTCCAGACTGTTCCACTCGACGATGGTCAGCACAGCGAGTATCACGGCCCATACAATACTAAAGTGGGTCGCGCGATTGATTGTGGGTTGGATCATAGACAGCCTACGACCGCATCGCTGGTAAGAAACATGTAGGCATTATCACGTGACCGGGGCTTGATTACCAGAATCCGGCTGGTGCCGGGGTGGAACCAGAGACGCAACCGTGGAAACGTGCCGTCAAGGGCTGAGGCTATGAGGTCACTATTTCTAATAACGCTACTTTTATTGCTGGGTGCATGTGCATTACCGTCCCCGGCAACACTGTTGACTGCAGCAATGTGACCGGAGCAGCACTTGCGACTTGCCAGAAGCGAAATACGCCGCCTACCACGGTCTGGCAAAATGTTTGTACAGAGATACCAGTACCGATTGATTACCGCTATGAAAGTAGCGCAGTAGCCGACCTCCAAATGAGTCGGGAAAGTCTCCTCGAGCAACATGAACAATCAACCTACACCTGTGAAGCCAGAATACAATCATTGTCCGCAGAAAGCGCATAATTACTCTATAAGCAAGATCTGGAATACTAGCTGTATAGGTATTGGGAAGCACGTTCCAATTCGCGCTGCGATGCTGGCAACACCGGCTACCGCTGTGCCAATGCCCACCGCGCCTGTCCCTTCATTGGCCTACAGCGGCAAGATCAGCTTCAGCTTGATTAACGGCCTGTCGATGGTCGGTAATACGCTGACCGTTGACAACGATGTACAGGACCAGTTTGAGACCGGTGCGACCTCTGTTAGTGAGACAGGAACGGTTGTCGGTGCGCTCATGGGCAGCTACGAGTACACGGGCGTCCTGCAACCGGACGGCACCTCGATCCTCGCAGACTACACGCTGGGCATCGCCGGTCCGGGACTGCTCGCCCAACTGGAGGTATCCCCGCTGGCGATTATCAATAAAAATGCTGCTTTGCTGTCAGAAATCCCACTTAAAGCGCTGATCGCCAGCTACGGAAACTTCAGCGCCAACTACTCGTTGCAAAAGTCGATCATTCCCATTCCCGTGGCAACCACACTAACGCTTCTGGCCCTGGGCGTAGCACTGATCGGCGTAAACTCTGCACGCCGACGCAGGGTCGCTGCCGTTTAAAGGCAAACGCTACAATGACCCTGGCACCCTTTGGCGTGCCAGCGAGTCTCGATAAACTAGCACCCCACGCACAACGTAATCCACTCTTACGTAGACCCCTCGCTTCCTGCTAACGCCTCTCCCCCAAAATACCATTTGCCATTGAAACTGTATAAATATACAGTGTCTGGCAGTTAATAACCCACGTATGAGGTGACCTGTGGCCGTTGTAGCAATGTGGAAATGTGATCGGGACGACGCGATGTTTGATACCAAAAAAGATGCTGATGCCCATGACAAGATGCTCGAGCTGGCGGAAAGTTTCCGCGTACTCTTCGAAAAAAAGATTGAAGGAATTAGTGAGCAAAATGCCGAAAATATCGGGCTACTATTGGCCAAGAACAAAAGCATTCTTATAGCTGCGTGTAAAGGACAACCTGATTTACTGTTAGATATTGGCAGTGAGAACCCGCAGGAAGCATCGAATATTACCCCTCTGGCGGCCAAAGCCTAACTGCCACAAAAAGCCCACGCCGCTAGTCCGGCGTGGAACCCTGACAACTTCAATGACCAGAACCGTGCGACGGGGCTACAGGTTTTTTCGCCAGAAGGTACATCATCGCCGCATAAAAAACGCCCAGCATCACGCCTTCGTGCATATCATTGCCCACTACGATCTGCTTGGCGCTCGCCACCATCACGGCACAGACTTCATCACAGATATCTGCATGCACACAAAGCCTGCTTGGCCGCAGCAACGGCTTCCTCAACTTGCGCGCTACTGGCACTGGGGCAGTAGGTAACGATCTCCTCCGTGGCGTGATTCAACACCAGAAGGTTCGACGCTACCCGTAATGGGGCCACTGCTAAATTGGTCTGTGAGACACAAGGCGTTCCATCCAAAAATATTGGAACAGTGGCAGCGCCACCCGTTGGCGGAAGTCGCAAGTCTGCAGTTTTTCCCGCCGAAGCTTTATGCCCAGCGCAATAGCGACAGGGCGTTCACCCTCGAATAGAAAGGTCTATACTGACGGATGAATAACGTGAAAAGTCGGTATGCAATGATAGTCTGCCAATCTCTAATAAGGAGTCTTCGAATGCCAAGCCGCTATGCGCTTGCAGGTCTGTGCCTGATTTCCGCACTGAGTCAGGCCACCGACTTACACATCAAAAATGTGGCCGGTGAGCCACTGTCGCGAGTAATGGTGACACAAACGCTGGTGGCTAAAGTTGTAGCGGACTTAACCGACGACGGCTATGCACCAAACGGCGTGCTGACCCCCGCAGATACAACGCTCACTCGATTCACCAATGCCGATGGCGTCGTCCGTTTTGAGGATGCCGATAGCCCAGTCCAGTATCGCGTGCGCAGCCAAGGCTATGTCGACCAGATAATTCGCGAAGACAACATCGATGAAGGCGTGGATGTCGGCGCGCTCGAAGTGATAATGGCCCACATGACGCCAGAGCAGTATATCGCGAGCTTTCCGTCCAACGTCTGGTTGTCACAGCTGGACTTTGGCGGAGATGAGGCACTGAAAAACAGCTTCGAGCTCAATTGTTCCTTTTGCCACCAGCAGGCATCACCGTTTATGCGCAATGAGCGTACCGTGAATCAGTGGATGGCCGTATTCAATCGGATGAACAGCTACGGTGCGCGGCTTCCAGAGGACGAGCACCAAAAAATCGCCGAACTACTGCAACAGGAATACCGTGAACTGCGGGAACACCCCGAGGTAGTCCCTGAGCCCCGTGCCTGGGAGGGACATCTTTCTGACATAGAAATGAAAGAGTGGGTGATAGGCGATGGCTTTTCACAGATGCACGACTTCCTTATCCATCCCAATGGTTTTGTCTACGTGGGCGACAACCTTTTTGATCGCCTGTATGAAATAAATCCTGATACCGGCGAGTACACCGTGCACAAAGTCCCGCACACCGAGGAACAGAAGCCGGGTGGAATTTTGGGAAATCGCTTCGTCACATTCCCTAAAATGCAAAACTATCTGGGCGTTCACTCCTTCGCGGTATCGCCCAAAGACGGCAATATTTTTGTCACGCCCTCTATGCAACAGGCCTTGCTTGAATTTAACCCTACAACGAAAAAGTTCACTACCCACGAGATGCCGGGCGGGTACTACCCTCATACCATCCGCACTGATGTCAAAGATAGAGTGTGGTTTACCCTGGCGCTGTCTTCACAAGTTGCGATGTTTGATCGAACCACCAGTGAATTCACCCTCATTGATCTGCCCGCGAGGGAAATCAAGGAGTGGCTGACGCTCAAGTCGCTGCCCCTGATTTTTGCAATCGACCCCAAGAATCGCCCTCAACCAAGTCCCAGTCGCAAGTCTATCGGACTGCCAATGCCTTACGGCATCGATGTGGCTCCCAACGGCGGTATATGGGCAACACGCCTGTATGCAAACGATATCGCCCATATCGACCCCGATACCCTCGAAGTGACCATGATCAACTTTCCGTTTAACGGGCCGCGGCGATTGCGCGTGGATGCGCAGGGCCTGGTCTGGATTGTCGCTTTCCAGGACTCACTGCTGGTGAAGTATGATCCGAAGACTGACGTGTTCACGCCCTACGACCTGCCTGTGGTCAACGAAATCCCCTATGCACTCAATGTGGATAAAGACAGAGGCGTGGTGTGGGTAAATGGCAATCAGTCAGACACCATACTGAGTTTTGATATTGCTACCGAGATCTGGAAAGTCTACCCCATGCCACGGCAGCGATTCTTTACCCGCGATATTGAGATCTCTGAAGCCGATGGCGCGATCTATACCACCAACTCCCACTTCCCTACCTGGCAATCCGAGGGAGGAGTACCTTCGTTGCTACGCATCACGCCATTGCCGGATCAGGCACAGCAAGACTAATGCAATTGCAACGCGTCTTACTGTCTCTGGTAGCCCTGACATCCGCTGGGGTGGCGTGCGCTAACGATGGTTGGCTCTACTATGGAGGCGACCAGGGTGGCCGTCACTATTCTACGGCCTCCCAAATTGATAGAGAAAACGTCTCCGATCTGGAGGTCGCATGGATCCATCGTAGTGGCGATGTCGGTACTTACGGTGAGGAGATGGAGAACACCTCAACTCAGGCCACACCCATACTATTGCCACAATCCGCTGGTGAGTCTCTGGTCTATTGCACACCTTTTAATCGGGTTATCGCGCTGGATCCCGGTAGCGGCGAGCAGCGCTGGGATTTTGACCCGGACATCGACCGACGCGGCACCAGAACCTTTCGCTGCCGCGGCGTAAGCTATGCTGAGGAGCCGCGTGTGGCAGCAAACGCGCATTGCCATCACCGTCTCTACATCGCCACCCACGACAGAAAATTGTGGGCTATTGATGCGCTGGATGGCAAACGCTGCAGCAATTTCGGCAACGACGGCGTGGTTGAACTCTACGGCGAGGAGGGCTACGCGCCCGGGGATATCAGCAGCGCCTCTGCGCCTATGGTCGCCGGTGGGCTGATTGTGATCGGTTCCGGTATTATCGATTTTGCCAAGGCCACCACGCCACGCGGCTCTGTCAGTACTTTTAATGCTTATACCGGGGATCTTGTGTGGCAATTTGACCCCTTGCTTGGGCACCCGAAAAGCGGATCCGCCAATGTATGGGCGCCCATGTCGGTAGATGAAGAGAATGGACTAATATTCCTGCCCACCAGCGCGCCCTCGCCAGACTATTATGGTGTCGACAGGCCAGGTGATGACCTGTATGCCAACAGCATAGTCGCGCTCGATTTAAAAACCGGAGCGGTACGCTGGCATTTTCAGCATGTACGCCATGACTTATGGGATTTCGACACGCCAGCACAACCCATCTTATTCCAGTGGGAGAAAAACGGGGAGTCCATTCCCGCGCTGGTACAGGTCACCAAGCAAAGCTTTATCTTTGTATTCAATCGCCTGACGGGGGAGTCACTGTGGGAGATTACCGAGCATCCGGCACCACCCTCGGACATTGCCGGAGAGCAGCCATCGCCAACACAACCCAAGCCTATTGCGCCACCGCCGCTGATCGACTCCTTCCTGATACCTTCCAATGTCTGGGGGTTAACCCCCTGGGACAGGGACGACTGCGCACGACAGGTTGCCGCGTTGAATAACCTGGGGTTGTTCACACCTATGAGTGAAAAGCTGACTTTGATGTATCCCGGAAGTCTGGGCGGCGCCAATTGGGGCGGTGGCGCCCTACTCGCAGATTCCGGTATATTGCTGGTCAACATCAATAATGCGGCCTTTACCGGGCAGCTGATTCCCACGCCGCCTGGCGCTGCGTCTGGCGCCAGAGCTGACCACCCCGAGAGTGGTAAACGGATGCAGGTGACCATGGCGGATACGCCATACAATGTCGAAATAGGCGCGTTGATGTCACCGCTAGGCATTCCCTGCAATGCACCACCCTGGGGAAAGCTGGTTGCAGTGAATTTGTATCAAGGAACAATTGAGTGGGAGACCGCGCTGGGCTCCGTGCATGAAATGGGGCCGATGACAGCGCCATTCCATATCGACTGGGGAACGCCCAATCTAGGTGGCGGTATTGCGACTGGTGGTGGCGTTTTCTTCATAGGCGCAACCATGGACAGGCAGATACGCGCCTTCGATGTGGGTAGCGGCGAAACCCTCTGGAAATACACGCTTGCCAGCGATGCTACGGCGACACCCATGACCTATCTGTATCGCGGTCGGCAATATATCGTGATTAACGCAGGTGGGCATTACATGTTCCAGCGTGGTTATGGTGATTACCTGTACGCCTTTGCGTTACCCGAATAGGGGCGTCATCACTCAATCAAGGTGCCTGACGGGGTGCTACGTATTCGCAGACCCAGCCATCGCTGCTCGTTATCAAAACGTACCCGGCTCGGCCGTTTACTGACTCAGTGCATCCATTTTCCGCTGCAATACTACTTTTTAATCTCGCACGATCTCCAGCAATATATTCCGACATACCTCATTTGAGTATACTGCGACAATCGCAGCGCCGTCGGGATGTCCACCAGATTTTTCCGCCGAGCGTACCGACGATAAATTTTACGTTATCCATGTTGCGATTGAGAACAGCAGTTCGTTTTGTATTATGCCCTAAACTATCTATATAGTTCGTAGCTTGGATTGTTGCAAATTCCGATCAATTGAAGGGCGATACAAAAATCGCGATGGAGTAGCCGAATGAAGTTTCAACACAATATACAACCTGGACCTCGTCAATACCTTAAAGACCGGCATGAAAAACTCAACCAGCTTGAGTGGAACAGCATTGTGGCGAAACGTCTCAGTCCGTGCATTGGGGCCGAGATCAGCAATGTCGATCTGTGCAAGCCACTGGACGCGGAAACCTTCGATGAACTTTATGCCGCGCTGCTGGCCTACCGCGTCATTTTTTTTCGCGACCAGGACATCTCCTCCGAGCAACACATGGTTTTCGCCAAGCGTTTTGGTGAACTCGAAGAGCACCCCTTCATTCGCTCCAATGCGCCGGATGCTGAAGTGGTCCGCTTCGATAAAGATGAGAAAATGATTGGTGTGGAGAACGTGTGGCACAGCGATGTCAGCTGGCGCGAGATACCGTCCCTGGGATCGGTGCTGCGCGCACATATCGTGCCAGAGATAGGCGGCGACACACTGTTTGCCGATATGGTCGCCGCCTATGAATGTCTGGACGATGAGACCAAAGAACTGATCGAAGGCAAGCGCGCAGTGAACGACTTCACGCAGAGTTTTGGCGTGTTTCTCAACCCCGAGGAGCTCGCCGAACAGCAGAAGAAATTTCCCGCAGCGGAGCACCCGCTCGTTCGCACCAGCCCCGAGACCGGGGAGCGCTCGCTCTACGCCAATGCCCCGTTCACCAGCCACATTGTTGGAATGAATAAGGGCGACAGCGATGAGCTGCTTGGCCGACTCTTCCTCGAGGCCCGCGTACCCGAGTTCCAATGCCGCTTTCAATGGCAAAAAGATAGTATCGCATTCTGGGACAACCGCGTGGTTCAACATTATGCCGCGAACGACTACTGGCCCCAGCACAGGAAAATGGACCGCGTCACAATTATTGGTGAGCGGCCGGTGTAGTCAGGACAGAGCACTCGCTATCCACCAGCACGGTTCGCACCCGCAAGGAATTATACAGCGTTCGATGCACCGGACAGCGATCAGCAATCTCTAACAGCCGCGCCCTCTCTTCAGCGGACAGTGAGCCCCGCAGCGTGATCTCACGCTCCAATACGTCAATATGCGCTCCCTTTTCCTTGCAATCCTCACAATCTTTCAGGTAATCCTGGCTGTGTTTTAGCTCTACCACGACGTGATCCAGTGGTATCTTTTTTCGCGCGGCATTAAGTCGCAGAGTCATCGACGTGCACGTTCCCAAGGCCGCCAATAAATACTCGTAGGGGTCGGGGCCGGTATTATTGCCGCCCACCGCTTGGGGCTCGTCAGCCAACCAGTAATGACTGTCACTCCAGATGTGCTGGGTAAATTTGTGATCTTTTTCTGCCACGCGCACATGGCCCTGAGCAACGGCGACACGGGACGTGTCGTGAGCGGATGTCTGACTCCGGTGTTTCGAGGGCTCCGCTGAGACTCAGCCCATTACTGATAAACTCTACTTCCTGACGCAGACTATATCTCCCGCGAAGCGTACTCTCAGAATAGACGAGCCCGAGCCCGTTGATTACCGGCGTCTACTGGCACAATCGCTCCCTCAACCTGACCAGCTGCAGCACTGCGTCCATGTATCGGGCGACAGCGCCGCTGTCGAGCGGGTTATCCACGCTCGCGGGGAGGCCAGAGGTATCGACTATGGACACGGGTTGCTGCGGGGCGATTTGTTAAAGGCCAGGAATCGCTGAATATCCCCTTCCGAGAAAAAATGGGTTAACTTGTCCCATTTAGGGCGGGATCCTGAACCACAGTTACTAAAGGTGCTACATGACGAAACAGACGATCCAATTTGAGATTGAGAAAGAGA
>TARA_B110000503_G_scaffold29434_1_pt1 | contig 10751 bp, 11 predicted proteins | sample TARA_B110000503 | Tara Oceans TARA_B110000503 (sample SAMEA4397472) | marine metagenome | biome: Polar Biome; feature: [SRF] surface water layer (ENVO:00010504); material: water (ENVO:00002006), including particulate matter (ENVO:01000060) such as... | depth 5 m
CCTAGAAATCCATGTAGTATAACCAAGGGTATTTTGTCACCAATAATACGAGAATGTAACGCTGGGTTAGGCAAGTTTTTCACGATATTTCTTAATTACACTTTCTAGACCGTCGTATAAGGATTCTGAAATAAGGGCATGCCCAATTGACACTTCCAATAAACCAGGAACATTTTCTTTGAAAAACTTTATATTTTCTAATGACAAATCGTGTCCTGCATTAATTCCGAGTTTCATCGTATTTGCCAAAACGGCACATTGGGTGTACCGTTCAACGGCCTTTTTGTTGCCCAAAGCATATTGATCTGCATATGCTTCTGTATACAATTCAATTCTATCTGTACCTATCAATGCTGCTCCTTCGATCATTTTCAGCGATGGATCGACAAAAATTGAGGTACGTATTCCATTTCGTTTACACTCCGTAATAATTTCTGTCAAATAATTTTTATGCTTTATGGTATCCCAGCCGGCATTTGATGTTATCGCATCGACTGCATCAGGAACCAATGTAACTTGGGTTGGTTTTAAATCGAGAACTAAATCCATAAATGCATCCTGAGGGTTTCCTTCAATATTATATTCGGTAGACACAATTGGTTTCAAGTCATAAGCATCTTGATACCTAATATGCCGCTCATCTGGTCTTGGATGAATTGTAATTCCTTGCCCTCCAAATTTCTGAATATCAATAGCAGCTTGAACCAAATTTGGCGTGTTTCCGCCTCTAGCATTGCGTATTGTTGCGATTTTGTTAATGTTCACACTTAGATTCGTCATCGTTTTCTTTTAGAAAGCACAAAAATACAAAGCTTCGGCGCAGTTTTAAATCTTTATTTTAAGTAATTTGCATTAAAATTGAGATTTTGAAAACCCAGCAATTAATTATTAACGATATTCAGGCTTTTGATATTTCATCTGAAATCAAAGAAGTCCAAATAGCATTTAATCAACTTAGCTACAGCCATGTCCCAGTAAAAAAGGACGGGGTTTACGTTGGTTGTATTTCTGAAACAGATGCGCATTGTTTTGAAAGCACTCAAGTGCTGCGAAGTTTTCAATATGCTTTAGAACCATTTTTTGTCCGCGACAACGCGAACTGGTTAGATATTTTAGAAGCATTTGCTTTAAACCAATGCAATATCATGCCTGTTTTAAATGTTTCCAACAAATACTTGGGATATTACGAATTGAGCGATATTATGAATTTGTTTAACGACACACCGTTTTTAAATGAAGCGGGTGGAATTATTGTAGTAGAAAAAGGAATAAGGGAGTATTCTTTTAGTGAAATTTGTCAAATCGTCGAATCTAATGACGCCAAAGTTTTAGGGGTCTTTATTTCGAAAATGGGCGCAGAGACCATTCAAATTACTGTCAAAATTGGCCACACAGGTATGAATGCAATTGTACAAACTTTTCGGAGATATGACTATGATGTTATTTCACACCATGAAGAAGACATTTTTATAGATGGATTAAAACAACGTTCCGATTATTTGGATAAATACTTAAATATGTAAGGTATGAAAATAGGTATTTATGGACAATTTTATCATGAAAATTCTGAATCATATATTCAGCTCATACTGGATGCGCTTCAAAATAATAAAGTTGAAATTGTTATTGAAAAAAACTTTCTTAACATCCTTAATGAACATCAGCATGTAACCACAAAATTTTCAGAGGTATCTTCTTTCACTAGCCTTGACTCTTCATACGATCTATTCTTTAGCATCGGAGGAGATGGTACTATTTTAAAATCGATTACCTATGTAAAAGATTTAGGAATACCCATTGTTGGTATTAATACGGGGAGATTGGGATTCTTAGCAACCATTCAAAAGGAAGAAATAACAAGCAGCATAAGTCAAATCTTAGCCAATAAATTTGTCATCTCTGAAAGAAGTTTGCTCTCTATAGAAACGGCTCCACCGAATACAGACTTATTGCACCTAAACTTTGCCCTAAACGAAATAGCAGTAAATCGAAAAAACACAACTTCTATGATAAAAGTAGAGACCATGGTAAATGACAAGTACCTTACCTCGTATTGGTCTGACGGATTGATTGTTGCCACACCAACGGGGTCGACAGGGTATTCGCTTAGTTGTGGTGGTCCCGTTATAGACCCCAGCACAAACAGTATGGTATTAACGCCTATTGCCCCACATAACCTGAATGCCCGCCCATTGGTTATTCCAGATAACAGTACTGTAACTTTAAAAGTAAGTGGTAGAGAGAAAACATATCTTGTTTCAATGGATTCGCGTATTGCAACAGTAAATGCTGACACCACATTAATTATTAAAAAAGCACCATTCTCGATTAAATTGGTGCAATTGGAAGATGATAGCTTTATTAAAACACTTCGAAATAAACTTCTCTGGGGCGAGGATAAACGAAACTAAACAATAAATCACCTTAATTTTTGTTAATCACCTGAGACAATTTTACTTATCTCATAGATAAGACAAGTTTATTTTTATATTTGCAGACTTTTAGTTTATGAAGTATTTCACAAGCATCGTACTCATTATATGTACCTCCTTCACAGGGCTTTCTCAAACCTATGAAGTAGGCGCTATTTTAGGGGGTTCAAATTTTATTGGAGATGTTGGAGAAACGACGTATTTATCTCCAAATACGATGGCTTTTGGAATACTTGGAAAATGGAATCGAAGCTCAAGGCATGCCTTTCGATTTTCTGTCATTTCAGCCCAAATAAAAGGAGACGATCTAGACTCACATGAGACAAGAAGAAATGAAAGGGGATATCGCTTTGAAAACAATATAACCGAATTTTCTGCAGGTATAGAGTATGCTTTTTGGGACTTCAGTATGTACGAGGCGCGACGCGTTTCTACACCTTATTTATTCACTGGTGTTAATTATTTTCTGTACGAGACTGCCTTTTTCCCTACTGGCACTCAAACATCGGTTAAATATGATGGAGGCCGATCTTTTTCTATCCCAATGGTTATAGGCTACAAGGCAATGGTTGCGCCCCATTTTGTGATGGGGATAGAGATAGGTGCTCGATATACTTTTATAGACGATCTAGACGGAAGTAATACGGTTTCGAACGACGATTATCAGAATAATGATTTGTATAAATTTGGCAATCTCAATAATAATGATTGGTATATCTTCACAACTGTATTTATAAACTTTACATTTGGAAGAAAACCATGTTACTGTAATTTCTAAAAAGCGATGGCCCAGCAAGATCAATTAGACAAGAAAACACTCCCAAAGCATTTGGCAATAATAATGGACGGAAATGGGCGCTGGGCCAAGCAGCAAGGTCTTTTAAGGGCGCTGGGGCATGAAAATGGAACCAAATCGGTACGCGTAGTAGTAGAAGCCTGTGCCGAATTAAACATCCCTTTTTTAACACTATATGCCTTTTCTACGGAAAACTGGAATCGTCCTAAAAGAGAAGTAGAATTACTGATGAAGCTTTTAGTCGCATCTTTAAAAAAAGAGATTAAGACACTTCAAGACAACGAAATTAAACTAACAGCTATTGGCAACCTAGACACCTTGCCGAAGAAAGTATATAAAGAACTGCTCGAGGTTATTGACAAGACCAAAGACAACACTAATATGACACTGACACTGGCCTTAAGTTATGGTTCAAGGGAAGAATTGGTAAAAACAGTTAAAGAGATTAGCCTTAAAGTTAAAAATAACCTAATTTCGCGCGATGCTATTGATGAATCGGTTATTAATAATCATCTTTACACGAGAAATTTACCGGATGTAGATTTGTTAATACGCACCAGCGGAGAGCAGCGTATTAGTAACTTTTTACTTTGGCAATTAGCCTATGCCGAATTATATTTTACGGATACACTTTGGCCGGATTTTACAAAGACTCACCTTTTTGAGGCTTTATTAAATTATCAAAATAGAGAAAGAAGATTTGGAAAAACCAGTGAACAACTCAAACGATAACAACCCATTGCACATTTATAAAAAAATATATTCCATATTTCTTTTTACCGTATTTTCTATTTTTAGTCTTAATGCTCAGCAAAAAGAACTTGATAGCGGAAAAAAATATACGATAAATAATATTACCGTAACAGGAGCTCAAAATTTTAATGAGCAAACAGTTATTGCCTTTACTGGTCTTAAAAAAGGCGATAGGATTTATATTCCGGGTGAAAAATTAAGTTCAGTTACCAAAAAATTATGGGAACAAAACCTATTTAGCGATATCGCTTTTTACGTTACGAACATAATGGACGACCAGGCAGATCTTGAACTATATATTGTAGAACTCCCAAAATTAGGAACTATTACTGTTGAAGGTATCGGAAAAGGCAAGATTAAAGAGATTTTAGAAGACAATGATCTAACCACTGGTGTTAAGATCACTAAAAACCTTATTACTACCACGAAAAACTACATTACAAACAAATACAAAGACGACGGTTTTTTGAACACCAAGGTGATTATTAGCACGATGTCAAAATTGGATTCGACCGGCAAGGAAGAGTCTAAAGACATGAAAATCAGTATTGACAAAGGAAACCGCATTAAAGTAACGCCAATTGTCATTAATGGAAACAAAGACCTTAAAGCCAGTAAGTTACTTGGAGCCATGAAAAATGTAAAGCGTAAAAACGTCTTTAGGTTCTGGAAGCGCTCAAAATTCTCTGAATCTGGTTTTGAAGAAGACAAGGTATCCCTGATTGAAAAATATAAAGCCAATGGTTTCCGGGATGCTAGAATTATCGGTGACACGCTTGTTGCCAAAAACGACAAAACCGTTTCATTGAGTGTTGATATCGAAGAAGGACAGCGGTACTATTTCGGAGATATTCGATTTATTGGAAATAGCGTCTATACAGATTATCAATTAAGGCAAGCGCTAGGAATTAAAAAAGGAGAAACATACAATGGCGGCTTATTACAAAAGCGCATAGAGGACAACACAGACCCTGAAGCAAATGATTTAACAAACCTATATCAAAATAACGGGTATTTATTTTCAGGCATTAACCCTGTTGAGGTTGCCGTTAGGAAGGACACTATCGATTTTGAAATTAGGATAAAGGAAGGCAAATTAGCCTATTTTGATCACGTTACTGTTGTTGGAAATGACAAAACCAATGACCATGTAATCTATCGTGAATTACGAACGCGCCCCGGCCAGATATACAGCAAACGAAATGTTGTAAGAACCATTCGAGAATTAGGGCAATTAGGATTTTTCGATCCCGAGCAATTATCGCCCAACTTTAAAAATGTTGATGCTAATAACGGGACCTTAGATATGGAGTATGCGGTAATTGAAAAAGGGTCAAGTCAAATTGAATTGCAAGGTGGTTACGGTGGCGGTGGCTTTGTTGGAACACTAGGTTTATCCTTTAACAACTTTTCGCTTCGAAATGTTTTTAACGGAGAAGCTTACAAGCCCCTTCCTATGGGTGATGGTCAAAAACTATCCATTAGAGCTCAAGCCAGCACATACTATCAAACCTATAGTTTATCATTAACAGAACCTTGGCTTGGCGGAAAAAAACCGATTCAATTAAGCGCATCTTTTTCGCATACCCTTCAGTTTCAATATGATTTCAACTCAAGAGATGTAGACAAAGACCAGCGATTCTTGATAACGGGTGGTTCTATTGGTTTGGCGAAACGACTAAAATGGCCAGACGATTATTTTACCTTGTCACAGGCAGTTAGTTTTCAGCATTACAATTTGAAGAATTACAACACCCAATTATTTACTTTCGGAGATGGTTATTCAAATAACTTAGCCTATACATTCGGCATTAGCCGCAACAATACGGCCACAAACCCAATATATCCTATTACTGGTTCAGAATTTAGTTTAACGGCAAAGCTTACCATGCCATATTCAGCTTTTAACGGTGTCGACTATAATATTTTGAAAATAGAAAGAGACAATCTAAGTCGGGTTTTACCAAATGATGTTGGTTTTATTGACGCAAGAGCTAGAATCGCTGTAATTGACCAAGAGCGCTTCAAATGGCTCGAATATTATAAAATTAAATTTAAAGGTACTTGGTATACAAGAATTATTGATAAATTAGTACTCAGAACAAATACGGAGTTTGGATTTTTAGGAGCCTATAACAATGATCGAGGAGTCCCTCCTTTTGAGCGGTTTTTTGTTGGTGGTGATGGTTTAGGAGCCTTTAGTCTTGATGGAAGAGAAGTGATTCAATTGCGAGGATATCCAAATCAATCTTTATCTTCGACCGATGGAGATAACATTTATAATAAATTTTCGTTTGAATTAAGATATCCTATTACTCTGAAGCAGATGGCTTCTATTTATGTTTTAGCTTTTGCAGAAGGAGGAGCGTCTTATGACGGGTTTAGAAATTACAACCCGTTTACTGTTCAAAGATCTGCAGGTGCAGGTTTACGTATCTTTATGCCGGCCTTTGGGTTGCTTGGGATTGATTTTGGATATGGTTTCGACCCTGTTTTAAATGGAATACAGAAAAATGGATGGGAAACACATTTTATTATTGGACAACAGTTTTAATTTTGGCATGATATTTTCTTAAAACAACCAACTATTATGAAAACTAGAAAGTTACTTTTATTTGCGATCGCCATTTTTTTCTTTTCTTTTGCCATGCAAGCTCAAAGAGGCGCCCGCATTGGATACATTGATATGGAATATATCTTAGAAAGTGTTCCAGAATACCTAGAAGCGTCAACACAATTGGCCGGTAAAGTACAGCGTTGGAAACAAGATGTTGATAAAAAGCAAAAAGAAATAGATTTAATGAGTCTCAATCTAAGTAATGAAAGAGTTTTATTAACAAAGGAGCTTATCGACGAAAGAGAAGAAGAAATTAAAATTAAAGAAGATGAAATGCTTCAATACCAGCAGGACAGATTTGGTCCTAATGGTGATTTAATGATTCAAAGGAGGCAGTTAGTTCAGCCAATTCAAGATCAAGTTTTCAATATAGTTCAAGAAATTGCTGAGGCAAAAAAATATGATTTTATATTTGACAAGTCTGCAGACATCGTTATGCTATTCGCTGCGAAAAGAAATGACATCAGTGATTTAGTTCTAAGAAGTATTAACAGAGCGTCTAAAAGAAAAGAAGCCACTTCTAAAAAAGAGAAAAAAGAGATTACACAGCGCGATGGACTTGACTTAGAACAAGACAAAGCCGTAACTGAAAAAGAAGAGGCTATCGAAGCAAAAAAAGACGAAAGGGAAAAGATGATGGAAGCTCGACAAAAAACACGTGATTCCATACGGGCCATAAAAAAAGCTGAATTCGACGCAAGAAGAGAAAAACTACTTGAGGAGAGACAGAAAAGAAAAGACTCAATATTAGAGGCTCGTGCAAACAATACGGCCCCACCGGTAGGTGACGGCGACGGCGACGGTAATTAAAAGCTATTCGTTTACCACTAATTAATTAATATAACATTCAACTATTAAACACTTTTAAAATGAAAAAAATTAAATCGTTATTAATTGCTATCGCATTCGTAATAGGAGCGACAAGTTTTGTAAACGCTCAATCAGAAATGGCCCATGTAGATACTCAGGCTCTTATGGAATCTATGCCAGAAATGAAAGCAGCTCAAAATCAACTTGAAAAACTTCAGAAAACCTACGATACTGAAATAAAAGCTATGGCTAAAGAATTCGAAACCAAAGTACAGCAATATGGTAACGAAGAGGGGTCAAAAACACAAGAAGAAAATGAAAAACGCATTCTTGAGGTTCAAGGTATGGAGAAGAACATATCTGCATACAGACAACAAGCAATGGAAGACCTTCGCAAGAAAGAATTGGATGTATACCAGCCTATTCTAGACAAAGCGCGTGCAGCTATCCAAAAAGTTGCAAGGGATCAAGGAATCAATTATGTTATGGACGCTACCGCGGGTAGTGGGCTTTTGTTAGCAGACGGAAAGGACTTGCTTGTAGACGTTAAAAAAGAACTAGGTATCTAGAACCTCTTTTTATAAAAAATACGCTAAACTGCCCGTCTAATGATGGGCAGTTCTTATTATAGACAATTTAGTTTTATTATTTTTACCTAGATGAAAAAAAATGCTGCTATTGGTATATTTGACTCCGGTGTTGGAGGCTCCTCTATTTGGCAAGAAATCAATCATCTATTACCCAACGAAAATACAATCTATCTAGCTGATAGTAAGAACGCGCCTTATGGTTATAAAACACCTAAGGAAATAACTGCTCTGAGCGTTAAAAACACAGAAGTCTTGGTGCGTATGGGTTGTAAACTTATTGTTGTTGCATGCAATACGGCGACAACAAATGCGATATCTGAACTACGCTCTAAATTTGACATTCCAATAATTGGTATCGAGCCAGCCGTAAAGCCTGCCGCATTGAAATCGACCTCAAAAAGTATTGGAATTCTTGCAACTAAGGGTACTTTTAGCAGTATTTTATTTTCCAAAACATCGACAAAATATAGCAAGAATATCTCAATGATGGAAGTTGTTGGAGAGGGGCTCGTTCCGCTTATAGAAGCTGGTAAAATAAAAAGCACGGAAATGACTCAGTTACTTCTCAAGTATACAAAACCAATGATCGAGGCAGATATAGATTATCTTGTCCTTGGCTGCAGTCATTACCCGTATCTCATTCCTGAACTAAAAAAAATACTACCCGCACACATAGGTATTTTACATTCTGGAGAAGCGGTCGCAAAACACACAGAGAGCACCTTAGCTTCTATGAATTTGCTTCAAGATGAAGAAAAACAACCCTCCCTTCAATTCTATACAAACACTGAGGTTTCAACTTTACAGTATTTATTGCGAGACTATTCAGAAAATATAACAGTTCGGATAAAAGACTTTTAACTTTCTACTCTTTGAACCAACTTGAATATTTTACATAATTTTCTGCTATTCTATGGATCTCCCCATGGACAAGATTTTCACTAATATCTTTTATTTTTATGGCCGGAACACCAGCATAAACAGTTCCAGATGGAACCCTTGTGTTTTTTGTTACAACAGCACCAGCAGCTATGATAGCATTGCTCTCAATAACACAATCGTCCATAATAATACTTCCCATTCCTATCAAAACATCATCATGTATGGTACATCCATGAACAATGGCATTATGTCCAATAGAAACATTGTTTCCAATGGTTGTAGGTGACTTTAAATAGGTTGCATGAATCACTGCACCATCTTGAACATTTACCTTATTACCCAATTTTATTGAATGAACATCTCCTCTAATAACAGCATTGAACCATATGCTACATTGATTGCCTATTTCGACATCACCCACTATGGTGGCATTTTCTGCTATATAACAATCGGCTGGTATTTTTGGCGACTTACCATTTACATCCTTGATAATCATAATTATTATAAAATTAATTAAAAGATGAAGGTGTTTCTTTTATTCGAGACTGATGCACCTTGCTTTTCTTTCTGAAGAGAGACGTACATTCTTCCGTATTCACTAACACAATTCTCACGCAGGGTAAAAAATCATTCACTTAGGTTCGCCGCTTCTTAGACATCGTTGCATACAATAAAATGAATCACCCCATCTTGAAACATCAAACAGATTGGAAACTGTTATGGCTGAAGTTATTAAAAAATAAACCTAAAAGAAAAATTCATGATAAAACTAACTGCTTGTACCCCTCTAAAACTAATTGTATCTCGGTCTTAGGCTACCATTGTCTCGCATATCCTGATTCCAAAAGCTTGGTTTACCGTTAAAAATATTATACCCAAGTGTAATTTGATGTAGGCCACCACTACTAAACTTAACAGCACCAGACTGAATTGAGTATGTATATGTAAACATAAATTTATTCCAATAAACCCCTAAAACTGGTGTTACGTATTGAAGTTTCTGGCTTTTTATTTCAGTTCCGTCCAAGTATTCAGCTCCATCAAAGCTTCGTCTTACGGATAATCCACCCCATATTCGACCAAAACGCATTTCTCTAAACACCTTTAGATTAAAATCAATCGTTTGCTCCCCCGACAATTCTGTGAATTGAAATAAAATGGAAGGTTCAAAACTAAAAGCGCCGCTCGAATCAATACCATAAGAAACACCCGTAACATAGCGGCGTTGATTATTAGACTCATACTCGTCGGTATAAATGCTTCTATTCTGAAAAATTAAATTTTTAATCGTAAAATGAGCGGCGAAATTTAGAAAATTATACGAAACTCCCGCATCAATATTAACATAAGAACTACTTTGAATAATCCCTGCAATAATAGGGTCAAAGTCATTTAAATCAAATTGAGTTTCATCAAGTTTTTGCTCTATAAAACCAAGTCTAATTCCAAATGATATCTGATTTAAATCTGCTCTACTTCTTGAGAGTAAAAGATGATGCGCATATCCCAAATATCCACCCGTTTGAGAATGGTACCCATTTCTATCTGTAAACAAAATAAGTCCAATTCCCGATTGAGGGCTTAGACTTGTATTATAGCTTAATGTACCCAGGTTCGGAGATTCATCTTGATCAGACCATTGACTTCGGCTCGTAAGACGAATTTGGTTGCTTCCTGATGCGCCAGCCATTGATGGATGTAACAAATGTAGATTGCCAGAAAAATAATCTGAATATACCGGAATACCTTCTTGTGAAAATACAAGTTGGGTACTGAGCAAAAATAAGATTATATATATGTTTTTTATTTTCATAATAGTATCGCTATCGTTTTAAGGTAAAGTGTCCTTTAAATTCTTTTTGCACGCCGTC
>TARA_B110000503_G_scaffold24418_1_pt1 | contig 10742 bp, 9 predicted proteins | sample TARA_B110000503 | Tara Oceans TARA_B110000503 (sample SAMEA4397472) | marine metagenome | biome: Polar Biome; feature: [SRF] surface water layer (ENVO:00010504); material: water (ENVO:00002006), including particulate matter (ENVO:01000060) such as... | depth 5 m
AGACTTCATGTGTTAACCGCTACACTAGATGATATATTAACAGAGAGAGGCGCTTTGAGTATAAGCAACAACGATGCTATTTTCTTGTAAATCAAGAGAAGATTAAATATTTTTAAATCTTCGAGTGCTCAGTATTAGCGATGTAGGTGAAAAACCTACTAAGTTGCTCTGGCCCTAAGGTTACAGGGTGAAGTTGATCATTAGGCGAGAAAAATCTATTATCCTTTAGATTATTGTAGGGCGCCTGGTGAAAAGCTTTGTAGCGTGCAAAGCGAATTTTTGAGCGAAGCAGGTAAATTAATTTTGCTAAATTAGCATGTATCATGAATAGTACTCTTATACTGTAATTTTATACAGTATATTAGCATGCTTTGCTAAAATAGCAACTGTCAGCACATGACTAGCCTAATAATTTTTTCAAAAAGTGCCCAGTCGGCGAGTCATTTGACTGGGCGATGTCTTCTGGAGTGCCGGTAGCAATAATTCTTCCTCCCCCTGCACCACCTTCTGGACCAAGGTCTACAACCCAGTCGGCTGTCTTAATGACATCCAAGTTGTGCTCTATAACTACAACTGTATTCCCATGGTCACGCAGACGATGTAAAACGATTAATAGTTGCTGGATGTCATGAAAATGTAGACCTGTGGTGGGCTCATCCAGTATGTATAGTGTGTTACCAGTATCTCGTTTGGAGAGCTCTCTTGAAAGCTTAACCCTTTGGGCTTCGCCACCCGAAAGTGTTGTTGCAGCTTGACCTAGTTTTATATATGAAAGCCCTACATCAATGAGTGTTTGTAGTTTTCTCGCGATAGAAGGAACTGGATCAAAAAATATTAGAGCATCTTCCACAGTTAAATCAAGTACTTGGGATATGTTTTTTCCTTTGTAGGTAACTTCTAAAGTCTCCCTATTGTAACGCTTACTTTTGCATATATCGCACGTAACATAAACATCTGGAAGAAAATGCATTTCCACTTTAATCAGACCATCCCCTTGGCATGCTTCACAACGGCCACCTTTAACATTAAAGCTAAATCTTCCGGGTTTGTAGCCTCGCGATCGAGCTTCTTGAGTGCCTGCAAATAATTCCCTGATTGGTGTAAATATACCCGTGTAGGTAGCAGGATTTGAGCGAGGAGTTCTACCAATAGGGCTTTGATCTATGTCTACGCATTTATCAAAATTATCCATTCCTGTGATTGATTTATAGGCCTCAGGTTTTTTGGTTGTCGCTTTATTTAACTCGGTTGCAGCAATAGGATAAAGTGTTTCATTGATTAGCGTAGATTTCCCTGACCCTGAAACACCAGTTATGCATGTGAGTAACCCCACAGGAAGTTCGAGATCTATATCTTGTAGATTATTTCCACTAGCCCCGTTTAGTATGATTTTTTTATTTGTTGGAGCGGTGCGTGTTTCAGGAATGATTATTTTTCTTCGACCGGAAAGATAGTCCCCTGTTAGAGATCTGGGTTCGTTTATGATGTCAGTATAGCCGCCTTTTGCTACAACTTCCCCACCGTGTATGCCTGCTCCAGGCCCAATATCTACAATGTAGTCAGCTGCCCTGATAGCTTCTTCATCATGTTCCACTACAATCACTGTGTTTCCAATATCCCGTAATCGAGTAAGAGTAGCAAGTAATCGCTCATTGTCCCGTTGGTGTAATCCAATCGAAGGTTCATCGAGAATATACATAACCCCCACAAGACCAGCTCCGATCTGACTAGCCAGTCTTATACGCTGGGCTTCTCCACCGGAAAGACTTTCTGCACTTCGATTCAGATTGAGGTAGTTTAAACCGACATCCACTAAGAAATTCAGTCGATTTCTGATTTCCTTTAAGATTTTTTCTGCAATTTTCCCTCTGCTGCCTTCTAGATGTAAATTTTCATAATAATTAGCAAGATCCCCAACAGGCAGATTGCCTACTTCAGGCAGGGATTTTTTATCAATAAAAACATGTCTTGCTGATTTTCTTAGTCGAGCGCCGTCACATTCGCGACAACGTTGAACATTAAGGTATTTTGCAAGCTCTTCTCTTGCATGATGTGATTCTGTTTCTTTATGGCGTCTCTCCATATTTGGAACAATGCCTTCAAATGTATGCGATCGCTTGAAAATAGCGCCTTTATCATTTGAATAGTTAAACTCTATGATTTCTTGCCCACTCCCAAATAAAATGACTTGTTGGTGATATTGCTGTAGATCTTGAAATGGACTGTCAATATCAAATTCATAATGCTTTGCAAGAGAGGTCAGCATATTAAAGTAGAAAAGATTTCTTCTATCCCAGCTTCTAATGGCTCCTTCGGAGATAGAGCACTCTGGGAATTGCACAATAAGGTCTATATCAAAAAATTGCTTAACACCGAGCCCGTCACAATCTGGGCAAGCTCCGGATGGGCTATTAAAAGAAAACATTCGAGGTTCAAGCTCATCGATACTATAGTTGCATACAGGGCATGCAAATCGAGCAGAAAAAAGAATTTCAGAAGAATTGCTGAGCTGCGAGACACTGCCTATTGGCGAGCCAGTAATTGGAGACCCATCCATGGAGCTGATGATAGCTAATCCTTCAGAAAGATTAACTGCAGTTTCAAAGGATTCCGATAGTCTCAGCTGCAATTCGGGCTTAACTTTAAATCGATCGACTACTATCTCAATCGTGTGTTTTTTATTTTTTTCTAGTACAGGAACATCATCCAGATCTACCACTAATCCGTCTACTCTGGCTCGAATAAAACCCTGTGCTCTCATATTTTGGAAGATATGAGCATGCTCACCTTTTCGATCTCGAATAATAGGCGCCAATAAGATTAGTTTGGAGTCACAGGGTAAAGCCAGAACTTGGTCTACCATCTGGCTGATAGTTTGTGCTTTTAAAGGCGCATCGTGGTCTGGGCATCTTGGTTCTCCTGCTCGAGCATAAAGTAATCGCAGGTAGTCGTGTATCTCTGTAATTGTACCTACAGTAGAGCGTGGATTATGAGATGTAGATTTCTGCTGAATAGAAATAGCAGGGGATAACCCATCAATATGGTCTACATCAGGTTTCTCCATCATAGATAAAAACTGACGCGCATAAGCAGATAGAGATTCCACGTAGCGCCTCTGTCCTTCAGCATAAAGGGTGTCAAATGCCAGCGATGACTTTCCTGAGCCTGATAGACCCGTTATTACAATAAGCTTGTCTCGGGGAAGAGTAAGATCTACTGATTTTAAATTGTGAGTTTTTGCGCCGTGAATCGAGATGTGTTTCATGCTAGATATAATCCAAAAAGTAACCAGCAATCATGAGTAAGTGAAGACAATAAAGCAAGGGAAGTAAAGGTAGTTTTTGGGTAATAGCGACTATTTGCCACCTTTATTTATTTTCTTCAACGGATAGGATTTTTTTGAGCAAAGCTTTATCTTATTAGTCATTACATCTAGGAGTGATGCAATCTATAATGTAAGACCTCTTTAAGTTTGGCGACAACAGATAATCAATGAATTCATTGGAAAGAAAAAGCCTGTTTGGTTTGGCATCTCTCTACGCTTTTCGTATGCTTGGCCTGTTTATGCTGCTCCCAGTTTTATCCTTATATGCCGATCAATATTCTGGAAGTACCACGATTCTTATTGGTGTAGCTTTGGGTGTGTATGGGTTAACTCAAGGATTATTCCAGATACCTCTAGGATTTTTGTCAGACAGGATTGGTAGAAAGCCCGTAATTTTTGCTGGAATGCTAGTTTTTTTCTGTGGCAGTGTGTTGGCCGCCATGTCTGATTCTATGTTGGGGCTAATTGCTGGGCGAGCACTACAGGGGATTGGCGCAGTAGCCAGTACTATTATGGCGCTACTCTCAGACCTTACAACAGAGCAAAACCGAACTAAGGCTATGGCAGTAATTGGCGGAAGTATTGGTATTGCATTTGCCATTTCTATGGTCGCCGGTCCAATTTTAGCTAATTTATGGGGGCTGTCAGGGTTGTTTTGGCTGACAGCGTGTTTAGCAATCTGTGGCATATTAATATTATTTTTTGTCATCCCCTCTCCAATGGTCATTAGGTTAAATGCTGAATCCCAAGCCATCCCGCAAATGTTTGGAAAATTATTAAGAAATCGTGAGCTATTACGGCTAAATTTTGGCATAGCAGTTTTGCATTTTGCTCAAATGGCCACTTGGATCTCGGTGCCTTTAATTTTAGAGCAAACATTTGCATTTGGTCGCGAGCAGCATTGGATAATTTATTTGAGTGTTATGGGCCTTTCGTTTATCTGTATGCTTCCTTTTATTATAATGGCCGAAGCCCGACGAAAAATGAAACCAGTTTTTGTTGGCGCCGTAGTGTTGTTAGCCGCAGGGGAGGTATTGCTTGGTAGTGGAGTCGATAATCATATCTTGTTCTTGTTGGGCCTATTTGTATTTTTTATGGCATTTAATTTGCTTGAAGCAACATTACCGTCGCTTATTAGCAAGTTGGCTCCTGCTGGAGGAAAGGGTACTGCAATGGGAATTTATTCTACCAGTCAGTTTCTAGGGGCATTTTTTGGTGGGGTTTTTGGTGGCTTAATTGCTTATTATTTCGGCTATTTTGGGGTATTTTGGATGGTTGCTGCATTGATCGTGATGTGGATTTTTGTAGCGATTACGATGGAAAAACCTCTTCATCTGAAGAGTTTAGTGATTGAGCTCATCCCTACTGATGCTATAGCATCAGATGATTATATTAATTTTGTTCCAGGGGTGTGTGACGTTGTAATTATCCCCGAGCAAAAACTAGCATATTTTAAGATAGACGTGGATAGATTTTGTCCTGAAAGCATGGAGAGAGTTTTGGGCCGCAAAGTAGATTTTTGATTGTCAGAACATACAATTTAAAAGTAATACTTTTAAATTGTATGTTGTAGGTTATGTTTAAAATGGGATGTCATCATCAAATGTGTTGGACCCTGATTCGGGGGACGAATATGCTGTCTTATTGCCTGATGTTACTTCGGTTTGATGTGAGGGCTCGTTATGTTCTGAGGTGGTCGCTTGATAGTCTGAAGACCCCCCTCGACTGTCTAACATTTGCAGTTCGCTGGCCATAATTTCTGTAGTGTAGCGATCTTGACCGTCTTGTGCTTGCCATTTCCGTGTGCGTAAAGACCCTTCCAGGTAAACTTTAGATCCTTTTTTTAGATACTCGCTCGCAATTTCTGCAAGACGGTTGAAAAACACAACTCTATGCCATTCGGTTCTCTCTTGCTGTTGTCCGGTCTGCTTATCCTTCCAGGTCTCACTAGTTGCAACTGTTATGTTTGTAACAGCATTGCCATTTGGCATAAATTTAGCTTCTGGGTCTTTGCCTAGATTGCCTACTAAAATTACCTTATTGATACCTCGAGCCATATTTTGCTCCAATAGTAAGTTTTGTGAATTGTGTCTGAATAATAATTTAACAGGTTTGTACTTGAAATTCCATGCCGTTGTCTAAGAGCTACTATCTTTTTGCAAAAGGTTAAAAATTAGACACATGAATACGCTCATGGTTAATATTTTTTGAAAATTAAAGTTGCATTAGTTCCACCAAACCCGAAGCTGTTCGACATAACGTGTTGTAGGTCAGCGTTATCTACGCGACTGCTTAAAATTGGCAAACCTACGGCTTCTGGATCAAGTATGTTTAGGTTTGCTGACGCACAGATAAAGTTATTTTCCATCATCAATAAACAGTAAATCGCTTCTTGGACGCCTGCTGCCCCCAAGCCATGACCAGATAGGGATTTTGTTGAACTAATAGGAGGCACATCTTTTTCAAATACAGCTCTGATAGCTGCCAGCTCTGCAAGGTCCCCTACAGGGGTGCTGGTACCGTGCGTGTTAATATAGTCAATATGACCATCTGTGGTTGCCATAGCCATTTTCATGCACCGAGCTGCTCCTTCGCCTGAGGGCGCAACCATATCGTAACCATCGGAAGTTGCCCCGTAGCCAGTGATTTCAGCATAAATTTTTGCGCCCCTAGCTAAAGCATGCCCTAGTTCTTCCACCACTAGACAGCCGGCACCCACACCAGGTACGAAGCCATCTCTATCTGCGTCATAAGCTCGTGAAGCTAGTTCGGGGGTATCATTGTATTTACTTGACAGTGCGCCCATAGCATCAAACATACCCGCCATAGACCAGTGCATATCTTCTGCGCCGCCAGCAAAGATCATATCTTGCTTACCCATTTGTATTAATTCCATGGCATGCCCAATACAGTGAGCACTGGTAGCACAGGCAGATGAAATAGAGTAGTTGGTCCCTTTTATTTTATATGGAGTAGCTAGACATGCGGAAACAGTGCTTGCCATAATTTGGGTGACCCTGTAGGGGCCGGCACGCTTGATGCCGCGCTCTCGCATGACATCAATTGTCTCTGTAAACATTTGTCCTGAAACGCCACCAGAACCCATTACCAGGCCAGTGCGGATATTAGAAACTTGCTCCTCTAATAATCCTGCGTCAGCAATTGCTTTCCCCATGGCGATATAGCCATAGGCTGCAGAAGGCCCCATAAATCGAGATACTTTGCGATCAATGTAATCTTCTATATTGAGGTCTAGCTTGGCGGCAACATTGCACCGCAGACCCATTTCTTTGAACTCTTCCTGAAAGGCTATACCTGAGATAGATTCACGCAAAGAGTTAGTGACAGTTTTACTGTCATTCCCTAAACAGGAAACAATACCCATTCCGGTAATCACTACTCTTTTCATTGTCTACCTCTGGGCTTGTTTTTGATCCGAACATCGCCATACTTTAAAAAAGAATTATAATCTAAACGATTAAAAGTTGTCAGTTGAATCAAATAAACCAACTCGAAGATCTTTAGCCGTATAAATATCTCGGCCGTCCATAGTGACTGTACCATCAGCGATTACCATTTTTAATTTTCGTTCAACTATGCGTGATACTTCAATTTTATAGGTGATAAGCTTCGCTGATGGGAGAATTTGACCGGCAAATTTAACCTCCCCTGAACCAAGAGCCCTGCCGCGGCCTTGGTTGCCCTTCCATGCCAAGAAGAAGCCAGTTAGCTGCCACATAGCATCAAGACCTAAACAGCCAGGCATGACCGGATCTCCCTCGAAATGGCATCCAAAAAACCATAAATCTGGTTTGATGTCTAGCTCAGCAATCATAATCCCTTTACCGTACTTCCCCTCAGAAGCATGAATACGAGTGATTCTGTCTACCATTAGCATATTATGGCCGGGAAGTTGAGCATTACCCTCGCCAAACAGATCTCCTTTGCTGCAGGAGATCAACTCCTCGTAATTGTAAGAGTTTTGCGACTGCGGAATAAATTTTGTCATTGATTGTATGGTCTCTAAATATATCATCTAATATATTGCTTGGTTCAAATTTGGGTTTAGTTTAGGTGGCCGATGCCTGTTATCCAGAGGCGAATTTAATCTAATCTAATGCATTAAGTCCAGAAAATATGCAATTTGCAATTATTTCTGGAACACTTGTATATTAATCTTTGCATGTACTGCAATGCGAATGCGCAGTCAGCAATACATGCAAACAAAAGTATTTAATAGTTGCGCTCAACAGAGAATTTCGCAATCTCTATCATTGCTCTTTTTTCCTTAGTGTCCGGAAGGCTTTCAAGACTTTGTGTGGCTTTTAGTGCATGCGTATGCGCGGAAGACTTTGTGTAGTTTAACGCTCCAGTGGTTTTAAGGATATCGCAGATAGCGTCTAATTTATCAAAATTAGCGTTTTTTATCGCTTCTTGAATCAGCAGGCTCTGTTGTTTTGTTCCATTTTTCATTGCATAAATTAGTGGCAATGTTGTCTTGCCTTCTGTGAGATCATCGCCAATATTTTTGCCTAAAACTTTAATATCGCCATCATAGTCAAGCGCGTCATCCATCAATTGAAATGCCATTCCAACATGCCGGCCATAGCTACTTAAGGCTGCTTGTTGCTTGGACGTAGACTGTGCTATCAGAGCGCCTATTTCTGAGGCAGCCTCAAAAAGTACCGCTGTTTTCTTAAATATTACTTGTTTGTATTCTGTTTCGTTGATATTAGAATTACGAGCATTAATAAGTTGTTGAACTTCTCCTTCTGATATTATATTAGTGCTAGTTGCAATAATTTTCATGATCCCTATGTGACCAATGGCAACAAGCATTTGAAATGCCCTTGAATAGAGGAAATCGCCAACCAACACACTAGGTGCGTTGCCGTATTTGGTGTTCGCTGTTGCCTGGCCGCGCCGAAGTTCTGAGGTGTCGACCACATCATCATGAAGTAATGTGGCTGTGTGTATAAATTCAATGATTGCTGCGAGTGCTATATGTTCTGTGCCCTTGTATCCAAAACTATTGGCACTTAAAAGTACCAATAAGGGTCTGAGGCGTTTTCCTCCACCGTCAATAATATACTGGCCGATATTTTCAATTAGCTGGACTTCAGAATTTAATCGATTAATGATTAAGTTATTAACTTCTGCAAATTCAGATTTGACCACTTGATGGAATGGCAGCATGCTGGTGACCTGTCGATTTTCTTTTGTGCTCATTAATTTGCCCAAATGGAAGAGATTGAAGTTTGAGCTTAGGATATTTTATTTCAAGTTGGCTGGTTATTATAGCTATTATAACCAGCCTTTATAGCAATTTATTCTTGCGATTAGATAATGTTTGCCTTAGAATTCAGGCGCTCGCAAAACCGGCCTAGAGAAATCGTTTTTTGGGCTTGAACTGGTAAAGCGAATATGGAGTATGTTGTATGTATGCAGTAATTAAAAGTGGTGGTAAACAGCATCGTGTTGAAGAAGGTGAATTTCTTCGTGTAGAAAAACTAGATGTGCCCACAGGTGAAAAAATTGATTTTGCTGAAGTACTTATGGTTACTGACAGCGAGAAGGTAAAAATTGGTACGCCTTATATTGATGGAGCAAAAGTTACAGCGGAAGTATTAAGTCATGGGCGTGCTGATAAAGTAAAAATTATCAAATTTAATCGCCGTAAGCATAGCCGCAAACAAATGGGCCATCGTCAGTGGTTTACTGAGATTAAAATTATTGGTATAAGTATAGGCGAAGTGAAGCCCAAGGCTGAGACTAAACCCAAAGCTGAAGCTGAGAACAACAAATAGGAGAACGTCATGGCTCACAAGAAAGCTGGTGGTAGCACCCGCAATGGACGCGATTCCGAAAGTAAGCGTCTCGGCGTTAAGCGTTTTGGAGGAGAAAAAGTATCTGCTGGAAGTATTATTGTTAGACAGAGAGGTACGAGGTTTTATGCGGGCAATAATGCTGGACTTGGCCGAGACCATACAATATTTGCGACTGCTACTGGAGAAGTAAAATTCACAGTAAGAGGGCCAAGCAATCGAAAATATGTTGATATTATTACTGTCTAGTGTGTCAGATTAGCTCGTCTCTTTGTTTAGGCTAAAGCCCCGCTAAAAGTGGGGCTTTTTGTTATAGTGGCGTAATTTTATTTCCTAGATTTTTATATTTTGATAACTTATAACGCATTTCTGGAAGTTGTATACTCTGATTGCAAGTTAGATTAATACTCTGATATTTAAAAATATGTGGTGCCTTAATACTATGAAATTTGTTGACGAAACAACCATCCATGTTCAGGCGGGCAGAGGCGGCAACGGATGCCTCAGCTTTCGTCGCGAGAAATTTATTGAAAAAGGCGGTCCAGATGGCGGCGATGGCGGCGATGGCGGTAGTGTTTACTTAGAAGGTGACAGCAATCTTAATACATTAATTGATTTTCGCTTTCAGCGAAATTTTAATGCTGAAAGCGGTCAAGCAGGAAAGTCTTCAAATTGTACGGGCAAGGGCGGTGATGATCTTATCCTTAAGGTGCCTGTTGGTACGACGATCATGGATGAAGACACTGAAGAAATGCTCGGCGATATAACTGCTGATAGACAACGACTAATGGTAGCTAAGGCGGGCTACCATGGGTTAGGCAATACTCGCTTTAAGTCGAGCGCTAATCGTGCACCAAGACAAACATCTTCAGGGTCTGATGGCGAACTTCGACACTTAAAGCTAGAGCTTAAGGTTTTGGCTGATGTTGGGTTGCTAGGGCTTCCAAATGCTGGTAAGTCTACTTTTATTCGTGCCGTTTCAGCTGCGCGACCGAAAGTTGCTGATTATCCATTCACCACACTAATACCAAACTTAGGGGTAGTGAGTCCTCAAAGATACCGTAGTTTTGTAATTGCAGATATTCCTGGGTTGGTTCAAGGTGCGGCTGAAGGTGCCGGCTTGGGTATTCGGTTTTTAAAGCATTTAACTAGAACCCGTGTGCTGCTGCATTTGGTTGACATGTTGCCAGCGGACGGTTCTTGTCCAGCCAATAATGTTAATGTTATAGAAAATGAATTAGATTTATTTAGTCCTACTCTCTGGGGTAGAGAGCGTTGGTTGGTGTTAAATAAAACTGATATGTTACCGGAAGATGAAAGAGCTAGTCGCTGCGCAGAGGTTGTTGAAAAGTTAGAATGGGCTGGCCCCGTGTACTATATTTCTGCTTTAGCTGCCGTTGGTACCGAAGTTTTGTGTCAGGATCTAATGAATCGTCTAGAAGATTGCTGGGAAGTTGAGAGAGAAAATCCTGAGGCTGCGGCTTATGAAAAAGAGCTCCAATCGAAAATGCAATTTGAGGCTAGAGATCGAATAGAGTGGCTAAAAGAGAAGACAAAGTTGACGGACGATGACGATGACGATGACGATGACG
>TARA_B110000503_G_scaffold130738_1_pt1 | contig 10734 bp, 11 predicted proteins | sample TARA_B110000503 | Tara Oceans TARA_B110000503 (sample SAMEA4397472) | marine metagenome | biome: Polar Biome; feature: [SRF] surface water layer (ENVO:00010504); material: water (ENVO:00002006), including particulate matter (ENVO:01000060) such as... | depth 5 m
TATATATACTAAAAGTCCTAGAAGGAAATATGCGCTACTCTAAAGTGGTGCCCATAAATTCCTAGACTGCTTTATCAGTAGATATCTTACAAAAACTTAAAAAATCATTTACTGTTACGTCATGAACTTTTATCTTTGATGGCTCTAGAGTTATTTTGTATTTATATAGATATTTATTTTTAGAAATCATCAGATGAGCATTTCCAGATGTATATATTTTTATTTTCCTATTTTTAATAAAATTAAGCCAGCATAAAGATTGCTCGGATTTAAATTTATTGCTTAATCCAAGATACGCATTGTCCCTTATAATTTTCTTAGCCTCAGCTGCGGCTTTTAATTCGACAATAGAGAGACTTTGATTTCTATTTTCAATATCAAAATATATATCTAGATTATTTGCGCTATGTAAAGACGAGACAAATAAAAGTAATAAACTAAAAGTCGTCCTCATCATCTCCTGCAGATGATCCTCCGTCTGCATCAGATTCTGCAGATGTAAAGTCAGCAGAAGAATTACTATCTGACCCTGCTATGGGAGCTTCTGATAATGTTTTTGAAACTTTATTCATATACTCTGCTCCTGAAGGTGTCCAAGCTATAACAATTCCAGCTACAGGTTTTTGGCTCTGAGTATGAATATTTTTCCATCTTTTAACTTCATAGTCTCCCTTTAGAGTTCCACTTGCTGATGCTGCAATTCGGCTTTTACTTTTCTCTTCGCTCCAATAATCTATCATTCCGTCTGCACTTTCCGTTGTTGCCTCTTGCTTATCTACAGAGTTAGCAACTTCAATGTTTTCTTCTCTAAGTTGTATTATTGCTCTTCTTGCTCGCGTTGCTGCATTTTGAAAAGCCATTCTTTCAGAGGCTGCTGTGTCGGACTTGATACCTTCTTGAGCATAGCTCAAGACACTCATCTGCCCAGTCTCATCCCTGACCATAAAGGTTCCAAATGTGCCTAGCAAATCAACATAGCCTTCGAAATTCTCATCATTTGGAATATAGTTTTCTAGTGGTTTACCTTTTTTTAGATTTTTTAGAGAGCTATAGTTACCAGTTATCATGGCATCTGTTTGAGCAGCCAAATTATCACTCCAAATACTTACATTACAAATTATTGTTTGTTTTTGGCCCTTATTGACTGAAAAATGAGAATAAACCGATTTCATACCCCTAATAGATCCACTAGCTTTTGTTTTAATGGAATCCTTAAAGGTACTTTGATTAAGAATATCTTTAAGCTTATCTTCAACTTCTTTTTCTGATATTGAGTCATTCGCAATAGCATCTTTAGTTTCTGGGTCTATAAGCTTGTCTAATTGCTGGTTAAACAAAATTTTTGTTTTTTGATATACAGATAGGTCATCATAGTTTTGTATTTCTTTAGCTGGCTTGTCTGAGGTATCTATAAAGTCAGGTTTATTGCCCTCACTAAATTGCTGAACGGAAGTGGCTAATATTTCTGATGTTATCTCTGAGCCCATAGATTCTACTAGCGCTCTTTTTGAGTCAAGCTGGGCTAATATCGAACCGTTCATAGTTGATGTTGCGTATGAAGTCGACATTATTGGTGCTTTTACTTCACTTATACCAATAGCAATAAAAAATGGATCTCCATTTTTTTTAAAGTTTTGGCCTATTTTCCATCTCTTTTTTGAAATAAATTTTTTACAGGCTCCGCCTGAAACCTCATTAGCCCCTGATTTTTTAGCACTCTCAAACATAGCTCTTTGAGCCGCCATCTCCGGATCTTCATCAGCGTTTTGTGCAAAAGTATTAGTTGATAGCGCAATAACCAATAACATTGCATATATTTTTCTTACATCTTCTATTTTTTTCATCATTTTCCCCTTTTATATTCTTATTTATTCACAAAGTAAGAAACCTATATACAAAATAGATTATTATCCCCACCAGTATTAAATTACCAAGCCTCATCAAACTCCTTTTCTATCTCTTTGCGCATGTTTTCTTGCTTCTTCTTGTTTTGTTTCTTTCTTGAGCTCTCAGGAACTGAGCGTATAATAAATTCCTTTGGTTTAAATGCTTTAGTGAAGTCTTTCCCATTTGAATTTAGGATTTTGCCATATGCTATTTTTGGAGTTACATCTGTAATCTCTACCATACCTATTATATTTTCTTTTCTGCCAAGGCTTTCTTTTGTATATGAGTCAGTGATTTTTTTTCCATACTGAATTAATCTATATTGATCTCCAACTTTCAAAATATCCCCACCAACTCCAATTACAACACTCTCGCCTTCTATTTTCTCAACAACAAATGGATATATAGCTTCTAAAATTCTAAGGCCTATGCTGTCTGAAATTGATGAGACTGCTTTTAGGGCTGCCACTGTAGGTTCATCTATTGACTTGAACTGGCCATTCAAGTCTTTATTGAAAGTTTGTGAAAACTTAATCTGCCCGGTTGGGACGTCGATAATTCTATAACTTATGGCTGCATTCCCCACAATTGATTTGATTTCCTTATCGACTGTTTTTAATTTTCTGGTTTGTTCTTTTAGAAAAACATTATTTATTGTCCCCACGAGAACATAGTCAGCAACAAGCTCTTGCCCCATTTTTGCTAGCTCTGTTATTGGGACACTATCTGATGCTAGCCTTTCCTGCTCTTGATTTGATTGAGATTCATAAGCTCTATCCAAAACTGTAAATTTTCGAGTTTGAACTAAGTAAGAAGAAATGGCCGCTGTTAATTCTTGGCTTAAAGGAGATTCATTAATATTAATGCCTCCTACTCTACAGCATGATTTTCTCGCAGTCAGTGGTAACACAGCTATCCTTTTTCGTTTAGAGGATTTAGATGCCTTGAATTTAATTACTGAGACATTCAGTTTTGCTACATATGATTTGTTGTCTATCTTGTTAGATGAAAGAACTTGATAGCTTTCAACTACTCCCTTGGTTTTAGATTTTATCTCATCTTGGTATTCTGAAGATGAAAGATATTCTTCAGTTTGATTTTTTACATTTAATGTTTCGCTATTTTTACTGAGAATCTCAGATTCAATTGATCTGCCATTAACTCTCCCCATTGCTTCTGTTAGCGCTCTGTCTATAGCTGATTGAAGTGTTTCTCCGTAGCCTTCTACTTCAACTTTGATAATTTCAGTATTGGCAGCTGCTATCCCAATAAAGAAACAGCAGCAAAATAAAGCGAATTTTTTCATATTTACAGTTCTATATCATCTGCATCACTAGTATCTAATTCATTCTTTTTAGCATAAGTCATAAGATCTTTAGCTGAAGTGCCTAGTGTTATTATTAATTTAGGTACATTTTTTCCAACAAACAAACCTGTATCTAGTGTTTTTTTCAGTTTTCTTAGCTCCATAGGGTTTCTAATGGATTTTAGTGAATTTTGTGCCTGATCTACAAAGTCCTTTATTGGATCCTTTAACTGAGCAGTTTTTGCAACAGCCTTGATATAAGGAACAAGTGCTTTCCCATACAAAGCTTTTGATTCTGCTGTCATTTGTTCATTTCCTGCAATGATATTTTTTTGTTCATTAACTGTGTCTTTGGTTAACTGAACCGCTCCCTTGATATCATCATTATTTGCATCGCCGCCTTTCATTTTATTGGCAGTATTATTTAATGCTGCTGCTTTTTCTGAATTTCCTTGAGCTGTTGCAATTAGCGCCTGTGCTGCAAGAACGTCACCTAAAACATCTTTTAGATCAGTCATTAATCTATCTTCTAATGAATTTATATCTCCAGCCGAAGCTTCATTATTTTCTTTGCCTCCTACTAAGTCTGTTAAACCACCCAATCCTTTGAACTGGGCTTCAGCCAAACTGCTGAATCCTATTATTATAGTTAATGCCATTAAGTACTTTTTCATATAAACCTCCTAAAGTTTTAATATTAAAGTGTTAGTCGCCTCTGAAAAGGCTTTTTTTAGAGCTGCTTTATCTGCAAGAACATCCGTTTCACCAAATGCTGTTTTTATTTCTGGACCAACGGCAGCTACTATCTCTGCTCCAAAAAAATCGTCAATTTTAAATAGCTGTATGTTCACTAAAACATCAGCTTTGAATGTGCCTGTGTCTGGGTCTACCCGAGGAACGCTTGAGTCGACAGTACCAAGAACAAAATAATTTAATCTTCCTTGGCCCACATCCAGAATCATATTTATAATATTTTCTTGTGTTTGAGGAGAAATATTGGCTCCTAAATCTCCAGATTTACCTGAAAACTGATCTAATACTTCTTTTAGGAAGGGGTCATAACCCTGTCTTCCTGCAAGCCCTTCGAGTCTTGCAGCTGAAAAAGTTCTCATACCCAGAGGAGACAGGACATTATTTATTTGAGCACTAGCATCATTCAAATCACCAATTGTATAAGTTCTTTTTGTTGCTTTTTTTGAAGTACTTCCTCCAGTAGTGAAAGAGGCTCGTTCTGTGGAGCTTTCAGTAATTGAGACCTCACTGCCGTTATCTAAAACTGCTTCATCAGCACTTAGACTTTTCTTTGACATGGCTTGCTTAGTTATTTTTGCATCAAATGAAAGAGCTTCTGTGGTCTGCCTTGGCACAACCAAAACAACTATTCCTTGTCCTTGGAGATTAGCCTTTGCTTGAGAATCTCCAGATTGAGTAACAAGTTTATTATTTACTCTTGCTTCATTAATATTTGCTCTAATTGTTAAAGAATAACTCTTGTCTGTTTTTGAGCAGTTACTTGTGAGAATTACATAGTCGGTTATATATTTATCCAGCTCTTTTAAAAATGAATCCTCAGATTTTAAATAAGCTGAGCTTCTTTCTCCAGAAAGCTGTGATGTATATTTATTCCATGCTGATAATTTAGCCATCTCGACAGCTTTGAGCTGTACTTTTTTATCTGTCGGACTCCCTCCACTGCATGCGCGTCCTGTTAATTCAACTGTAGCTATACCTTTTTCTGAAATAGTTTGTGCCAGAAGTGAGGGCGCAATGAATATAGTTATTAATGTAGCCTTAAGTAATTTATTATTTTTTATCATTTTTAATTCCTATGTTGTCTTTAATAATAGCAGAATGTTTTTTGAAATCTTTTGATTTCATTTTTGAGGCCTTAGATAGCCATTTTTTATCAAAGGAGTTTAAGTTATCTGAGTAATCCTTTAGGATTCTATTGAATGAGAGGTTGAAGTTAGACCAATCATCCACATCATCTTTTTTGTTTACTTCCTCGGTTAGCACGTTCTTTAAACTGACTGATGTTATTTTTTCTATTCCAACGTTATGAAATTCTATATCGGTGAATGCTGCCCATGCATATGCTTCTCTTAAGTCTGACTCATCTAGCTTTACTTTCTTAAATCCTTTTACTTTTATTACAAACCCAAAATCTAAACTTGGGAGTCTAAGGTTTAGTAGCTCCCCAGTATCCGCAAATTTGATAGCAATATCTCTTCCTAGCGCCTTTCCTTTTACATATGGAACCAGAGGGTAATCAAAGTTAGCTGAAAACCACTTAGAAAATTGCTGCCCTGCCCATACTTTATATAAACTCTCCTTGAAGCCAAATAAATCAGAAAAGTCATGATTTTCCTTTAAATTTTTCTGGCCTGACATTTGATTAACAGAAAGTTCACTCAGGACTACATCATCGATACCAACATAAAAATTGGTTTGTTTTGTTGAGCTGAGGTCTAGTTCAAGAATATCCTCAAAGATCTGTTTAAAAATAGAAATACGGCTTCCATCAACGAAGCCTCCATCCCCATCCTCTAACTTGTAGATCTTAGTATATGACTCTGCTGCAATTGCATTTTTGGTCATTAATTCTGCTATCTGTAAATCTGAAAGATTTTTATACTCTTGATATGTATTTTTTGGAATATCTAGTCCATAAAATAGTTCAGCGAAGCGGATAAGATCTTCTTTTTTATCTCTTATATTGCAGTCAATGCCTCTAAAGCTATCAGAATATATTTTTTGAGATGCGTATGGCTTAACAGATAATATTTGCTGGTCTTTAGGGTTAAAAATAATTGTCTGAATTCCCAATCTAAAGTTATGCAGGCATTTATTATTAAAAAAAATTGAGCTTACTCTTTCGGTATCCATGGAAATTATTAATGACAAGGTGCCGTCTTTGAATGAGTCTGAAACTCCTAGGCTTAAAATTGATTCATTTGTTATGTTTTTTTTAAGATGGCCTATTAATAAACTTCTAAGATTGGCCTCAAGTTTTAGTGTATTTTGATAGGACTCTTTTATATCGGCATTTTGGGAAATATAAGATAGGCCGCTATATTGTATTTTTTGAGCGAGAAGATTCCCAGATGAAATAGCAATTAAAATCAGCAGGGTTGAAGAATATATTATTTTTATTGAGGCCAATATATATAAATAATTTAAGTTCCTTTAATATATACAATATCCACACAATATGCACATTTTAAATACACTAAAGTTTGATTTACTCTTTCTTGCGCGATTTATGGCGAGCTAATACTTTTTACTATCTCTAAACATAGCCATATGAGCTGCCTTTGAATATTCCTTTTCTGCGGTATATCTATGATTAGATGAAGTCTTGGCTATTACAATATTTGTAAGTGCGTCTATGTATATATATTGGTTATAAACACCTGCAGTCCTCGTGAATCTTTAAATATAGACAACATAAAATAACTCGATAAATAAATTTAGTTTAACTGATAAAAATTAAGATATTTATATTCGTTTTTCTGTGTATTCTTTTTACTTTTCCATCTACACTGATATCTCTTTCAGGCACGTCTATATCTTGCTCCAGATGATGTGCTTGTTAGTTCAAATTTAATAACACATAACAGAACTAATATGACCAAATTTAAATTCGCAATTATCTTAGTTCTTGCTTTGTTATTGCCTGTGATTTTTATAAGATTATTTATAGGATATTAAACGAAAAATTATGAATAATTGGATTAACTGGGTTATTTACGGATGTCTTGCAATAGCTATATTTGTATTCATGATTTCTTTAGCTTATTAGAATTTCTTCTTTCTTCTTTTTACTTTTCCATCTACACTGCTATCTCTTTCAAGTACATCTTCTCCCTAGTCGCGACGGCTTCTATAGATGTTGTACTTGTTAGTTCAACCTTAATAATAATATCAAATACTATAGATTCCTTTAGAACTGCTATAATGCTGTTTCTATCAAGTATGTCTATTACTGGCTTCTACAGATGATGTGCTTGTTAGTTCAATTTTAATCACAACCTAAGAATAAAAAAAATAATCGACACCTGCCAAGTGTTTTTGATAGTATATATGTGTATATCGTTCATCCCTTATTGGGACGGAAGTAAGTAATAGTACTGAAGGAACGTATCTTGATGCCTGCGGGCTGGAGATAAAGAAATGACTAAATGGGAATATAAAATTGTTGATCATAGCAACTCTACTTCAATGGGTTACTCCAACGAAGAAACAGAAGTATTTAAAGATCTATATAAAGACGCAATTAATTGGAAATATGAAATGTCTATGATTGAACTAAACAAGCTTGGTCAACAAGGCTGGGAATTAGTCTCTCAGGATGGTTCAAATCAGATGTATTTAAAACGAATTACTCAATAAACCAAGGGATTAAGTATTCTAAGAGTTCCCAATTCTAATGAGGTAATCGATATGTCTAAAATAAAAACTACCTCTATCTTTTAAACTACTGATATGAAGTTGGTTCTTAAATTTACTTATTAATAACTGGAGCTATTTTTTCAATAAGCTCATTTAATTCAGGCTTATTCTCCCTTATCTCATCTATACTTAATCCATGTAATTCATGGGGAAAAACCAGCCATTTATCCGTTTCATGAATGAAGTAATCTGGCCTTCTGTCAGTTTTATTTTTAGATGGTTTGAAGTAAGGAGTTGCAATTTTTATCTCAGGGGTATTTTTCTTACATGCTTTTTTTATATCATCAATAATTTGATTTATAGATAGTCCTGTATCAAAAACGTCGTCTACAATCAAGAGAGAGTTTTCTGATTCAACTTTTTTTATTACGTAACTTAAACCGTGAACTTGAACGGTTTTATTTCTTTTCTCAATACCAGAATATGAAGATGTTCTGATAGCAATATGATCAGAATCAATGCCTAAAAAATCTAAAAATTCCTGAACTGCGATTCCAATGGGAGCTCCGCCACGCCAAACTCCAACAATATAGTCGGGCTTGTATCCACTTTCAAAAACCTGCCAGGCTAATTTAAAAGAATCTCTGAGCAGCTCATCTGCTTGAATAAAGGTTTTTTTCATTATTTTTAATATTTATTTCTTATTATTAAGAATATCATCAACACCCAATGATCTAGCCCTCTTCCATGTATCCATAAAATCTTCCATTCCTTTTGGTGAAATATCAAGAAGTTTCATTATATATGGTCTCATTGCCACTAACCCAAATTCAACTACGATAATAAGTGCTATAGCTTCCTTCATTTTAGCTGATGGTTTTTTAGCTTTTTTTTCTTTCATCATAGTGCCAATAGTTCTTTGCGATGAAGAAAGGCTTGATGATGGATCAACCATGCACAAATCCATTCTATTATCGAGCACAGCTCTAATAATAGCTTTAAAATAATTATCAGTAAGATTACCTTGGGGAATATCACCTAAATTAAAAGCTTCTATTTCTCGCCTTAATAATTGCTCATTATGCTCAAAAGTAAATTGCTTGCAGGGTGCCATTAAAAGAGCATCCTTGCCGCCAAAGTAATGATGAGTCTAGGCATGATGGACGCCCGCATGATCAGCAATAACTCTTACTGACACCTGATTTGGTCCAAGATCAGCAAGGAGTTCGGCGGCTGAGTTAATAAGTTGTTTTTTAACATTAACACGGCCTTTAATTATCTTTGGTGCTGTTTTTTTTAATTTAAGTTTTTTAATCATAGAGTCCATTGTTAAGCTTTGTCGTTAATTTGTCGAATATACCAAAATAGATTAGCCTTAATTATAAGTATACTAAATATAAATATAGGAGAATATTAATGCGAAGAATAGTTACAGGACACAACAAAGATGGTAAATCTATAGTTATCTTAGATGGTCCTCCAGCAAGAACTATAGGAGAGGATGTCGGGGGTTTATTTGAGCTCTGGAATACAGACGGCAAAACTATCAACACCGCAGATATTATTGATAGAGCTGACGATGAGGTTGTCTTGTCTCCTCCTCAAAACGGTTCAAAGTTTAGGTACTTTCAAATCAATCCAACTCCAGAAGGCATTCCAATGGAAGTCATGCAGGAGATTGCTGCTGATGCTTTTAAAAAAATAGGAGCAGCTCATCATAGAGTAGATACTTCAAAGCATCCTGCAATGCATAAAACGAAAACAATAGACTATATTATTTTACTTAAAGGAGATGTAACACTAATTCTTGATGAAGATGAAGTAACACTTCAGCCTCATGATGTAGTTGTACAAAGAGGAACGAATCACGCCTGGGTTAATAATGGGACAGATCCAGCATTGTTAATAGCAGTTTTAATTGATAGTGATTTAACTTAAAAGTATGAATAACTAGACCTTAATCTATTTAAGGGATATTAAAAAAATTTATAACTCGTCAAAGGCTTAAGTTTCTTCGACAAGAATAGCGGAACACTCTAAGTTCTGATCCATGCTAAATAAAGTTTTTTTATCTAATGCTGATCGACGAATTAATTGGGCTATTATTTTTGGCTGATCATTCTGTGGGTAATGTGAAGAGCAAGGTAGCTGCCAGTATGAAGCCTCAGCATTTCCATTTCTCAGATAATTATTCCAAACAAAATCAGCAATCTCAGTTTTAGCAATTGGATCTAACTTCCCCCATATTAAAGTTATAGGTATATCACTTTGAGCAAGAACTTTCAGCCAAGTTTCTTCATATTTTTTTCTATCTTGAATATATCTAAGCGTTTTTGGTAAGACGGTAGTACCGCCCTGGTATTGAAAAATAGAAGATATATTTAATTGTTCTTCACTATTTAGTTCTGGTAAATATATTTTAGCTAATTCAGAAGTGAATCTATCAGGGGTAAAGATAACTCTTGTCATGAAGTATCCAAAAACTGGTATAGGAAAGTATTTTTGACCAGCAGATAATTTAGCTAAAGGAAGATATATCCCCCCATTCATAATAATATGTTGATCTATTTGATACTTAGGTGAGATTGCTTGTTGATATAAATTAAGAAATGCGAAACCGACTGTATCACCCTTATCATGAGTTAAAAGAGTAAATCTACTGAGTTTTAAAATATCCTTAATAAAAAAATCTAGAAGACGAGCGTCGTCTAGAATTGAGTATTTATAATTACCTCTGGGTTTATCAGAAAAGCCATACCCTGGGGTGTCAATAACAGCTATATAAAAATCATTCTCAAGTTCAGCAATGAGTTCTTTAAAATCATAGCTGCTTGTTGGCCAGCCATGAATCATAACAATAGCAGGATTATCAATATCTCCAAATGTACGGTAAAAAATATTTAGCTCAAGGGCCTTGGTATTGTTAGATTGCCAATTAAAAAATGAACCCCCACTACTCCACGACTCTGCTTCAGATCCAGTTTGAGGATTTTTTTTAAAGAATTCTTTAGTATTGGTAGATGTGTCTAGGGGGTTGCTTGATAAGAAAAGTATAAACATAAAAAAAACTATAATTATTATTACGCCTATGGCTTTAACTTTTTTATTTCTTATAAATTTTATTTTTTTCATATTATTAATTATTTGTA
>TARA_B110000503_G_scaffold54693_1_pt1 | contig 10719 bp, 10 predicted proteins | sample TARA_B110000503 | Tara Oceans TARA_B110000503 (sample SAMEA4397472) | marine metagenome | biome: Polar Biome; feature: [SRF] surface water layer (ENVO:00010504); material: water (ENVO:00002006), including particulate matter (ENVO:01000060) such as... | depth 5 m
CTTTAAAAGTATCTGCATCTGCTTTAAAAAATATTAACAAGAAAGGAGTTTCTGCAGTTATAAAAGAAGCAAGAGCGAACGGATTCTTAACTAAATAAGGGCAAGCAGCGTAAAATTATACAGAGATGGCAAAAAAAGGAAATAGAGTTCAAGTAATATTAGAATGCACAGAGCATAAAGGAACTGGGAAGCCAGGAACTTCTAGATACATTACAACAAAGAACAAAAAAAACAGTCCTGATAGAATGGAAATTAAAAAATTCAACGCTATCTTAAATAAAGTAACTGTTCACAAAGAAATTAAATAATTAAAACATCTAGAACTCCGAACAGAGCACATAGATTTAAAACATTTAGACAATGGCAAAAAAAACAGTAGCATCTTTACAAACAACCTCAAAGAGATTAAGTAAAGCTATAAAAATGGTAAAATCTCCAAAATCAGGAGCATATACTTTCGTAGAAGCAATCATGCAACCAGAAAAAGTAGATGCTTTTTTAGCAAAAAAGTAGTATTTACTGCACAATATATTTAAACTATTTTCTAATTTCAGAAAGTAGTTTTTTTTGTGCCTTATTATTCCGTATTTTTGAGTAGGTTTTAAGTGCTATGGGTAGCTATTTCCAAAGAAACGCACAGCACTTATTGTTTAAGTCTTTAGAGACACCAATAAAAAAGTGTGAGCTGCGCTGGAAACAAAAAAAAGAGCAGAATCAGTAGAAGTATCCAATTGATTTCAAGTAATGAATAGTTGCAAACAAACAAATGCTGAGTTATAATGTTTTCAAAAAGCATAAAATAGAAAGATGAGTTTTTTAAAAAAAATATTCTCCAAACAAAAAAAAGAAACTTTAGACAAAGGTCTCGAAAAAACGAAAGCTAACTTTTTTGAGAAATTATCGAAAGCGGTCGCTGGAAAATCGACAGTAGATGCCGATGTTTTAGATAATTTAGAAGAGGTTTTAGTTGCTTCTGATGTAGGGGTAAACACTACTTTGAAAATTATAAAAAGAATAGAGGAGCGCGTTGCGAAAGATAAATATTTAGGTACGGATGCCTTAAACATACTCCTTAGAGAAGAAATTTCAGGATTATTATCGGAGACGAATCTTGAGAGCGAAACTGAATTTACAGTTCCTGCAGACAAGAAACCTTATGTAATCATGGTGGTAGGAGTAAATGGTGTTGGTAAAACAACCACTATTGGTAAGTTGGCCAGTCAGTTTAAAAAACAAGGGTTAAAAGTAGTTTTAGGAGCTGCAGATACTTTTCGAGCTGCTGCCATAGATCAGTTACAAATTTGGGCAAACAGAACAGAGGTACCTCTTGTTCGTCAAGAAATGGGATCAGATCCAGCTTCCGTAGCGTTTGATACGTTAACCTCTGCAGTGAATCAGAACGCAGATGTTGTTATTATAGATACTGCAGGACGTTTACACAACAAAGTAAATTTAATGAACGAATTGACCAAGATTAAACGTGTGATGCAAAAAGTAGTTGTGGATGCTCCACATGAAGTTTTGTTAGTTTTGGATGGCTCTACAGGTCAGAATGCATTTGAACAGGCAAAACACTTTACTTTGGCAACAGAAGTAACCTCTTTGGCAGTTACTAAGTTAGATGGTACAGCAAAGGGTGGTGTTGTGATTGGTATTTCAGATCAGTTCAAAATTCCAGTCAAGTATATTGGAGTAGGAGAAGGGATTGATGATTTACAAGTATTTAATAAGAATGAATTTGTCGCTTCATTTTTTAGGTAAATAACGTGAGTAAAGACACCTGTAATCTCTTTTCTAAGGGGTTTTATATTTTAAATCTGTCCCTAAAAGTTTTCTTTGTTTTGCGAATACAAGCTTTGGAGTTATTGAAGCATCACTTGCGAACAAAAGTGTTGCTGCGAGATGTCTTTCAATACTAAGGTGGTTTTCTTTGAGAACTAGCGCTAGCCATTGATATCATATTGTGAAACAAATTTTCAATTTATGTAGGTTCCTTCTTATGTATATAAAGCAGTATCTTTATATCTTTAATTTATACCTATGAAAAAACTACTGTATTTAACTTTTTTTAGTTCATTAATTGCTGGTTGTCAATATATTAATGAGCAACAAACACCTATAGTTTTTAAGAAGTACTCCGAGGCTACTGCTATACAAAAACAACAAAATCACGAGAATAAAAGAATGCAGTTTAAATTGTTTCAGTCTAAATATATAGATATGAACAAAGTTTTTAAACCTTTTGAAAAAGAATTATCTTATTTTTCTGAAGAGAACTATGCGGCATTAAAGCCGTTGATTTTGGAGCAAGACATTCCTACACTCCAAAAGCATGTGAAAACTGGTAGGCTTTCTTACGAGAAATTAACCTTATTTTATTTGTATAGAATTCGGAAATTTGAAAGTGACTCTTTAAAATCTTTGAACAGTATTATTAGTTTAAACCCTACTATCTTAGAAGAAGCAAGAGCTCGTGATAAAAATAAAAAAATAAACGCTGAGTTCACCATATACGGAATGCCTGTTTTATTGAAAGACAACATTAATACGAAAGATATGCCAACAACAGCCGGTGCAATTGCACTGGTAGAGAATAAGAATACGCAAGATGCTTTTATTGTTCAAAAACTGCGAGATAGAGGGGCATTGATTCTAGGGAAGGTAAATCTAAGTGAATGGGCATATTTCTTTTGTTCTGGTTGTCCTTTGGGTTATTCTGCTGTCGGAGGACAAACCCTAAACCCTTATGGAAGAGGAATTTTTGAAACTGGTGGGAGTTCTGCCGGAAGTGGTGTCACCATCGCTGCAAATTTTGCAGTAGCTGCCGTGGGAACAGAAACATCAGGATCTATTACATCTCCATCAAGCTTGAATTCTATAGTGGGATTAAAACCAACAATCGGTGTTTTAAGTCGGACAGGGATTGTACCCATTTCATCTACTTTAGATACACCAGGACCAATGACTAAAAGTGTAATAGACAATGCTATTTTAATAAATGCCATGCGTGGTTTTGATAAAAGAGACACTGCATCCAAGAAAATGGAGCAAGATTATTTTCAAAACGGTTTCAATTCTAACTTTAAAGGCATAAAATTAGGGGTACTAAAACCACTACTTTCAGATTCGATCTACCAAACAACGATAGGTAAATTAAAAAAAGCAGGTGTAGTGATAGTAGAAATTATACCTCTAGAGATTTCTTTCGATGGATTTATAACTTTATTAAATATAGATATGAAGTACGATTTGCCTTCCTATTTGTCAAAAAATGCAGCTAAAAACATCTCTATAACATCAGTTGCAGATATAGTCCTTTTTAATTCTCAAGATTCTATTTTAAGAGCGCCTTATGGGCAGCAGTTATTTGATGGTATTTTAGCAGACAATACAACCCTAGGAGAATTGGAACTTATAAAATCCAAACTTAGAAGAGAAGGTGAAAAGTATCTACAAGTTTTGAAAGATGAAAAACTAGACGCTATTCTATCCATCAATAATTATCATTCTGGAATTGCTGCAGTTGCAAAACATCCTACATTAACAGTACCAATGGGCTACAGAGAATCGGGAGAACCTGCTAGCTTGACCTTTATTGGAGCACCTTTCTCTGAAAGAAAATTATTGGAAATAGGCTATGGGTTTGAGCAATTGACAAAAGCGAGAAAATTGCCTAAAAACTATCAATAGAAAGAATACCAATCGTTTAAAAAGCACTATTTTTGCAATCTTAAAAGAAGAACACAAAACAAAAGTTCAAAAGCCTTAAGCAGCAGACCAAATACACATATATGCGCACAAAAACTATCAAACAAAACAAAATAAACGTTGTTACTTTAGGGTGTTCTAAAAACATTTATGACAGTGAAGTGTTAATGGGGCAGTTAAAAGCCAATGGTAAAAACGTGGTGCATGAAGACCCTGAAGATGACGGAAATATTGTAGTAATTAATACTTGTGGATTTATTGGGAAAGCCAAAGAAGAGAGTATTGATACTATTTTACACTATGCAAAAAGAAAAGAAGCGGGTGAAATTGATAAAGTATTTGTTTCTGGGTGTTTAAGTGAACGTTACAAGCCGGACTTAGAAAAAGAAATTCCAAATGTAGATCAGTATTTTGGAACACACGATTTACCTAATCTTTTAAAGGTTTTAGAGGCAGATTACAAGCATGAGCTAATAGGAGAGCGTCTGACGACAACACCCAAACATTATGCCTATTTAAAAATTGCAGAAGGTTGCGACAGGCCTTGTTCTTTTTGTGCAATTCCTTTAATGAGAGGGAAGCATGTTTCTACTCCAATTGAAGACATTGTTACAGAAGCTACAAAATTAGCGGAAAAAGGAATTAAGGAAATCATGCTAATTGCGCAGGATTTAACGTATTACGGACTAGATATTTATAAAAAAAGAGCGTTAGCACAGTTACTAGAGGCTTTGGCAAAAGTTGACGGAATCGAATGGATCCGCATGCATTATGCTTTCCCAACGGGTTTCCCTATGGATGTTTTAGATGTAATGAAGCGCGAGCCTAAAGTTTGTAATTATTTAGACATTCCGTTACAACATATAAATACCGAGTTGTTAAAGTCCATGAAGCGAGGTACAACGCACGAGAAGACAACAGCACTGCTTCATAAATTTAGAGAAGCAGTTCCTAAAATGGCAATTAGAACTACTTTAATTGTTGGATATCCCGGCGAAACAGAAGCAATGTTTCAAGAATTAAAAGATTGGGTAGAAGAAATGCGTTTTGAGCGTTTGGGTGCTTTTGAGTACTCTCATGAAGAAAATACAGGCGCTTATGTGCTAGAAGACGATGTTCCTGCCGATGTAAAGTTTAAAAGAGTGAATGAAATCATGGAGATACAATCTCAAATCTCTTGGGAATTGAATCAAGCTAAAATAGGAAAGACTTTTAGATGTCTGTTTGACAGGAAAGATGGAGAATATTTTTATGGGAGAACAGAATCAGATTCTCCGGATGTAGACAATGACGTTTTAGTAGATGCTAGAGAGCATTATGTAAAAGTTGGTGAGTTTATTGATATAGAAATTCATGAAGCTGGAGATTACGATTTGTATGGATCACCAGTTAAAAAACAAGAAAAACCTGCTTCTTTAAATCAAAAGAAAAATAAAGTCTGATGATACACAAAAAAAACCGCTCATTTGGGCGGTTTTTTTATAGTTCTATGAGTTGAAAAGGTTTAAAATAAACCATTTATTTGAGCATCTATCCTGTCAATAATATATCCTAAATCTTCTTGGTTAGAAACAAAATCTAAGTTATCCACATCAATAATTAGTAATTTTCCTTTGCTATATTCAGAAATCCATGCTTCGTAACGTTCATTTAAACGACTCAAATAATCGATAGAAATCGAATTTTCATACTCCCTTCCACGTTTGTGAATTTGGCCAACTAGTGTGGAAATATCTGCACGTAGATAGATTAATAAGTCAGGTGGTTTTACTAAGTTTTCCATGAGGTCAAATAAAGAGCTATAATTACTATAATCTCTATTGGTCATTAATCCCATTGCGTGTAAATTTGGTGCAAAGATATGGGCATCTTCGTAAATAGTTCTGTCTTGTATAATATTATCCCCTGATTTTCTTAACGCTACAATTTGTCTAAAGCGACTGTTTAAAAAATAAACCTGTAAATTGAAAGACCAACGGGCCATTTCTGTATAGAAATCATCTAAGTAAGGATTCTCATCTACGGATTCATAATGAGGTTTCCATTTATAATGTTTCGCTAAAAGTTTAGTTAGCGTTGTTTTACCAGCGCCAATATTTCCTGCAATTGCTATATGCATATGTAAATTTATAAGATTAAAAGGGAACGATAAAGGTACATAAATTTTATAATTTTAAAAATAATTAACAAATCAATTTATAATTAATACTATAAATATTTAGGTTTAAAAATAGTAGAAAAAAAGTTTTATTTCTCTGGTAGGAGTGGAGTGTTCCTTTTTTTTTAAGATGATAATTAAATTTTATGTTTTTTTTAAGTTTAAACCAAGGATAAGAATATTATTTTTGAGTCCAAATTAAAATGAAAGTTATGAAAACTGTATTTATATTTCTATTAACAATTATTACTGCAACCACTTTTGCGCAATCAGACTTTCAAGGAAAAGCTACCTACATGTCTAAAACTACGATGGACATGAGTATGTTTGGAAAGATGAGCGAGCAGCAAAAAAAACAAAGAATGGCGCGCATGAAGAGTTTTTTAGAAAAAACATATACGCTAACTTTTAATAAAACAACTTCCTCGTTTAAAGAAGAGGCGAAGCTAGATGCACCAGGAGCCTCTGGCCCAAGTTGGGGTAGAAGTAATGGACAGGGTTCTATTTATAAAAATACCAAAGATAAAAAGATGATCGAGGACGTTGAGCAATTTAGTAAACGTTTTTTAGTTGCTGAAGATATGGAGCAATTTCAATGGGAAATGGGAATGGAATCAAAGAAAATTGGACAATATACCTGTTATAAAGCAACCCTTATAAAGGAAGATACAACGGTAGATTGGGGCGGTATTTTCAGAAGAGACAGTAAAAAGAAAGATTCTATAAAGACAAAGGAAGCAATACCGACAAAAAAAATGTTGACAGTTACCGCTTGGTATACTCCTCAAATTCCTGTAAGTACTGGACCAGATATTTATTATGGCCTGCCTGGGTTAATATTGGAATTAAATGCAGGTAGAATGACGATGTTATGTACTGAAGTTTCTATCAGTTCAAAAGAAGTATTAGAAATAGAAGCACCCAACAAAGGAAAAGAGGTCTCTCGAAAAGAGTATAATAAGATTGTAAAGGTAAAGACAGCAGAATTAAAAGAACGTTTTCAAAGCAGAGGAGACAGAGGTAGACGCTTAAATTAAAGAGTATACTCTTATTTATTTATTTATTTAAAAAAAGGATGAAAAAAATATTATTTATTGCTGTTTTTATGACGGCTGCATCGGCATCTGCACAAATAGAATACAAAGGAGTCGTGAAGGATTCAATTGGTACTCCTTTAGAAATGGCAAATGTAATTGCTATCGATACCCTAGCTAAAAGAATAGCCTCGTATGGTTTTACAGATTTAAAAGGGGGATTTAAATTAGAATTAAAGGCAAATACTACCTACAATATTAAGATAAGTTACATTGGTTTTAAGGAAATTAATACCTATGTAAAAACAAAAACAGTCAATATCAGTGCAAGTTATGCCATGTCTGAAGACACTATGTTATCGGGGATAGAGATTATTTCTAAAATGCCCATAACAATCAGTGGTGATACCATAATTTACAATGCAGATTCTTTTAAAAATGGTTCTGAAAGGAAATTAGAAGACGTCCTTAAAAAGTTGCCAGGCGTAGAAATTAACGCGGATGGACAAATTGAAGTTGAAGGAAAAGCTGTGGAAAAAATATTGATAGATGGAAAGGAGTTTTTTAGTGGAGATACGAAACTTGCAACTCAAAATATTCCATCAAATGCAGTCGATAAAATTCAAGTTTTAAGAAATTATTCAAATGTCAGTCAGCTAAGCGGTGTGCAAAATAATCAAGATCGAGTGGCTATAAATATCAAGCTTAAAGAGGGTAAAAAGAATTTTTGGTTTGGAGATGTAACGTTGGGTGCCGGAAATTCTCCAGATACTGGCTTGTATTTATTTCAACCTAAATTATTCTATTATTCACCAAAATATACTTTAAATGTTATTGGTGACGTAAATAATATTGGAGATGTCGTATTAAGTAGGAGGGATTTAAGAACTTTTGGAGGAAGCTTTCAGAGTCAAAGCCCCTCGAATGGTACCAATATTAACATTGCAGACGGAGGAATTGGCTTCTTAACTGCAAATGCCAGAAATGCAAATAAGATAGAAACAAAGTTGTCTGCTTTTAACTACAGCTACTCTCCAAATAAAAAGTTAGATTTAAGTGGTTTTTTAATTTGGTCGAGTAATAACAACGGTCAGAAAAGTAACAATACAGTCAATTACAATGATATGGATGCTGAAGATGATTTTGTACAGAATACTACTGACCAAACGAGTAATACTGGTTTGTTTCGTTTCAGCACCGTTTACAAGAAAGATTTTAACAATCAATTGAACTATGATATTACTGGTCGTTTTTCTAATGAATTTAGAGAAGATGCCGTGAATTCTAAAGTGCTAGGAGTCATTTCAGAAAAAGAAGGTGCAACGCCCTTTAAGATCAATCAAAACTTGAGTTATTTTTATACCCTAGGTGAGAAAAGTATTTTTGCGCTAGAAGTGCAACATTTACTGCAGGATGAAGATCCTTTTTACGCAGCTTCATTAGAGAATGATCCAACGAATAATGAAGCTTTGGAGAATGACGGTTTTGATGATGCGGCAGAAAGCTTAGGTTTAAATGGCTCCAATATGTTTTATAAACTAAAGCAGGATAGAAAAGTAAAATCAAACCAGTTAGATGCCAAGTTAGATTACTATTATATTTTAAACCAAAAGAGTAATTTAAATTTTGTTGCAGGAACGATTCTAAGTACTCAAAACTTTGATTCCCGTTTCTTTCAACTTTTGGATAATGGCGACGAATTTGATCCAGCTCCCGCAATTAATGGAATCGAGGACCTTCAAACAAAAAATGACACTGAGTATCAATTTACAGACGTGTATGCTGGTTTAAGGTATCGTTTAAAAGCGGGTATTTTAACCTTTACACCCGGATTTACGATGCACTCCTATAAAACAAACAATACGCAATATGGAGGTTTAGAGTATCTTGAAGAAAAATTTATGCAGCTATTGCCAGAACTTGAAGTAATTGCTCAATTTAAAAGAAGTGAGAGTTTAACAATGACCTACAAACAAGAAGTTAATTTTATAGATGTAAATAAAATTGCAAGGGGAATCGTTGCCAATAGATATAATTCTTTTTTTGCAGGAAAATTTGATTTAAATAATGCCAGTTTTCACAATGTGGCCCTGCGATATTCTAGTTTTAATTTATTCAATGCAAGTAATGTATTTGCTAGAGTAAGTTATAGAAAAACAATAGATCAGGTGGTGAGTAATTCTAACTTTATTAGAAATTCTGTAGTTTCTACGAGCACTAGTTTAAATTCACCGGAGGATAATGAAACATTTTCAGCTTTTGGTAGGGTAGGAAAAACAATTAAAAAGATAAAAATGTCCTTAGGAGGAAGCTTTAATTATAATAAAAACTACAGATTCAGAGGTGCTGGCGGAATTGAAAATATAATATACAACCAAAGTTATAATACAGGCATTGGAACAAATTTCACAAAAGCCCCAAATGTTAGTTTAAAATACAGCGTAAGCTTTACCAATCAGCAAGATGCTTCACTTCCTGTGGATATTAAAAGTATTGTGCATGTACCTTCTATAAATTTTGATGCCTATGTGTGGGATTCTCTTACAATTACGTCAGATTTTTCATTTAATGAGGTGAGACAAGGTGGAAGTGTTCAAAATTCGTATAAAATTTGGGATGCAAAACTGGCCTACAGAAAAGACAGGGATGCTAAGTGGGAATATGAATTGGTAGGAAGTAATTTATTAGCAACGGGCTCAAGAGCTTCTGTAAGTCAAAGTAATATTTCATTTAATATAAATGAAACTTTTATTTTACCAAGATTTGTTAGTCTTAGAGTGAGGTACCAATTATAAGTATAAAAAACGTTTTTATATAAAATGGCTCGATATATATTGAGCCATTTTTATTTTCTTTCCTATTTTAGCAATATGAGTTTATTAGGATCTAAATCTTCGATATTCGCAATGTTTAAGAGCTTAGGTCTGCTCTTTTTATTTATCTTGTTTGGATTATTTTTAGATAGTTCTAGCATGGTTGCTATTACTAATAATGCCCAAACCTATGCAAATATTAGCATGGTTATTGGTTTTTCAGTAACTTTTTACAGTATAAGTAAGCGGATTAGAGAGCAAATGATATTCGCAGTGGTCATTGCGGTATTTGGCGAGTATCTTTTTTCGATCGTTTTGGGAATGTATACCTACCGATTAGGGAATGTTCCTCATTATATTCCGTTAGGCCATGCATTAGTGTATGTGGGTGTTTTGTATTTTTCAAAAGCGAGTTCAATTATTAAAAATAAAAGTAGGTTAGAACATCTATTTACGAGTTTCATTATTGTGTATGCAACTTTTTCCCTAATATTGAAGGCGGATGTTTTTGGTTTTGTGATGACCGTAATAACACTTTTAATTCTTCGCAAGAGGCCAAGAGAGCGGTTGTTTTATTTAACGATGTATTTAACAGTGGCATATTTAGAAATTATTGGCACAAGTTATGGCTGTTGGTGGTGGCCAACAACTGCTTGGGATGTAATTTCTTTTTTACCAAGTCACAATCCTCCCAGCGGTATTAGCCTTTTCTATTTTGCATTGGATTTGGGTACGCTATGGCTCTATAAAAAAAGACATCCGATAGTTTGGTTACGGATGAAAAAAATTAGAAAAATTAAAAAAATTATCTCCCAGAAGGAAGGTATTTATCGAATTAAAAACAGAAGAGCAGCATGTCTATAAATGTAATTTCAGTTTCTAAAAAATATACGACGGAAAAAGTATTAGATACGGTTTCTTTTTCTGCAGATAAAGGACAGATAATTGGTTTTTTAGGACCTAATGGTGCTGGGAAGTCTACAATGATAAAAATTCTTACAGGTTA
>TARA_B110000503_G_scaffold4650_1_pt1 | contig 10718 bp, 8 predicted proteins | sample TARA_B110000503 | Tara Oceans TARA_B110000503 (sample SAMEA4397472) | marine metagenome | biome: Polar Biome; feature: [SRF] surface water layer (ENVO:00010504); material: water (ENVO:00002006), including particulate matter (ENVO:01000060) such as... | depth 5 m
GGACGCAAAGGGTGGCAAATCTAGGAAATTAAACTGCCACTTAAAAAGGCAGCGCTCTAAGCAGTTGAAAACGCTGCCTTTTAGTACTGCTGTGTGGTGAGATGGGGCTCTCATCCATTTGTATATAAATGCTTGAAATACCTAAAAAACAACAAGTTACTAAGCATTAGTGCTACGAAACGAAAAAGACCTTACTATAACCTATTGATATATAAGTTAAAGTAAGGGCTTTTTGGTGTGTGGTGGAGATGGGGGGAGTCGAAAGTATTATTTATAGCTCTATATTTGATTTATAACTAGCCAATATTATTTACGTGTACCCAAGCGTGTACCAAAAATCCAATCTGTATAGTTACATCAAGTTTTATCTTAGTGGGTGGCGAACTACCCGTTGTTAGTAGTAATTGGTGGATAAAAAAGGAGAATGGCATCCGAGAGTAGGTGCATCTAACATGAACACTGAAAAGGCAATAATTTAACATTGCACGAAGGTTTCTGAGAAATTTGGATCTCGTACACTGGTTACAAACAAATATCGATTCCATTGGGGTAAGGTGGCAGACTGACCAATTACTTAAATCGTTACTAGGGATATAATGATGGATGAATCCAACTTCACTCCCAACAGACCCCATAGGGTCGTCAATGAGCCGCTCAGGCGCGGATTACTTTCCCCCAATGATACGCGTCAGCCAAAAAACAATGCGGCTCCTATCAGGGCTAGGCCGAAAGTAATACAACACCTTACGTGTATTGCTAACGATGCGATTTTCTGGAATTAGCTGGTCCATAAGACCTTTCACAACAGGCTCTGTCGCAATCACATAGCTGCGAGATGAACATTTTATTAAGCCCACTAAGCTATACAGGTTCGGCTAAAGTTTCTTTCACATACTGCTGCCAGTTATGTAAAAAATCTTCTGCAACTAATGATATAGGTAAATTAGGTGGTGTTAAAATGCTACAACCGTACGTTGTGGCTGGTGCAAAAGGACGAAAAACAACTGTTTTTTTGGTTGTTCGTTGCTGCATTATTTCGTAGCTTCGAGCGCTTAATTTATCGAGTATGACACACGCGTGACCAGCGACTACAAATTCGAGCAAAGGCATAAAATACTGCGTGGTAAAGCGTACATTAAAGCTTGCACCCTGTTCATGGAATGCTGCTTTAATATTTTGTACTACTTGCATATCTGGATGTAGCGACCCCATAGGTACATTATCTAAATGAGTTGGAGTAATGACTTTTTCAGTTGCTAAAGGATGGTCAGCGGGTAAGGCGCAAACACATTCTGAGGTTAAATTTAGACAATTAAAAAGTTCACTATCTGTACCACTAAAATCCATGTCGCAAATGCCGACATCGTAGGTTTGAGAGGCCATTAAGCTGCGAATATGTACACTACTTCGGGTAGCTATAGCAATTTTAACGTCTGGTTTTTGTGCCACATATTTGCTGATGAAATTAGGCAGTAAAAATGACGAAGGGCCCGGCATAGATACAATACGAATTGAACCTTGCACTCGATCGCGCATCAAGGAAATGTTTTGCTCCGTGGTACGGCAGCGCTCTAAAATTTCCACCGCTTCCGTGAGTAAGTAGTAGGCTTCAGGCATAGGTAACAAACGCCTTCCTTCACGTTTAAACAAAACAATACTTAGGCTATCCTCAAGCTTTTTTAAGCTGGAGCTGATGGCAGGTTGAGAGCGGTTTAAACTTTTTGCGGCGCTACTAAGAGAGCCATTTTTCATGATTTCTCTAAACACCTTAAGTTGTTGTATATTCATTATTTATTATATTGTCTATTTTATATATAAATAAAATCTTCAATATTAACACTTTTTTGAGTTTGTGTTTATGTATGGTAAGCATTAGAGTTGTGTTAGCGTGACTAATTCATGCCACTCACAGACAGAACCACCCCGTACAGGCTTGAGTACTGGCTGTTTACAAAAATAATAAGAGGATTACCCACATGAAACTACTTCGACAACTCACTGGTATAGCGATGGCGTGCACACTATTAAGTGGTTCCGTTGCTGCACAAGAAATGACCTTCTTCCGGATTGGTACAGGTGGTGCTGGAGGCACTTACTTCCCCATTGGTGGCATCATCGCTAACGCGATATCCAATCCGCCAGGATCGCGTGCCTGTGATAAAGGAGGCAACTGTGGTGTGCCAGGATTAGTGGCTATGGCCCAATCTACCAATGCCTCGGCGCATAACGTTAACGCTATCCAGGCGGGTCAAATGGAAGCCGGTTTGTCGGGTGCTGCCACCTTACACTATGCTTATAACGGTGTAGGTATATACGAAGGCAATGCCAAACCAGACCTGCGTGTTATTGCTAACCTATTCCCCGAGGACCTACATTTGGTGCTGCCAAAGGGTAAGGCTTTGGCAGGCTTGAGTGCCCTCAAGGGTAAACGGGTAGGTATTGCACAAGCTGGATCTGGCACTCAAATAGCTGTTGAGTTGATCATAGCTGATCATGATGTGAACCGTGACAATATTGACGAAGCTGAGTTGGGCAACAGTCAGAGTGCGGAACGCCTAGCTGATGGCCAATTGGATGCTTACTTTTACGCAGCGGGCACCCCAGTTGCTGCCATGATCCAGTTGGACAGCACTAAAGGCATGGAGCTGTATTCATTCACCGATGCCGAAGTGAAGCAAGCCAATAAATCTGTACCTTACTACATCCCATCCACCATCCCTAAAGGCACTTATGCGGGTGTTAACTACGATGTAAATACCGTTGCAGTAAGTGGCATTTTTGTGACCAACGCAAACCAAGATGAAGAGTTGATCTATCAAATAACTAAAGCCATGTGGTCTGAAACTGCTCGTAAGTTGCTTGATAATGGCCATGCTAAGGGCAAGGTTATAACCCTTGAAACCGCTTTGGATGGAGTAGAGGGTATTGGTGTGCCATTGCATGTCGGCGCAGAGCGTTTCTATCGTGAAATGGGATTACTAGATTAACCCAGGGCTAATCTAAGTCTCGCGCTGTTTTAATGTGCTTTTTGGCCGCCCTCTTAAGGCGGCCCATTTTTTCATGAACCTCCCCACCGGAACTGACAATTATGCAACTTGATGTCAAAATAGATAATAGAGCTCTAGAGGAACTGGAAAAGAAATACGATAGCGCACTAAATACGCGTGACAATGGCCCTAGCTTGAGGCGATTTGTTTATCTAGCAGCATTATTATTTGCGCTCTATCATTTTTGGACAGCAGGATTCGGTACACCTGTAGATTATGTACATATGGGAATCCACTTATCTGGCTTATTCTTTTTTATCTTTGTGGGTTTCCCCTTATTAAAAACAGCTTCAGCATTACAGTATAAAGGTGCCTCTATGTGGGCGCCGGGCAATGTGCCTCTGTATGACTGGGCTATTATGCTGTTGGCCATTACTGCATCGCTATTTTTGTGGTTTAGCTGGCGTGGTTTTGATGTGTTCGGAATACAAATTGCTGAACAAACTATGCGTCAAGGCAATCCCAGTAAAATTGATGTGGTATTTGGCAGTATCTTGATTCTAACGGTGTTAGAAATTACTCGGCGTACCATTGGTTTCGTGTTGCCAATGATCATTTTGGTATTCGCAGGATATGCGCTGTTAGGGCCTTATATTCCTGTTCAAATCTTGCGTCATCCAGGTGTCGATTGGTATCAATTTGTTAACAACATGTACTTCCCCTCAGAGGGCATATTTGGGGTCACTTTATGGGTGGTTTCAACAGTGGTATTCCATTTTGTGCTGTTTGGTGTGATAGCACAACGAATGGGCCTAGGGCAATTCTTTGTTGACAATGCCATGATATTGGCCGGTCGATATACGGGTGGTCCAGCCAAGGTATCCGTCGTTTCCTCTGCCTTTTTTGGCACTATTTCTGGGTCTTCAATTGCTAACACTGTATCCACTGGGTCGCTCACTATTCCTAACATGAAAAAGATGGGTTACCCAGCCCATTTTGCTGGTGGCGTTGAAGCTGCATCCAGTGCCGGTGGACAAATTACCCCGCCCATCATGGGTGCAGCTAGCTTCTTGATGGCCGAGTATTTAGAAGTCCCCTATACAACTATTGTGATCGCTGCCATTGTTCCCGCTGCGATGCACTACATCGGTGTTATGTCTATTGTCCACTTCACAGCTAAACGATTAGGCTTGTCTACTTATACAAAGGAACAATTGCCTAATTTTGTGCAAGTTTGGCGTCAAGGCTGGCGCACCGCCATTCCATTGGTTGCTTTGCTTCTAGTATTGTTTAGTGGGTATTCGCCTAATATGGCTGCCTTTATGGGCTTATCCTTGTGCGTTGTGGTCGGCTTTAGTGGCTTAGATAAGCCGTTAACGCTGCTGGCGCCCTTTGCGTTGTTGGCCTATATATTTTGGAAAGCATCGCCATATTCTGGGGGGGGCTACAGCCCAAGTGTGGCAGGTATGTTAGCGGCTTTGACTTTAATTGGCGGTCTTCATCGTAACAAACTGCAAAGTTTTCGCGCCTTGTTTGATAGCTTCCATGTAGGTGTGCAATATGCCCTCCCCGTAGGAGCCGCATGTGCAGCCGTAGGTATTGTCGTTGGTGTTATTAATACCACGGGTATTGGCTTCCGTTTAGGTTTTATGGTGACCGGAAGTGCCGCTGATATGGCCAGTTGGCTGGCGCCACTATTGGACTGGACCAGCATAGATGCTTTTTCTCAAAGCGCGTTACAACAGTTTTTGTCGTTAGTGTTAATTGCCATCGCCTGTATTCTAATGGGCGCGGGGCTGCCCACTACGGCGCTTTATATTATGTTGGTTTCTGTCGCCCAACCCGCGCTGTCAAACCTAGGTGTGCCACCCTTAGCTACTCACATGTTTGTGCTCTATTACGGCGTCATTTCAGAAATTACCCCGCCCGTTTGTGCATCGGCGTATGCCGCTGCAGGCATTGCAGGAGCCAATCCATTTCGTACAGGTATGAGTGCATTCAGTCTTGGCTTAGGTAAATTGTTAGTACCCATGGTTTTTGTATATGCACCGACCATGCTTATAGTATTACCAGAGTACTTCACTCTTGGGTCATTCTTGCAGGTGTCTATTACTTGCGCTCTAGGAGTGTTTGTTATTGCTACTGCTGTATCCGCTTATTTTATGGCGCCATTGCGCCATATTTGGCGTCTATTAATGGCAATAGGTGGTTTATTGTTAGTAGCGCCAAGCAGCAACTCTGACCTGGTAGGCTTATGTATAGTTGCGCTTATTTTCGCCCAGCAATGGCTCTCTGTAAAAAAGGAATCCAAAAGTGTCGCAGAGTATAGCTAGACCCGACGGACGAGATATTACTATTATTGGCGCTGGCATTGTTGGCCTTTGCTCAGCAATTGAATTACTCCAAAAGGGGTTTCAAGTCACTATAGTCGACAAAGCTGAGCCAGGGCAGGGAGCCTCATACGGCAATGCGGGTGTTATTTCACCTTGGTCGATTGTGCCTCAATCGTTACCAGGAATGTGGCAAAAAGTGCCTAGCTGGTTATTAGACCCATTAGGTCCAGTAGCGGTGTCTCCACGTTACTTCCCGCGCATGGCCTATTGGGGTACTCGGTTTTTACTCCAGGGGCGGCGCACTCAAGTAGAAAAAAACTCTCAAGCTATGGCTAGTTTAATCAGTGATTGTATTCCTTTATATCAGCAGCTTCTCGCCGATACAGGATCTCAAGATTTACTGCGTGATAGCTACTATGTGCATGCCTATCGGAATGAAAAAGAAGCGAAACTAAGCAGTTTAGACTACCAAATTCGCATCAAAAACGGTGCAGATATAGAACGCTACAATGGGCAACAGCTAAGGCAGTTAGAACCGGCTTTATCCACAGATTTTGCTGCTGCAGTTGTCATCAAAGGCCAAGCCCGACTTACTAATCCTGGACGTTTGGGACAGGTCTTAGCTAATAAGGTGCAGCTCTTAGGTGGTAAGCTGATCCAGCGAGAAGTCGGCAATATTAGGCCCAATGTGAGTGGTGGTTGGGACTGTTTTTATGATGGAAAAGCTCTCCCATCTAGCCAACTACTAGTGTCAGCAGGAGCCTGGTCGGCTGATTTACTGCGCCCTCTGGGTATTAAAGTATTGATGGAAAATGAACGTGGGTATCACATTTCCTACCCTGACGTTGACATGCAGTTAAACAACTCCATTATGGACGCCGATATGAAATTCGTGGCTTCACAAATGGAAGATGGGCTGCGTATTGCAGGCACTGCAGAGTTTGACGATAAGAATGCGCCTCCTAACCCTCAGCGAGTGGCTGGCTTGGCCAACTTGGCCAATAAAATGTTCCCTGATTTAGGTCAATCGAATTTCCAATCTTGGGTTGGTGTACGTCCATCATTGCCAGATAGCTTGCCTTGTCTTGGCAAAGTGCAAGGGATGCCAGGTTTATACGTCGCTTTTGGGCACAGTCACTATGGCATGATGATGGCTCCTCAGTCAGCAAAACTAATTGCTCAGTTGATAACACATGAGATTGATGAGGAGTTGTTAAACGATTTTCGTCTTAACCGTTTTTAAAGGAAGAATATGAATAAGGTCTCTGGTGGAAAAATATTTGTGGTGTCTCAATTGGCGTTTTAGCGCTTGAAAGTTACTTCCCTAAGCCACTAGGGCATATCAAAAATCCATCCAGTCTGCCGTTCACAACCGGTTATGAAATATTGCGGGGTATCTCTGTGCCTGACCTGCTTTACCGCCCCACGCCAGCCATGGAAAATACTATTTTGGAGGCAGCTCTTTCACTTGAGATGCGAGGTGTTAAAGCGGTTACTGGTTCGTGTGGCTTTTTGGCCTTGTATCAATCGGTATTGGTTAATGCTGTGCAAATTCCTGTATTTTCCTCAAGCCTCATACAGGTGCCTTTGGCGTACCAAATGACGGGGCGAAAGGTGGGCGTTATTACTGCTGACGCAACTGTTTTAAATAGCCACTACTTAAAAACTTTAGGTGCCGACCATGTGCCAGTGGCTATTGCAGGTTTACAGGATAGTGAGGAATTTGCCAGCGTAATACTGCATAATGAACGCAATGATATGGACCTTGAATTGGTCGTAGAAGAACTTCTAACGGTGGTTAGGCAGCTACTTGAAAACAATCCAGATATTGGTTCGCTGGTATTGGAGTGCACAGACTTGCCGCCCTATGCCCATCGTTTGCAGGCCGAGTTTGGCTTGCCAATTTTTGATCTCACAACGCTCGCATGCATGGCCAATGATGTGGTGCAGCGTCAACCTTTTAAGGGATTTATGCAATGTCTGCTAGCATGGTGCTCGGCCGGTTTACCTTTTAGGCAATAATTGCTAGCGATTGTATTCACAATCAAAGAACTATAGACAAGGCATTGTCGTTGCCTCGACATTTTCTTAAAGGGAGTAGAAATTACATTCTAATGTTAAATTAAATGTTTTATCTTAGAGGGTAAAACGATAATTGTGTTTGCTTCTGATCGAGAATATACATGAAAAATGGATTTCATCAAAATTTAGCTGATCTACCCCAGTGTCTAACGGGCCCATCAGCATGGCTTGGAAAAGATATGGCACGCAACACAGAGTCTTGGTTATATCATCTTACTACAGAAGATATTGTTGATTTGGAAAAGGCAGCTAACTCCTTTTTGAGCCTTGGCATTGATGTGGGTGAAATCACTAAAGAGACTTTCCCACTGACAACCTTTCTCCCGCATATTGATGGTTTAAGCAAAACACTCTTAAAAGGTGTTGGTGTAGAAGTTGTACGTGGTTTGAACATTTCAAATTACTCCCAAAAATTCACTGCGACTATTTTCTGTGGATTAGGTTCTCACTTAGGAAGAGCGCGTTCACAAAATTCTGACGGGCATATATTAGGGCATGTACGTGACGTTGGTGCAGATATAAATGATCCGAACAGCCGTATTTATCAAACTTGTAATCGCCAAACATTCCATACAGATAGTGCCGACGTGGTCGGCTTAGTGTGTATTAGAAAGGCAAAAAAAGGTGGGCGTTCTTTATTGGTGAGTGCTGAAACGATTTATAACCGTATGAAAGCAGAGCGCCCAGATTTATTGGAAAAACTGTTTGATCCAATAGCAACAGATCGTCGTGGTGAAATTCCTAAAGGTGAAAAGCCATTCATGGAAATACCCGTTTTAAGCTGGAACCAAGGCTACCTTACTGTTTTCTATCAAAGGCAATACATTGAAAGTGCGCAACGATTTAGCGAAGCTATAGAATTAACCTCTAAGCATATTGAAGCTCTAGATATGTTTGATGCCTTAGCAAACGACCCTGACCTTTATTTTGCCATGCAGTTGGAACCCGGCGATATGCAATGGGTATATAACCATTCTCAACTTCATGACCGCGCGGAGTTTTTAGACTGGCCAGACTCCACCAAACGGCGCCATTTAATGCGCTTATGGTTGTCTATGCCTGATGACCGCCCATTGCCAGAATATTACAAGCAGCGTTATGGCTCAATTGAAATTGGCAACCGTGGTGGAATTATCACCAAAGAAACTAAATTGTCTGCGCCATTGGATTAGACTGCCATGAATACAATATCCCATTGTCAATTAATAGGCACTGGTACAGCCGGACTGTGCTTTGTTATTGCGCTTGTTAATAAAGTCAAGCAAGCACGAGGACCTAAAAAGCTAAAATACCAAGCCCTACTAGATTCGCTAATAGCTATCGAAGGTAATCATCAATCTGGTGGTGTATTGGATAGCTATCAAATCAATGCCAATACTGACGCTGACGAAATTGTCAGTTGCTTACTTGATGAAACGCCATTCACACATCTGCGTGATTATTATTTAAAACAGCCTGAAGTGCATCAACCATTGATAACTTTGCCGGAAGTCGGAAAGTTAATGCTTAAACCAATTGCCAATATAATCACCTCATTGTTAGGCGATAATTTGCTGCTCAATACAAAAGTCACACATGTTGAAATCAGTAAAAATGAATGCAAGAGTTATGGTAGTAACAACCAGTTATTAGTACGCAGTCAAAAAATGGTTCTTTGCTGTGGTGGTAGAGAAGATTTATTAAAAGATCTTTTGCCGTGGCAGCAAAAAACCGTTTTGACGAGCCCATTTTTGCAGACCAAAGATGCGAGTTTACTACCTCATCAACAGGGTAGTATATTGATTGTTGGCTCTTCTCACAGTAGTTTCTCGGCGGCTTGGCGTTTGCTTAATGATCCAGTGTTATCAGCATATGCCAAAGGTAGAGATATAATCATGCTGCAAAGAAATCCATTGGTTAAACTTCGTTGTACTCCAAAATTTGCGCATCAAAATCAATTGCCTTTTGATGCCATCGATGATGTCTGTCCTGTCAGCGGACTGGTTTACCGTAATGCAGGATTGCGCAAAGACGCCAAGGCGCTATATATCCAAATAAAAAAAGGGACAGAAAAGCGTGTCCGTCTTGAACCCACGGCAGCAATCTCTGATGTTAAACATCTATTGGATGATGCGGCACTGATTGTCCAGTGTACGGGGTTCCGAGCAAACTTACCTAAAATCATTCTGAACGGTGTTACCCAAAAAGTAAGGCAGCGTTCAAATTTCGGTGAATTAAGTGACATTAAATCTGGAGCAGCAATACCTAACCTATTTGGTTTCGGCTTGGGTATTCAAATCATTCCTGAAGGTGATTATCGCGGAGAAAACAGTTTTAATGGTAGTTCTGATGGTGTTTTACCATACCCAAATGCCGTCGCACCGGTCATTATCGACCAATTAATCCAAGACTGATTTCAATAAAGCATCCTGTCCAAAAACACTTGTAATTGAAGACTGATCTACTGCGACCATAGGGCCATCACCACCCAAGCAGAGCCCATCAAAACCTAGGGCACGAATGATTGTGTAGCTAAGTAGATTTAGGAGTTTAATATTACTCTGGTTTTTTTAAGGATAATTCAGCTGTAGGTTTAATCTTAGAACTTAATAATCACAAATAAAATGTTTTTATGTATATCGCCTTAATTTCTTTAAATGACGCATCCATCTCTGATAATAGCTTACGCATTATGATAACTTCTTTACTCCTAAGGCCATGAATATAGCGGTGGTGACTCTTTCCAACGGCTTGGTTGATCGGCCCTGTAGAAGCCCCACCGTGGCGCTTGCAACGGCCATTACGAAGATGCCTTTATGCTTGCATAGACCTCCTGAGGGGGTTTTGGCCCCACAAGCGGGCAAGGTGTCGAGGTCAAACCTATTCATCGCTACATGGGCTTTATAGTTCTCTTTTAGCATATAACCCCCCACCCCTTCATAGACTCCAATGGCAGCCTGGCCAACAGCCTCAATATTCACCTTTTCAACAATGATGTTTTGCTGGCCTTTGCCCTTCTCTCAGTGGTCAGGGGCTTTTGCCAATGACACTACGTTGGTAGCAGCATTGCTTGATCGATTACTTCATCACTCACATATCGTTCAAATATCAGGCGAAAGTTACCGATTAAAGGAAAAAAATGCAGCAGGCATGGTGCCCACTAATATTGCCAGCCGGGCCATGTTAGAAAATAATGAAACCGCCTAGGTGGGTCAAAATTGAATCGGCGCTTTAAGCCCAAAGTGGGTCAGTTTTAAGTCGGCGTTGACAAGGGTGTGTTTGAATCGCAGCAGTGGCTATTGCTTCTCTCGTTACAACACTCAAGATAAAACTAGTA
>TARA_B110000503_G_scaffold134656_1_pt1 | contig 10716 bp, 6 predicted proteins | sample TARA_B110000503 | Tara Oceans TARA_B110000503 (sample SAMEA4397472) | marine metagenome | biome: Polar Biome; feature: [SRF] surface water layer (ENVO:00010504); material: water (ENVO:00002006), including particulate matter (ENVO:01000060) such as... | depth 5 m
ACAACGCTTGCCCTTTGAACCCCCCGTTTTTTCTGGTGGAGCCACGATAGGTGGTACTGTGGCCGCAAACCAGAGTGGCCCTGCACGGCCATGGTTTGGTGGCGTTAAAGACAGTTTGCTAGGTTTAGGGCTAATTAATGGCTACGGCGAGGCGATGCAGTTTGGCGGCCAAGTGATGAAAAACGTGGCAGGCTTTGATGTAACACGTTTGCAGTGCGGCGCTATGGGTAGTTTAGGGTTAATTACCGATGTTTCTATAAAAGTTTTGCCGCAATTTAAGGCTGGCCATACACTAACATTTGAAATGGCAGCAGAAGAGGCTCTAGAGGCCATGTTACGTTGGGCTAACCTTAGCTTGCCCATTACTGGCATGAGTTATGTGCAGAGTGAAAATATGCTCTACATACGGTTACAAGGTGGAGAAAGTGGCGTTGCTAGCGCCAGTCAGTTTTTGGGGGGTGCACAGATTGAGCCAAGGGCTGCAGAAGAATTTTGGCAGACGGTAAGGGAAGGTGGCCTATTACAGCCACAGCACAACCAAACATTATGGCGCTGGAGTGGGCCGCGTGATGCGCCTATTCACAGCGTGCCAAATACATCGTTGATCAACTGGGCAGGGTCAGAACGTTGGGTGCTAGCCGATAGTTCAAAACTACCAGAAGATGGCTTAATACAACACCAAGGTGGCGATCGATTGGCCGAGGTTTATGGTTCAATAACTGGCCCCCAAAAGGCACTGAAGCAGCGTATAAAACATGCATTTGACCCTCATGGGGTGTTAAATACTGGCCGCGTATATTCTTGGATGTAAACTATGAAAACCATTATTGCTAAAGAGTTTGCAGATCAGCCTAAATTTAACCCCGTAAAAGATATCCTACAGTCCTGCGTACATTGTGGGTTTTGCACTGCTACTTGCCCAACTTACTTGCTACTAGGCGACGAGCGTGACAGCCCTCGTGGTCGTATTTATATGATGAAGGCCATGTTTGAGGGCGAGCCAGTCACCCAAGAAACTCGTCATCACTTGGATCGTTGCCTTACCTGTAGAAGCTGCGAAACAACGTGTCCTTCTGGGGTCGAATATGGCCGCCTGGTGGATTTAGGACGAGTGGTGGCAGAGCAAAAAGCGCCGCGTCCTTTGGCCCAAAATATTGTTCGTTGGGGCTTACGGCAAGTGTTGCCCTATCGGTCTAGATTTGGCCTGTTGTTTAAACTGGGTCAATTGGTCAGGCCGGTGTTGCCTAAGGTGCTAAAGCAACATATACCCTCACCAACACCCAAGCTAATAGCCCCAAAGATTATTCATAAGCGTGTTATGTTAAGTTTGCCTGGTTGCGCTCAAGCTAGTGCTGCGCCTAATACCGACATTGCAGCGGCACAAGTATTGGGCCATCTTAGCATTACCCTAAAAGTGCTTCATAAAAGTGGTTGTTGCGGTGCAGTTAACCATCATTTGAATGCCCATGAGAAAGCCCTAGAACAAGCTCGACACAATATTGATTTGGTGTGGCCAGAATTGCAGGCAGGGGCAGAAGCTGTGGTAATTACAGCCTCGGGTTGTGGGGCTACCCTACAGGAGTATGGACACTTACTTCGTTATGACATGGCTTATGCAGACAAAGCCCAGCAAGTATCGAAGGTGGCTAAGGATATCGTGGAAATTTTGGCTCAAGAAAACCTTGCACCAATTAAAAAAATGCTAAATAAAGCCAGATTTAATAAACAACTGTTAAATAAAAAGGCGGCAAGTATAGAAAAAATAGCAGTGCACTGCCCGTGTACACAACAACACGCCATGCAACTGCCGGGTAAAGTAAAGACACTATTAGATGACTTAGGTTTTGACACTGCGACCACTAAAAATGATCACTTGTGTTGTGGCTCTGCAGGCACTTATTCTCTTTTACAACCACAGTTGAGTCATCAACTTCGTACTCAAAAATTAAACGATTTAACCATAGAAAAACCACAACTTATCGTCACCGCTAATATTGGATGCCAGCTACATTTAGGTGGGGCAGGGAGTGTGCCTGTTAAACATTGGTTGGAACTATTGGTTGATTCATAGCACCACAAGTCTTTACTTAGTTTGACACAGACTAGGGGAATTAATTACCATTATGCTAGTCTATATAAAGGACTTATATTATTGTTAAGGAAGATTATATGAATAACATGAACCACAAGCCCATCCAAAAACTAGCTAAAAAGCTAGGGCTAAACTTGACTATAGCCGCCTTTGGTCTGATGTTAGCCAGCGGCGCTCAAGCCCAAACCATGCTAGTTAAAGTGTTACAAAAATCCGACGAAATAGTATCCAAGGTTTACAAAGAAGTGCCTATTAAATCTTGCAGAGTAGAACAAATCCCAATTTATGGTACTCAAGCAGGAGGCCAGCAAGCCTCTACTGCGGACGTTGTTGCGAGCGCCATTTTTGGTGGCTTACTGGGTAACCAAGTGGGAGGTGGCACAGGTAAAGATGCGGCTACGCTGCTTGGAGCCATTGCTGGTGCTGATATGGCTAATAAAAAAGGTAAAAATAAGCAGGTTGTTGTGGGCCATAGGCAGCAAGAAGTATGTGATGTAGAGATGCAACAACGCACTGTGGATCAAGTAACGGGCTATAAAACCTATATCGAATTTGGTGGCAATATATGGCAAATGAGCACGACCATTCCTTACACTGCTGGTGAGTTTTTGAGCGTTAATGTTGATATAACCCCTGCCGAATAATCACTATTGATTATTGGCTAAAAACTATTGGCTTAATGCGAGGCCCAGTGTTGTTGGGTCTGCATTACCGCCAGACAAAATCACTAATGTGTTTTTACCTTTTACATCTAAACTGTTATTTAAAATAGCAGCTAAGCCTACACATCCTCCAGGTTCCACCACAATCTTTAACTGCTGCATACAAATCAACATAGCTGCCATTACGTGTTGCTCGCCAACCGCTTTAGCGCCCGCCAAATAATGCTGCATTATGGGAAATGTGAGTTCACCTACCATGGGTGTCACTATGGCATCACAAATAGAAGTTGGGGCGTTTTTATTGGCTAGGCGCTGGCCGGCGACTATTGATCGAGCAGCATCGTCATGACCTTCAGGTTCTGCTCCCCAAACAGTAATGTTTGAAAAGTGATGCTTAAGTGCCGTGGCACTACCTGTAATTAATCCGCCTCCACCAATGGGGCCAATGGCTTGGTCTAACACTAGACCGAGAGCCTGAAATTGCTGAGCTGCCTCTAAGCCTAGGGTGCCTTGGCCGGCCATGATATCTACATCATCGTAGGGAGGAATGAGCGTGAGATTGTATTGGTTGGCTAATTTTAGACCAATGGCTTCACGATCCTCTGTGTTCCTGTCATATAACACCACCGTAGCACCAAGCGCTTTGGTGTTGGCTATTTTAATCTGTGGAGCATCGGCTGGCATAATAATGGTGGCAGGTACGCCAAAATGTGTTGCAGCAGCTGCTACGCCTTGGGCATGGTTACCGGAGGAATAAGCCACCACACCAGTAAGTTGGTTGGCTTGGGCAAGTTTACTGAGTTTATTGAAGGCACCCCGAAACTTGAATGAACCAGTGCGCTGCAAGTTCTCAGCTTTAAATAATACTCGTCCGCCTAATTGTTGGTTAAGCATGGGGGATTCAAGTAAAGGTGTTATTACTGCGTGGCCTTGGATTCGTTGGCTAGCAGTGACGATGTCTTGGTAGTTAATGGCGAGCGTAGTCATAAGGGTGTAGTGCCTAAAGTTTTTTTTGTTAATGCTGCATAAGCAATAAATAATGTTATCTCAGATCGATTATGCCTGCAAAAGTTCCTTTAATACGGAATCCTCCAATGCATGTCGATAGTCAGAGTAGGTTTACTGTTCTACGTGGCTCTAAATAAAACCTCTAAATAAAAGCTGTGTTATCATTGGCGATTGCGATTCTATTTTCGTCACCTTATGACACAGTCCAGCCGTCCAAAATCACAACTTAGGTTACCACCTAATAAACATCAGGTTAAACAAGAGTTAGCTGATGATGTAGCGCAATTTTTGGCGCGTGGCGGAAATGTAGAACGGGTTGGGCAAGGTGAAACTGCGTTAGTTAATGGCTGTTTTAATCAGCAACGCCCTGCCGTGGCTGTTCCGGTACAAACACGTACGCTGCTGTCGTCTGAAATTGAGGCTATTGCGAAGCGTAAAGAAGAGCGTCGTCAACCCAAACCTACCCTCGTCCAGACTAAGCGTCGACCCACAAAAAAGTGGATATACGACGATTTTGGTGAACCCTTGCGTTGGGTTTGGGCTTAATAATTCAGTCGGTATTGTATTAAGGAATCGTAACCATGCAGTTTATTATTGCCGATGACCATCCTTTATTTCGTACAGCTATGACCCATACATTACAGCAGCGTTTTTCTGGTGCGAAAATTTCGGAAGTAGGTAGTTTGCCAGAGCTCTTAAGCTTGTTGAAAACGGGTATAGAGGTAGACCTTCTTTTACTTGATTTACACATTCCTGAAGCCTATGGATTTACTGGATTGGCACAGGTAAACGAGCACTTTCCAGATGTGCCAATTATGATTGTATCTGGCAACGATAATCCAAATGTTATTCATAAGACTGTGGCCCTGGGAGCGAGTGGTTTCTTACCTAAATCGGCCTCAAACGAGGATATAGCAACAGCTATCGATGCTGTTATGCAAGGCCAAGTATGGATCCCCAAAAATTTACCAACAGCTGCTGTAGAGCTTGGTGATGAACAGGCTGCGCAGAGAATTGCTTCGTTAACACCGCAACAATTACGCGTATTAAAAATGATTGGTGAAGGCCTTTATAATAAACAAATCGCGTCAGAACTGTCGGTGACAGATGCTACTGTGAGGGCTCATGTCACTGAAATCTTCCGTAAGCTGATGGTCACTAATCGTACACAAGCAGTTATATTTTTCAACCGCCTGAAAGTGGAAGACCCACAACATAAGGTCATCTAAGCTATTTAGGTATCTATTTTAAAGCAAACGATTTATGAGCTTTCGCAAAACCGCAGGCTTGAGTGGTTTGTGAATTAAACCAAAGCCTGATTTTTTAATGAGGGCCTTCATCTCATTACTACGATCTGCGGTAATGACGATGGCCGGTATACCTGGTGCCGTAACGTGTCTTATTTGCGCGATTGCATCGGTACCTAAAAGGCCTTGGTCTAAATGGTAATCTGCCAATATAAGTTGCGGCCAATCTTCAGCAGGCGAAGCAGCCATGAGCTTGAGCCCTTGGTCTGCATTTGCTGCACAATAAACTTCACAGCCCCACATACCTAACATAGATTGCATGCCCTGCAAAATACTGGCCTCGTTGTCGATGACTAACACTTTAAAACCATTAAGTTGGTAATGCTTTGTTGGAGTTTCAGTGGGGGTGTCTTGATTTTGTATTAGTTCAGAGTTTCCCCAAGGAACTTGAATAGAGAACATAGAGCCCTGCCCGTAATTTGAAACCACTCGTAACGGATGGGACAACACTCTGGCTGTTCGTTGGGCAATCGCTAAGCCTAAACCGATACCATTTTTTTTGGCATGAAGGCCAGTTTCTAAGCGTTTAAATTCAATAAATATTTCATCTAGGCGATTTTCGGGAATACCAAATCCAGTGTCCCACACTTGTATTTCCAGACCATTTTCTAGCCGCCTACACCCTAAAAGAACCTTGCCTTTTTCACTATAGCGGATGGCATTAGTAAGGAAGTTTTGCAACACACGTCGCAACATCATAGGGTCGCTATAAAGTGTAGTTTTACTACATTGTAGATGAAAATTTAAACCTTGTTCTTGGCACAGTACGGTAAATTCAGTAGCTAGTTGTTGCAACAAAGACGCTGCGCAAAAGTGTTGTAATTGGGGTTCGGTACCGCCACCATCTAGTTTAGAAATTTCTATCAAATCACTTATTAACTGTTCGGCATTAGCTAAAGACGCATCTAAATGCTCAGACAGTTGCTGGCTTTGAGGGTCTTCTTGTAGGTCTGATTGGCGTTGAGCCAAGGCTGTAGAAAAGAGTTTAGCTGCGTTTAAAGGCTGCATTAAATCGTGGCTAGCGGCCGCCAAAAAGCGAGTTTTGCTTTGGTGGCTAGCGTCGGCTTGAGCCTTAGCTTGTTGTAATTCAAGGTTAACCTTAGACAAAGTTTCAGTGCGATTATTAACTCGCTTTTCTAGGCTTTCGTTGGCTTCAATGAGGTTTTTTTCACTTTCTCTCAGGGCTAGCTCAGATTGGTATTGTTCGCTTATATCCACATAGGTATTAACATAACCACCATCGGGCATAGCATTTCCGCGTACTTCGATTACGGTGCCATCTTTGCGGTAGCGAATACTACGATGCTGTTCACCACGAGAGATCATAGCCATACGTTGCTTTACAATTTGGGCTGGATCGATGGCTCCGTATTCACCCTGCATTGCGCTCAGACGTATGATTTCTTCAATAGGAGTGCCAACTTTAACGACAGACTCAGGGAAATCAAAGAGCTCTAAATAACGTGTGTTCCACATGACAAGGTTTAGGTCTTTGTCTATTACGGTGATACCTTGGCTCACGTTATCAATAGTGGCCTGTAATAGGCCTCGGTTAAAGCTAACGGCCTTGGCGGCTTCGCCCACAATAGACACCACACCACCTAAGTGTACATTCTTTTGGTTGAGGCTAGATTCCACTACAACTCTGGCAGAAGACGCGCCAATAATACCACTTAGAGTGCGCTCGCAATGGCGGATAAGTTGGGCATTGATGGGGGCATCTTTCTGTAAGTTTAATTGAGGTTCTCGAATGGCCAACTGCTTTAGCGATTCCATGGTTTGCCGGTAGCCTAAAAAGCGTTCCAGTAAGGTGAATAAGTCATCCACAGAAAGACCGCTATAGTGACGACCGCTTTCAACAAACGCAGGCTGAGATAATGTGTCAACGAATAAGTCGGCTTGTATACGGTCAATGAGCCTTGGTGTGCTGAATTTAGAAACGATAATATATAACGCCAGATTAAGGCTTAAACTAATGACAGTTGCGTGGGAAATGGGGTCTAATTTTAAGCCAAATAATGCCGTGGGCCTTAGCCATTCAATACCAAAAGGTCCGTGGCTGATAATACTACCAGACAGAAGAAGTAATCCTGTAAGGTTGGGTAACAGTAAGCAATAAATCCAAGCGGCAAAACCAGCCACTAAGCCGGCAGTGGCCCCGCGCACGTGGCCTCCGCGCCAGAATATTCCGCCCAATAAGGGTGGGCCAAATTGCGCCACGGCAACAAATGCCGACAAGCCAATAGAGACTAAGGCAATACCGCTATCAATGAGTAAGTAGTAACCGTAGGCTAGAAGTAATACAACAAAAATACTTAATCGCCTTAAGTTGAGTAGTAGGCGGCCTAAGTTTTTGTTGTTCGATACATCCACTGCTCGTACATGCAATATAAAGGGCATAATGATGTCATTAGTTACCATGGTGCTTATGGCAATAGTAGACACAGCAACCATGCCCATAGCCGCAGAAATGCCGCCTACATAGGCCAGAATAGCCAGCCCAGGCTCACCCTTCGCCATAGGCATCATTAAAGAATATACATCGGCGTTGGTAGCGGTGCCTGCTAAGGCTTGGCTACCCGCCCAAGCAATAGGAATCATAAATACACACATACTGATCATATAGAGGGGAAATAACCACCTTGCCGTGTTGATATGCTCCATGTTGGTGTTTTCTACCACCATCATGTGAAATTGACGAGGCAAGCAAATTACAGCAATGAGGGCTAAAAAGCTTTCAATAATAAAGCTGCTACGAAACGGATCGAATGCCGCCAAGCTAGTGCTGCCTTTTTGCTGTTCTAACTGACTAAAAATGTCGCCGAAACCATCGTTAATTACATAAGTTGCAAACAAACCAATGGTGACAAAAGCAATGAGCTTAAGGAGGGACTCTACCGCAATAGCCAAAACCATGCCGGGGTTATGAGCCGATGTGTCCACTTGGCGTGCGCCAAATAAAACACTAAAAATACCAATGAGAAGGGCAATGATAAATACCGAAATGTCTGCCTGCGTGCCACGTAAACCGTCTTGGGCTGTGAGTACCGCATAGCTCAGATCAATAGCCTTAAGTTGCAAGGCAATGTAGGGCAATAAACCCAAAGTGGCTATGAGGGTAACAATAACGGCGAGTCGCCTACTTTTGCCGTAACGGGAGGAAATGAAGTCGGAAATAGAGCCAATGTTCTCACGCTTGGCAATGAGTACTATCTTGTAAATGATGCGATGACCAAACATAAAAAACAGTATAGGGCCAATGTAGGGGCTTAAAAAATCCCACCCAGACGTGGCTGCCCGACCTACGGAACCGTAAAATGTCCAAGAGGTTAAAAAAACGCCCAAGGATAGGCTGTAAATGATGGCCTGCAGGTGTTGGTTTGCATATACCTTAAACGATACAAGGTGATCGCCAAGTTTTGCCACACCAAGCAATAGGGCAAAATAAGCCAAAGATATTAATAAGAGCGAACTGCTGCTAAACATAGACTGGGCACTCAAAAAAAAGCGGCTCAAAGAGAAGTGCTGACAGAGTAACACGAGAAATGGTGGCGGTCATCGGTGGCCTTAAAACTGCCAATGTGCAACTGCAGATCACAATAATACAACTTAGACATAAGTCTATAAGCCGACATATATCTAATAGCGGCTCAGATTGCTTGAGGTTATCTTATAAGAAATAAGAATATCCTACAGCAGAGTCTATTATGACCCCCAGCTCGAAAAAACTAGCTTATCCGGCACCGGGACTCGATACCTTCCCCAAACTCTTGCAACACAACGCGCGTATGTTTACCGACAAAGATGCCATGCGTGAAAAAGAATTTGGCATTTGGCAGGCATGGACTTGGAGCCAAGTGGCAGACGAAGTTGAACGATTTGCTCTTGGTTTACAAGCGAACGGTGTTAAAGCTGGAGATATAGTGCTTATTGTGGGTAGTAACCGTCCTCGCACATATTGGACTATGTGTGCAGTGCAATCTTTAGGGGCTGTGCCTGTACCTACCTATCATGATTCGGTAGCCAGTGAGATGCAATTTGTAATTGAGCACTCTGGAGCTCGGGTCATTGTGGTTGAAGACCAAGAGCAAGTAGACAAAATTCTAGATGTGCAAGATAGTTGCCCGGCAGTAGAACTGATCATTTATGACGACCCTCGAGGTATGAAGGGTTATGACCCAGAAGTGGTGGAGATTCAAGATTTTGTTTCCGTGCAGGCTCAAGGCGAAGCCGTTCGAGCAAAAAACCCTAACCAGTATCAAGAGCTTGTAAATAAAGGCAAGGGTGAGGATATTTCCATAATCCTTTATACCTCTGGTACCACTGGCCAGCCTAAGGGCGTAGTGCTTACCTTCGATAATACTCTGCTCACCGGCTACCATGGTGGGTTGATGGAAGGCCTTACGGAAAATGAAGAAATACTGGCGTATTTGCCCGTGGCTTGGATTGGCGATCATATATTCTCGTATGCTCAGTCTTATGCCCTAGGCTTTTGCGTTAACTGCCCAGAAAGTACCGAAACTGTGGCTGCAGACATGCGCGAAATAGGCCCTACTTATTATTTTGCCCCACCTCGAGTGTTTGAAAATTTGTTGACCAGCGTGCAGATCCGCATGGAAGATGCTGCGCCTATTAAGCGCAAAATGTTCAAATATTTTATGCAAGTAGCTAAGACTACTGGCATTAAATTATTAGAAAATAAGCCTGTTAGTGCGTTAGACCGCGTTAAATATGCTTTGGGCAATGTGTTGGTGTATGCACCTCTTAAAGATTCCTTAGGTATGGGGCGTGTTCGTTTAGCCTATACTGCAGGCGAAGCTATTGGTGGTGAAATTTTCGATTTCTATCGTTCTCTTGGCATCAATATTAAGCAACTTTACGGCCAAACTGAGTCATCGGTGTTTATTACAGTGCAGCCAGATGGCGAGGTTTATCCAGACACAGTGGGCACGCCAAGCCCAGGTGTAGAGCTTAAAATTGCTGAAAATGGTGAAGTTATCTACCGTAGCCCAGGCGCTTTCCACAGTTATTTTAAGAACCCTGAATCAACAGCATCCACTAAAACTTCTGAAGGTTGGGTTCACACAGGTGATGCTGGATTTATGACCCAAAATGGCCACTTGCGCATTATTGACCGTGCTAAAGATGTGGGAGCATTTAATAACGGCAAGATGTTCGCCCCTAAATACATTGAAAATAAACTTAAATTCTTTCCTCATATTCAAGAAGTTGTGGCCTTTGGCGATGGCCGCGATGACTGTATGGCCTTTATCAATATAGATTTAGGCGCAGTAGGTAACTGGGCAGAAAGAAACAATATAGCTTATGCCTCTTATCAAGAATTAGCAGCACACCCCGAAGTTAATAAGATGGTAGCCGAAAGTGTTTCCCAGGTGAACGAGTCTTTGTTGAACGACGAAATGTTGGCTCACTCACAGATTAGCCGCTTCCTTATTTTACATAAAGAACTTGATGCCGATGATGGTGAGTTAACTCGTACCAAAAAGGTTAAACGTAAGCTCATTAACGAACGTTACCAAGTGCTAATTGACGCTCTGTATGAAGGTAAGACACAGTGCTTTATAGAAACCGAAGTGGCTTTTGAAGATGGTCGCGTTGGTAAAATTTCCGGTGACATCAGTATCCA
>TARA_B110000503_G_scaffold28622_2_pt1 | contig 10693 bp, 17 predicted proteins | sample TARA_B110000503 | Tara Oceans TARA_B110000503 (sample SAMEA4397472) | marine metagenome | biome: Polar Biome; feature: [SRF] surface water layer (ENVO:00010504); material: water (ENVO:00002006), including particulate matter (ENVO:01000060) such as... | depth 5 m
CAATGGATCATCAAATGTAATTAAGTTTCCAACCTCAACGCCGGCTTTATTAACTGCAGCAAGATCTTTTAATCCTGTGTCGATCCATAATTCTTCTTGTTCATATCCTTTTTCAACATAAGCCTTTCTTGTGTGGATTGCAGGCCATCCGAATACTCCTTTAACTTTAGTTCCAGTGTGTGTATGTATCATTACAGTTTTACTAGGAGCAATCATGTTATCGCTACCGCCCTGTCTTTTAACTCTAATCATGCCATCCGCCTCTATGTTTGTAATAATCCAAGCAATCTCATCACAATGTGCTTCGATAACAACATCCAAACTTGCGTGGTTATTTATTTGGCATAATACAGTTCCGACTGATGTTCCATATGCGTCCGTATACATCTCATCAACAAAGGGGCCTACATAATCTCTCCAAATAGCTTGGCCTTCTTCTTCTTGTCCAACTGGACTATATGCGTTTAAATAACGATATAAAAATTCTTTGTTTGCTTTCATGTTTATTTATATAGTGTTGTTTTTATTCTATCTCTTAAATTTAACTCTTTATCAAATGCTTCAATTTCCCACGGCCTATTTCCATATTCAGGTAGGTTTTTAATATCATAATGTTTAGTATGATCCCATATTAATTCATCTTTTGTGATTAATATTCTATCTTCAAAATATTGTTTTAAATGAATTAGTTCGTGTGCAATTACTAATATGGATTTTGATCTGGATATGTCTTTAATATTAATAACATAAGTTCCGCCTATTTCAACGATATATGCCATTAGTTCTAAATCTTCTCCTATCTCTTTAATTTTAAGAGGTTTTAAAAGTATTATACTGTTCTTGATATTTAATTCACTAAGACCTGCCAACACGATAGTGTCCATATACTTTGGCATCTCCCTATTAAGAATTCTATTTCCTTCCGTAAATTCTATCTTATTAAATGGAAGATCTTCTTCTTCGTAGAAAAAAACAAAATATGTAATCAATAATAATAATAATATCCCTACAATATAAAATATCTTGTTATTTTTCATATTAGAAATTTGTTTCTGTTGATGGGTTTAAGTTTTGATAATCTTTAATCTTATCAACCGCTTCTTGCGCAGTATCTACAATTCTAAATAAATCAAAGTCTGTTGCACTGATAGTTCTTTCAGATAATAGGGTAGATTTCATCCAATCAATTAATCCTGACCAGAATTTAGTTCCTACTAATACAATTGGATATTTTACATTATGTCCACATTGTGCAAGAGTTAATGCTTCAAATAATTCATCGAGAGTTCCTAGACCTCCTGGAAAAACTACAAATGCCTGTGAGTATTTGAGGAACATTACCTTTCTTGTAAAGAAATATCTGTTTTCAACACCCTTCTTAACATAGGGATTCATACCTGATTCGAATGGTAATTCAATACCAATACCAACAGATACTCCACCTGCTTCAGTTGCACCTTGATTAGCGGCCTGCATGATTCCAGGACCCCCTCCGGTTATAACTCCATAACCTTCTTTAGTTATTAATCCACCGAACCGTTTAGCCTCAATGTACTCGTTTGTGTTAGGTTCCGTTCTTGCACTTCCAAATACAGAAACACAAGGTCCTAATTCACTAAATGTATCAAATCCCTTTGTAAATTCTCCTTGAATTCTTAGGAGCTGCCACGCATCATCTGCTTTATTTCTCATATTCTAATTCGTATAATCTTTTTAATAATTCACTATAAACTCTTTCACAACTATGTATGTAAAATATAAGTACCATCCATTGATGTGGTACGTCATATATATGATCTATATGCTGTGCAAATCTTAAGTTATCCTCATTTCTTCCGTCTCCATTCTTTAGGGACCAATTAAGATACTCGGTATTTAATTTACTATAAGTTAACTCCATTTATTCTACCACACTTTTTTATTAGGATTACCATCAGTCCATGAAAATAATCTTGTTTCAATAACATCATGTAGAACTATAGTAGTATCATTAACTTCCCAATTATAAAAATATTCATAATTAAATAAGGCAACATCCATTCCAAACCTTTTAATGATCTTTTCACTAAACGTTTTACAACCATGTGCCCAAGTAACATTGACATATTCGGATAAACATTCATTGATTATTCTACTATTAGGTGCTGCACCATATACTGCACAATCTATTAAAGTGTTATTAGATTGAGAATCTTTCATTCCAGCAAAGAAAGTATGCTGATCGCTTAGTTCGTTTAATACTAAATCAAAAGGTCTGATTGGTTTTGCATCCAAGTCTACATAAATTCCACCGAAGTCTCTAAGTATCAACAATCGGATTCTATCAGCCATAAATGCCCATTTATAAACTTCTGGGTTTGTTATGTATTCTTTTAAGAACGGATCATCTTTATAAATCCCGTTGAATATATCATCATGGTTCCATAGTTTATATTCCCAACCAGGATGCATTGCTTGCATTTCTTCACCGAATCGAGTACACCATTCCGGTGGATCTTGATATCCTATCCATATCTGGTGAATTATTTTAGGTATTTGCATACTATTTATTTTTTAAGGTTTTGCTCTTCTTCTTTTTCTTTTTATCCGCTCTTCTTATAGTATATGTTTCTTTTAACACATATCCTATTAGATATAAGTTACCTATTAGTGATACTAAGGTAATTAATCCTGCAATGGTTATAATTATTATATTCATTCTATTGGTATTTTTCTTTAAATAGTTTTAATCTTCTAAGGAATTCCGCAAAATAGTATTTAATATCTTCTACTGTTAAGCTGAATATTTGTGGGATTGAGTCTTCTTCATTTGCTATCCAAATTTCAACTCCGTCCGGTTTCATACCACTACGTTCCCAGTGTGCAATAAAGTATGCAGAACCTTGTACGAAATAATCTTGAACCCATGCATCTCTTTTAGGTCTTCGACTGTTTTTATAATCAATAACTAAAGTTCTACCATCAGTCATCTTTGATATATTATCAACAGTTCCTGCATAACCTTGTTTTGACCATAAGAAAACTTCTGCAGAAATTACCTCTTCAATTCTATCAAAGTATTGACTTGAATTAAAATAGAATTTCATGAACATATCCCAGCCACTTGCTAACCATATTGCTCCATTTTCTTCTCCACTATATTGTTGTGTTTCTTCATCAGTACTTGCGATCTCTTTAAGTTTATTTAAACGATCTTCTTTAGTACCTGAAGTTGCTTTGTATAATTCAATCAAGCGGTGCATTACAGTTCCACGATTCATTGATAGTTCACCAATTCGTTTTGCTTCTGCTTCACCGACTCTTTTTCTCCACTTATCTAAACCACTCTTATCTGTTGTTTCACCAAGAACTGTAGTTATAGATGGATATACTCCAATTACTTCTCCAGTGTCCGAGGTTACCTCATAATGACGAAGACCATGTCGCTCTACTCTTTTTATGGATTCCACTACATGAAGTGTTTAACAAGAGATACGATACCGATAATTGATCCAACTAAACCTGCTAAAAATAGCATATTTCTAATATAAGAATATAGATTAAAGTGATCATTTTCAGGATATAATACAACCAAGTAAGATACTTGATCTATTTTAGTTATTTCCGGAAAGGCATCATTAGATAAACCATGTTTAAGTAATATTGAATTGATAGGTCCTAATTGTTGAAATACCCAAGATTGTTGCATTAAATCTGGTTGCTGTACTAGCTCTTCCGTTACATTTATTACCGTATAGATTCTGCCTATCCAATCTACTCTTAAGTTTCCTTCAATAAGTTCAGGTTCTATAGACTTTACTGCGTTAAAGTATTTACGAGTGTACCATGCTTCTCTGAAGAATCTTGGCCAATATAGGATTATGTCTTTCATATTAATTATATAGTGTATTTGTACTTTGTTTATTATGCTAACATGAACATCTTAGACATAAATTTCTTGAAACTATTTGTTTTCGTTTTAGAACTGATAATTGCACGACCTTCCTGTGATTCCCAATCCCTATTTTCTCTAACTCTATTGTTAGTTTCCCAAGCAGCTTGTAACACTGAAGTGTCTACTGCATTTTCTCTAGCCATATATGTAAGTGCTTGTAAATCTTTTGGAAAACAATGTCCTCCAAATCCTCTATCACCATCAGGTCCTGGAACCATCCAATGTGAGTTTCCTATTCTAGGATCTAAGTTTGCAAGATCTTTAGTTGTTTTATAATCAATACCCATAGATTCACAGATATCATAAATTTCATTAGCAAAACTAACTTTAACAGCTAAGAACGTATTAATAACATACTTACACATTTCAGCTTCTTTAACATCAACTACCTTAATAGTCATATTTGGAAAAACATGTCTAAACATTTGTTCAACGTGAGATGCGTCGGCTTCTTCACATGTTCCGATAATAACTCTAGTTTGATTTTTGAAATCTTCAACAGCATTTGCTTCAGTTAAGAATTCAGGACTAAACATCACATCGCAATATGCCGTTTTATCATTGATCATCTCAACAGTTCCAGGAGGGCATGTTGATTTTATAATTAAAGTAGGATTGCACCCAAATTCACTAGAGATTTCATCAATTTCACTTATAACCTCTTCAACAATATGTGTAGAAGCTTGTCCAGTATCAGCGTGCATTGGTGTTGGAACACAAATAAAGATAATTTGTGAATTTTTAACAACTCCTATTAAATCAGTGTTTGATTTACCTTCGTTAAATTTATCATAAAAGAATAGTTCGTGTTTTCCTTGGAAACCTTCCTTAATTGCTCCTCCAACAAAGCCTTGACCAATAATTCCTATTTTTTGCATAATAATATATAGTTTTTATGTTAATTATACTATATACTGTGGATTTGTTTCAACATTAAATACCCATTAAGTTAGGATTTCAATCTTTTCCACTCAATTCTGTCAAGTTTAAGTATTTCTTTAAGTTCTGAGCTAGAAGCGGTGGTGTGTTTATCAGCATCTATTGTTTTAACCAAATTTACTGAATATATGTTTTCATGATTATCAGTAAGCCAATCATCACCAAACCATATTTTTAAATTAGATGGAATATCTATCCAATTCTTTTTATCCATAAACATCAACATGCCAAATCCTTGAGTTGCTAGTGCTGCTCTTGTAATTCTATCATCATTTATTTTATATAATAAATCATGTGTAACTTTGTGGTATGGTCGTATATTGGCGCCAAAGATACCTAGCTGTGAAATGTGAGGTAGGATGAATTGGATATAGCCATCTACATTAAAATTGATATCATCATTACATATACATAATAAGTCATTATTCGCTAGACTTACCCCTAGATTCCATGCGGGATTAACGTAAATGTTTTCAGTTTGAGGATAGTATTTTATTTTATCACGGTATTGATCTAAATCTACGTTCTTTGCCGCAACGTCATTGTCTATTATTATTATTTCATGAACGTATTTAGATTCATATAGATCCTTTAATAATTTTGAAGTCTTATTAGATCTCCACATTGTTGGAATTATAACACTAAAGCCTATTTCCATCCGTATTTTGATGCGAAAGAATATAGGTTATCTGAAACAAGTCCTTGATTTTGATTGATTAAATTAACAGGTGTCATATAGACATTTAAGTCTTTGAATTGATAATTTATCCAAACGTCTACTGGTCCGATTATTGGAAACGCTTCAGTTAATTTCTTTGCAGCCCTTTCACTAACAAGTAATCCGGAAAACCACCAAACACCATTATGCACTTTTATTAAATCTTCTGAGTATTCCTCCCATTTAAAACCATACCGTGACGGTAGTGCCGATAGATATACAATATCCCAGTCATCTGGTAATTGTTCTTTAACTATTGTATCGAGTTTACTAGTAAATCCTGGTACGAATTCAATATCATCCTCTAATATCAAACTAACCGGTATTTTATTTTTAACAATATCATATAATATACTAGCGTGTCCGAGTGCAATATTACTTTCTGGAATAGAACAATCTACTATAACAGCTTCCATTTGTTCCTGTGTAATTTTATTCCATCTAGGATTTGAATCTATCTGCCAATGATATAGAAATGAGTACTGTGAAATATGAATAGCTGTGTCCCATTTGGTTTCTTTATAAAATCCTTTCCACCATGTTATTTTATCAAGGAGGGTTCCAGTTGATGTTTTTATTTGCTTTAGTTTTGCGTTAAGGTTTAATCTCCTATCTTTTCGATGTTCAAGATTTAAAACATAAGTCTTATCTATGTATTTATCCCAATCTATCTTAAATGTGGGATCTCTATCATTATCTAACCAATTCCTAAACTTTTTTAACCAATTATTCCTCATAATATTCAAACTATCTTTGCCAATATTCATCCCTCGTAATTCAATATTTTTATACCAATTATATATATCGAATTTAGTAGATGTTTACTTTCATTTTTGTTTAAAATATTATGTTTTTATTTAAACAAAAAAGACATACAAGTTAATGTAGGTCTTTTAACTATATTGGTTAGGTTTTTATGTTATCCTAACAATACGTCTAATTTCTTTTGTAATTTTGCAACTGATTTTACAGCACCTTCAATAAATGTTTCCTTCCACTTAATATTCCTAGTTTTCCAGAATTCAATATTACCTTGCATGTACTCTTCTTGTTTTTTATAATAATATTGTTCATCATTATTATAATTTTTAGCAGCATCTCTTTTGATGATTTCTTTCCATGTTGGCCAGTCGCTTGTATCAGGATCTTTCTTTATAATTTCTATAATTGCATCGTCATTTAATTGAAGATTAGCATTAACTTCTATTTGGTTTTTCTCAATTCTTGTATTATAGTTTTGAATTTCCTTATTGATCTTTTCAAGCTTAGTCAGTTTCTTAAATTTAACTTCATATTGTTTAGCTATCGTGTTATTGCCAGTTTGTGGTAATTTTGTCTTGGTAATGTATCTAAAGTGTAATACTTGAATGTTACGCCCACCTGCATATATTGCTTCTGTATTAAAGTCATATACTTCTCCATCTCTTTGAATTTTAGCTCTGATCTCTATATTACCACTCTTACCTCTATTTGATTGAATATCTATTAAAGTATCAGATGGCTTTGTGTATTTTTCAACGGCAATAATCATGTCACGGGTTATTGATATTCTCCAAATTTCTCTGTCATATTCGGAGATAGGGTTTTTTGGGTGGTTTTTACGGAACCATGTTTCAATTCCTAATACCATTTCTGTAATCCTTTGTTCTAGAGAATCTAATATAATGTTCATTATATCATTGTTGTTTGATTCATTCAAGAACTGATTGTAGTTGTTTATCTTTTTCATAAATTATATATCTTTTTTAAACGGTTAGGTAACTATTTTCTAGCATAGTTCAAACTTTCTAGCTACCCAACCATATTTTTCAATATGATCTTCATAGAAATCATCATCACCATACATATAGAATGCATCGGCTTGATCTAACCAGCGTAATGCAGTTTTTTTACAATCAGCCCCAACAGACATTACATTCTTAATGGCCTTCTGAGCCCATTCTCTCTCATCAGCCTCCTGCTTCTCACTAACCTCAGAAAGGTCATTGATAAAATCAGTTAACTCCTGGAAGTTCCAAGTGTGGAAGTTATAACCTCTTGGTCTGAAACCATTAACATCTTTAAAAAGATCTGAGACCCACATAAGAGCTTCATCGAATTGACTTTGAGTAGTAATTGAAAATGGATTTGAATTTGACATGGTAGTGTTTGTTATTATGTTATATGTAAATATAACACTTTTTATTGAAACAAAAAAACCTAGGGCAACTTATTTTGTAGTTTATAATGATTATAGATAAAAAAAGACCTCCGTGACTAATTATCTTGAATAACTACAAACAAACTAACTATGTGGAATACGGAGGTCTTAAGATAAAAAAAGGTCTACCGAAGTAAACCTTTAATGGTGGAGAATAACGGAGTCGAACCGTTGACCTCTTGCGTGCAAGGCAAGCGCTCTAGCCAACTGAGCTAATTCCCCATCGATTATTTTAAAGTCTTAATCTTGACCGGAAATATATATCTTTATTAATTCAGATACATTTCTAATTCTTAAGCTTTATTAGCCTCAGATACAGCTACTCTTACGTCTTGTGCTAAACCTTTAACAGTTTGCATTGCTTTACGGATACGAGTTCCTGCTGCTTTGTTTCCTTTTTCATCAAATTTAGTAACATCAGCTGCTAATTCAGTGATTACTGTTTCTAATTGTGTAATTAATTCTTGTGTCATAATTTTTGTTGTTTTAAAATTTATAGTAGTTATATTAAGCTATTGTTGTTTGTTTCAAAATTATATTAATTTATCTCCATGTTTCCAGTATGCTCTTTCATATAATTTATTGGTAGGTGGAGTCTTACTGTAATAATAGAACGCCAAGCTTCTTCTATTTTCTCCTTCTGGACAATTTAACGGATTTGGATGACCGTGTGGTGCATCTTCAATATTAAATAATACTGCTCTATTATATTTAGGCAATATAGTTTTAAATTCACTAGATACATCAGATTCCCAAAGCTCTAAGGATCCATCCCATTCTTCTAACCATTCTTCGTTTAAGTATACTAATAAGTTAACCTTACGATAAAGTCTTTCAGGTCCCATGTCATCAGTAAAATTAAAATCATGATGAATATTAAGTAATCCACCAGGATACGTCACATGAAATCCTCCACCAACATATGTTGGATCTGAAACTAAATCATCGATCCCAGTGATATCCTTTAGGAAATCTAAGAATTCAGGATTGTTGAAGTATCTACATAGTATATTCATAGAAGGTAGCATTTTGTCTAATTCGTTAATACCTCTTTTTAATACTTGATCTGGGTGATCATGTCCGTCACCTGTGAATCTCCAATTCTCTTCATTGTAGTTCTGTGTTAAGTATCTAGCCTCAACCTCAACATCTTTTAATATTGTTGGATCTACGAAATCATCAAATACAATATGAGGATATTCATAAGCCTTGTTATAGGGTGTGTTTAGTGCTTTAGCAGCTTGTTTTAATTCTGGATTTAACATAATTTACTTTTTCTTAGGTTTTTTTGGTTCTTCAGTTATCTTAATATAATTTCCCTTATTCTTTACTATGCATTTTGCACAATGGGGTAACCTGTGTATTCCATATTTAGGGTCTCCACCGTGTGAAGCTTTAGATACCGTATACATATCATTATTAGGGAATTCATTAAGACATCCACTGCATATTGTTATTCTTGGTCCAGCCATTCTATCATTTTATTTAGGTTCATAGTAATATCTTTTGGAAAATGATCAGGGGCAATTCCCGGTAATACATCTGGTTTTGTCAACTTAGCTAAATCAAACATTGATTTCTTTGGAGTTCCTATATTGAATAATCCCTCAGCACGTGTCTTTATCATTTCAACTACAATCTCCGCAATAGTATCTGCGTAATCAAAATTACCATATACGTTTGTAAATGCTGTATCATATGGGAAAGGATCAATCTTCTGGGCCCCTCTAAGAATCAAATGATTATTACAGTGTTTCATAATATACTCATCAGCTAATAACTTAGAGACTGCATACGGTGTAACTGGCTTTGCTTTATTAGTTTCCTTTGCATTAGTTCTTGAATTCTCATAAACATAGTCGGTTGAGAAATGAACAAGCTTTATTTTATTATCATTGCAATAATCCACCAAATCAACAACACCCTTATAATTAGTGTTGAACATTCCAAATACATCACTACTATATGTATCGGTGTTTGCTACTAAATTAATAATCGTAGAGGTTCCATTAGGTATTATTGATTTCCATTGGTTTGGTTTATTTATATCAAAACCATTCTCTTTCCTAGAAATAAATGCCCAACCGCTTGCACCTATAACTGCACTTCCTAGTAATCCATCACCTAATATTAGATTCATATATTTGTTTTAAATTTCGAATTTTACATCCTTTAATATATCTTTTTCTACTCTTTTTAAATACTTAGCTCTCCTTTCATCAGATACAAAAGGTACCGACCAAAACTGCTTTGTCTTAAACCAACGAGACCATTTCCATCCAAATACAAATGTAAATACTCCCATCACTAATCTCAATTTAACTGAGTTTAGGTATAATGTTTTAACTGGAAGTCCAGGCGCGCCATGTGTTAAATAAGTTCTAATCTTTTTATCACTTAGGAACGGTTTAGGATATGCATAAGGACCGATGATTGGTACAAATTGATATGCAAAACCTGGGGTAAAAACCTCATCAAAGAATATTTCCATTCTAGGAGTTAATCTAAACCACCAAACCGGAGATATAAAATAGATTCTATCTGACCAAGTCACAAGCTCTTTATAACCTTTAATTAAGTCGGTTCTTGGTCTCGAGAATTTATCATTATAAAGATCAATTACTTTAGTATCTTGGAAGTTATCATCAAGTGTTTTAAGTACTGTTTGATAAATTCCATTATAGCAAAAAGAATCTTTATCCGGGTGTCCTATTATTATTAAGTTTTTCATTAGTATTTATATTTAAATATCTCTATTTGTTTCGTAAATAGCTTTAATCACTGGAAACCTTAATGAATATTCTCCAGCCATGTTCTGAGATTCTTCAAAGTATTGAACGGTTATTTGTTTTCCAATAATTTCATTAGGATTTTGGAAGTAATATCTACGTTGTTCTTGTGA
>TARA_B110000503_G_scaffold129727_1_pt1 | contig 10688 bp, 5 predicted proteins | sample TARA_B110000503 | Tara Oceans TARA_B110000503 (sample SAMEA4397472) | marine metagenome | biome: Polar Biome; feature: [SRF] surface water layer (ENVO:00010504); material: water (ENVO:00002006), including particulate matter (ENVO:01000060) such as... | depth 5 m
AACGCTACAAATGATTGGGCACTAAGTTTTCTACCTTACACAGATATTATGTGCGAGTCAAAATGCAAGAACTTAGCCAGCATTGAGCTGTATAAATACTATATGGAGAAGAATAATGACCTATCTAAACAATATGTACGGACGCAAGTCCAGCCCGATCTCATCGAAGTCTGATAAGAATCCTAATCGTATTACAGGCGGATTACGTGCGCAGGGTGTTGATCGCTTTACTATGGTTGCAGAAGATGGCTCTAGTAAAGAAATTCCTACATTAGAATATGTTCGCAGTTTGGAAGAGCAGTCAAGAAGGCAGCGAGCAGCTATCGATGTTTTAGAACGAAAGCTAACTCGCTGTGAAACTTCTATTCAGCAGCTACAAAGTGCTGTACTTAGGAACCAGTCTTAGGTTTACGACCACGCTTTGCTGGTGCTGATTTAATAGCAGCAGGTTTCTTAGAAGCAGACTTTGGGGCTGCTTTTTTTATGTCTGCTGTTTTAGGCGTTGCTTTAGGCTTTTCAACAACTGGTGCAACAACTGGTGCAACAACTGGTGTTTCTAGTTTATAAGGAGCCTCTGCAACTGTTGCAGGACTCGATGTGAATAGATTCTTAATCCAATTTAACATAATGTTTCCTCCTTAAGGATAAGTATTTACAACAAGGAGAAACATTATGATTAAAAACTGGATTGTAGCTAGACTAAGTGAGCGTACTACATTAGACGGTGCTATACTAATTGGTGCTGGTATTGCGTTCTTAATTTTTAAGCCGATAGCAAGCTTAGTAGCATACGGTGCTATTGCATACGGTGCTTGGACACTTTGGAAAAAAGAGAAATAAATGATTTCAGTAACGCCGACTGCTAATATACAGATTGGCAAATTATGCCAAGAGCATAGTTGTTATGCAATTACACTAAATGTCAAAGGCGGCGGATGTGCCGGCTTTGAATACGAATGGGGAACAGCAGCAGCAAACGAACTAAGTGCCGACGATTATGTAATCGAATGTGACACAGGGGCGTTTGCAGTAGGATCACACAGTGTCGTTTTCTTAGCTGGATCAACTATCAATTATAAAAAAGACATTATTGGATCAACATTTGAAGTATTAAATCCAAATGCTCAAAGTGCGTGTGGGTGTGGTGTTTCTATAAATTTTAATGATAGTATACATTATTAAAGTTTCCCAATTGGTGTAGAACTGCTAGCACTCATATTCCAAACTTGCTTGCGTTCTACACCTTTTCTTTGGGCAAATCTCTTACTATCGCAGGTCTTACATACATGAAAGTAGTTATTACTTAGGCGTTTAGGATCCATACTTCCCCTAGCCCGTATAAACTCTTCATCACAACAGTCACACCTAAATACACAATGAGTTACTTCGCGAGTGTAGGAGTGTTCCTTGCCTGTTTTGCTTTTTCGGGTGTGCCGCGATTGCTTTTTAAATTCTCTTATAAACATAACTATATTTACATTAAGATTATAAAATTGTACGATAAATAACTATAACAGATGTTAAATTTACTATGGAAAAATCCATAGTACCCATAAAATCGGAGCATAAAAATGGCAAAACAAGAAGTTGATATTGGCGTAGAAGGTAATGACGGCACAGGCGATAGTATTCGCGAGTCGTTTCGTAAAGTAAATGAAAACTTTAACGAGATATATGCAGTATTCGGCGCTGGTGGATCTATTGATTTTACCACACTTGGCGATACCCCAGAATTCTTAACACCTTACACAGTTCCGTTTGTTAATAATGGTGCTACTGCAATTGATTTAGTTGAATTTGCTAGTGATCGGGCGACCGGTGCTGCAACTGACAGTGTGTTAATAAGCTACGATTATGCTGGGAAGATTGTACTTTCAACTGCATTTAGGAGTTTAGTACAAGATAGTACTCCTAAATTGGGCGGGCCATTAGATGGTAGAACACCCGAAGGTGGAGAAGTAATTCGAACTATTGCACTTAGCGGTAGCGCAATTAGTGAAGCAGCAGTTACTAGTTTTAACCAAACTTATGCTAGCAGCGAAAACATTACAATTGACGACCTTGTTATTACAAAAGGTTATGCTGACAACAGATATATTGCAGGCGCATTACCAATACGCCTCGACGACGAGCCTGCTGATGCATCTGAATATAGTTTAAATATTACAGCATATACTAGTGGTAATGCTGTAATAAACAGTCACGGTTTTGACAGAACAATCAACGGAACTCCGTATAGATTTAACGCAGAAGACGTTAAGCCGTCAGTACTGACAAACGGACAAACATATTATTTAAGATACTTTAATACAAATCAATTAAGTATTCACGCTACTAAAGAAGCTGCAACAGTCCAAAGTCAAAATACTGCTAATTCAAATAAGATATTCATTGTTGGAACTGTCGGAGTAGATGATAGTCATACACTTACTGATATAGGATATGATGAAACTCTATCAGGCTTTTTCTTAGCAAACGAAGCAATACCTCGCAAGAGTATTGTTCGTCGTCAAGGCGATACAATGACAGGTCCTCTAATTCTTCACGATAGTCCGGGAGAATTAACAGGCCTTACTACTTCTAAAGAAGACTTACAAGCAGCAACCAAATTTTATGTAGATAACACTTCATATGCAGCAGTTGATAACCTTTATGTTAGTACTCAAGGCGACGACACAATGCGTGGAGTTCCAGCAGGTAAAGAAGGAACTTCATTAAACTATGCTTATAAAAGTGTAAATGCAGCAGCAGCTCGTGCAGCTGAAATGATACAAGCTGCTGAATCTGAACCAGGTCCATATTTTCAAACAATTACTCGTAATGATGGGGCAGAAGCTGCTACAATAGCAAATGTCGAAATAGCAACATTAGGCGGACAAGGTCCAGTATTTTCACAAGCAAGAAATCTTATTGAGCTGAACAAAGCGTTTGTTGCAAGAGAAATAACTTCATACTTACAGTTTAAATATCCAGACTTTACTTACAATACAGCTACTTGCGAAAGAGACTTAAACTTAATTATGGATGCAATTGCGTTCGATATTAATCTAAGTGCAAGTGCAACATTAAACAACTCAAATGCACTGACTAGACGAGCAGCAGAACGGTATTATGCAAATGCTAGTGGACGCATTGCTATTCGGCGTCAGGGTGTAGAAACAGTTGACGCAATTGAAACTGCACGTGATATGATTGCTGCAATACTATTAAACAGAACATACTTACAAACACCAATTAACGCTGTTACTAACGCTGCTATTCCTACAGTAACAACTACACTTAACCATAATCTAGTTGACGGCAACATTGTAGTGTTTAAATCTGTTAACGGAATGATACAACTTAACGATAATTACTATTATATTAAAGTTACAGGTCCAACTACGTTTGAATTGTTTAGCGATGCAACTCTAAATACTGCAATTAATACAACTGCATTTACTGCGTATGCGTCTGGTGGTACTATTGGTATAGTTTATCAAACTGACAATAAACAAACATTTGATATCGGTAATGATGCAGCGGCACTTGCAAGAGCAGGCGTTAATGAAAAGTTCAATTTAGTTGTTGAGATTATAACTAATGGTATTAACGAAGGAGCTGTTGAAAATAATGGTCGCACATACTTAATAAAAATTGATCCGGGCGAAGGCAATGAATCAGTTGATCAAGCTATTGCAAATAACAGAGACATTATTCCTGGAAAGGTAGTAGTTGGTAAAATATCCAAAGCACAGGGTAGAGTTGTAAATTACTTTTCAAGAGTATCTCCTAACAATCCTGACCTATCTGGTCTATATGACGTAGCCGAAATACATTTGTTAAAGCCGATCGACTTTATTCCAAACGAAGATTTAGAATACGGAAACTTTGTTAAACAGAAACAAATTACTATATTTGTTGAATCTGGATTTTACGAAGAAGATTATCCAATTAAAGTTGCAGCAAACGTATCTATTAAAGGAGACGAATTTAGACGAGTTATTATTCGTCCTAAGCGCAGAATATCTCAATCACGTTGGGCAGATACGTATCTTTATAGAGACAGAGATTTTGACGGTATAACAGTATCTACAGCAGGTACTCGTTTCTATAATCAAACAAATGAATGGCAAGGACACTTTGGATATCATTATCTAGCAAATCCTGAAAAACCACAAAACACTGGTACTCCTGCAGAAAATGCAGGTGGATATGATGCAGCATCAGCAATACTTAGAGAAAACAAAGAATTTATTCAACAAGAAGTACTTGGTTATATTAACAGTAATGTTAACGATTTATTGTATGATAAACCAACATTTGCAACTGATCTAGAAGAAATACTTAGTGGACTGACATACGACTTTAGTTTAGCTACAACATATAATCAAGTTAGATTAGGTTTAAAATTTCAACGTACAAAAAGTATATACTTAGATCAAAGATTAAAAGACATTTGGGTAGTAGCATTAACTCACGCTAAATCATTAGTAGCAGCTCTTCCCGGAGTTGGATCTCGCTGCAATGTTGGATTTGACACAATAATTAATATTATTACAAACGGCAATGTAAACACAGATGACGGCGCAACATTACCTATTACTTACACTGCGTTTGCAGGAACTACTGCTAACGGTGCTAATGCACGAAATCAACTACAAGCAAACAAAGAATTTATTGCGCAAGAAGCACTAGCATATTTAAAAGCCCTTGCTCCAAAAAAATATATCAATGAACAAGTACGATTAACAGATTTTAGAAACTTTGTAGATGTACTCACATACGATATGTTTTATGGCGGCAACGTTGGTAGTGTAGAATTTGCAAGAGACTTATTTGACAGGAACGGTGCTCAACTAAAGTTTGAAATTAATACAAGACAAGAGACACTAGCTACACTAGATTATATTAAAACTGTTATCGAAGACGTGTTGTTAGAAACAACAGTTACTCCTACTATTGGTAATTCTGAAGTACAGGATACAACAAATACTCCTGCAACAAGTACAGAAGTAGGAATTGTAAATGCTTACATAAACATAATCTATACACAGATTAATAATAACAACTTAATAAACATACCAGCAAGAGTTCCTCCGTCCTTAGCAGACATAAGCGATTCTGGAATCATAGCAGCAAAGAGCAGTGTTGACGGTAATATTACAACTGTAACCTCTGGTGTTCTTTTATACTTAGATTCCGACCCTGTTACATCCTTTACATATAACACTGACAAATGTGCTAGAGATGTTGGATTAATTGTTGATGCATTAGTTGACGATTTAATTGCAGGTGGGGACGAATTTTCTACCGAAGTACAAGGCGAATACTTTGAAAGTTATATTTTAAGATATAACAGTGGCGGATTTGGTGGACAAGAAAATGTTACTAAGCGAGCTATTGAATATGTAAAAACAATTGCTGCAAGAACATTTACTGGAACTTATGACGAGGGCGACCTATGGCAAAATCCATTAGATAATGACTATATAGAGTTTGACGGCAAATATGGAATTGCTGAAGCAGGCACTGATACTGTTGTTAATGGATTAGTAACTAGGATGGTATTTGCGTTTGACAGAGACTATAACCCACCAAGACGTAACGACGAAATGGATGTATTCATGATGAATGATGCAACTATTATTAGAAACGTTACTGTACAAGGACACGGTGGATTTTTATTAGTACTCGATCCTGAAGGGCAAGTTTTAACTAAATCACCATATGTACAAACTGGTTCAAGTTTTTCTAAATCGTTAGGTAACCAAAAGATATTTGGTGGCGGTATGTTTGTTGATGCTTACACTGGTAACTTACCAATGTACATTCCTACAACTATCGATCCAGTTGGCGAAGGAAATCCGGGTGACATAGAATCTGGTAAAACTAATGCCTTTGAACTGTGGGTGAGATCAGAAGAAGGTACAGGCTTGTTTATTCGTCAACCAGAGTTGCCTGCGCCGTTCTATATAGAAGGTAGACGCTACCAAGTTAATGCAATTAGTCGTTATAGTAAATCAAACGGCTGGTGTAAGCTTCACTTAGATCCAAACTCAAACAACAGTGACGGGTTTGACGAATCACAATTTGAAGAAAACGTAGGACAGATTAGCAGAACAGTATACATTCAAACTGCTGGTAACCGTTCGATGCTAGGCAATGACTTTACACAGATTAACGACTTAGGGTATGGCCTTGTTACCAATAACGGTGCGTTCTCAGAGATGGTATCTATGTTTACATATTACTGTCAGGCAGCTTACTATGCTAAAAACGGTTCTGAAATACGATCACTAAACGGATCAAACGGTTATGGATATTTCGGTCTAGTAGCCGAAGGTGCTGATCCAAACGAAATTCCAGATCAGGTAACATATGCAACTGATATGGTACAACCTGCTAAGTCAATAACATACTTAGACGGCACAGATAATACAAACATCCAAGGTGGTCTTTCTGTATTCATTACTGATTTAAAATATCCGCCTGCACCAAACTCAACTATACAAATTGATCACGGTGCTGTCATTGGAGTACTAAGATATAGAGTCGGGTCAGTGTCAAAAATTACAACTTTGCCAGGTGGAGTATCACAACCGACTGATGGAATATATACTAACGACATCTACAGATTATCACTTACTGGTAAGGTTGGCGGCGAAAACGGCGACTTCTTTAATAATCTTCAAGCAGATGTCGTTGATGGTACACTAATTGAATTTAGAACAGGTTCTACGCACATATTTGATAAAGTTAAAAGTAAAAGCGACATAGTAGAACGTCCTAGTACTGCTATTAACTTTGACGAGTCTGATTTGATTACTTATAGATCGACTGCGTTTTCAGGCAGTGACAACTTCGGTACTGAACTATCAGCTACACAAATACAAACTACGTTTAACTTAGAATATGATCATATTGAAGTACCTGTAGATTTTGCCAATGCAAGTGGCGGAAATGGCACTACAATCAGTGACACTAATATAGCAATTGCTACTAATACACAAGGATTGCAGCTAGATGCTTCTAAGATTACAAGACTTACTAGAGATATATACGGAAATCAACCAGTTGCTAGTTCAAATCCTAATGCATATAACTTAATTGCCAACAATTTAAGATATGTGCAAGAAGAAGTTATTCAATGGATTAATACAACATATCCAGCGTTAGACTACGATGTAAATAAATGTTACAGAGATGTAGGATTAATTGTTCGCGGCATAGGAATGGACTTAAAATACGGTGGTAATGCTACTACTGTACAAAATGCAAACAAATATTATGTAGGAACAGTATCGTATTTGCCCGAAATTCAAAAAGCAGCTACTATAGCAGCACAAGACAAGGCAAAAGAAATTGTAACACAGTACATTTTAACAAAGGCAGCTTGGGTAACGGCAAACACTAATGGATATACACAAAGTACAGCTGGTTCAAATGCGGAAGCTGGAACTGCTACTACTGCGTCAACGCTTATGGATATTGTTACAGACGCAATTGAGTTAGGCGCAGCAACTATTCCGTCAGGCATAGCAATAACTGGTTATGCTGGCGGTATGAATTTTGTATATGCTGGTAGAACACATCAAATCGTAGGATTTACTGACAACGGCGACGGCACTGCAACAATAGCAATCGATAGTATGCCAGTAACTGATCTTACTTCAGGTGGCGTAGGTATTGCTCAAGCATTTACTGCTAATAGAATATTGTACGCTGGTATACAAATAGACACAACTGCTGAAATTACTGTTAGTATATCACTATGTAGAGCTACCGGGCACGACTTTACACAAATTGGTCTTGGGTCGTTTAACACAGCAAACTACCCAAGTGTTATTTTAGGAAAATCAGGCAATTCACTTGCACCGTTTTATGTAGATTCTGAAAGTGCTGAATCAGGACAAGTTTGGGAAAGACGTAAGGGACGAGTGTTCTGGATGTCAACTGACCAATACGGCTTCTTCCGTGTAGGACAGTTCTTTAGTGTGGATCAAGCGCAAGGATCGATTGCATTCTCAGGCGAACTTGAAATTACAAACGCTAACGGTTTTGGATTTAAGAAAGGCGTTGTAGTCGACGAGTTCTCAATTGACGATACTATGGTTGACGAGTCTGATACTGCTGTTCCTGTTGAAAAAGCAATTGTTAGCTATGTCAACAAGCGACTTGGTAGAGATAAAAATAATAACACTATATCTGGACTAGGATCAGTAACAGGCTACTTACCATTAAACGGCACTCCGTCAATGCTAGGCGATTTAAAAATGGGCGGAAACAAGATACAAAATCTTGATAACCCTGACAACGGAGATGATGCAACTAACAAAGCGTATGTTGATGATAAGATCCTTAACAGTGATAACTTTGATGTTCTAAGAGAAACAACAAAGAATGACGTTACAGCAGGTGATTTTGTTACATACACCGGTTACAGAAAGATTTTAATCGAAGTTCCGCAAGATGGATCAGGATCGGATACGTACGAAGTAGGAGATATTATTAAAAACAATGCTGGTAATGTAACAGCAGTTGTTAAAGACATAGTTCAAACTACAGACGATATTGTAGGTGAGAATCAAATTGGCAACGAAATTTGGGTCGTAACTTACGAATTATCATCAATACCCGACTTCACTGAAGAAGCCATTAAGGGCGACGGAAGTAAAGCAGATATAACATCGTTTGTACTAAGAGGACCATTTGACGAAATAGGAAATGCCAACAATAGCGTTACTAGTGATGTTAATATTACTTTAACACGAAATGACGGAGTACTTGATTCTTCAGGAGTAGGCGCTATTGCTGAACTTGAAATTCAGTTACGTAATGGTGTTGTAGGTGATACAGAAGTTGCAGCTGATGCAGCAATTGCACAGTCTAAACTATTAATGAACAGAGCAACTACTAAAGATACTAGTAGCGGACTATACGGCAGTGGTGATGCAGTTGGCCAAACATTTAGAGGCCTTGGTGTATTTGATGCAGACAATTTTACCGAAGAAGTAAGATTAACGCTATCAGGAACCATTACTGCGGCTGTTGGAGATGTACTCTATCAGGGTTCTAATAGAGGTGTAGTTTCTGAACAAATAACAGATAATACGTTAGTTGTAATTAAAACTACTAATATGTGGGTACCAAGTGTTACAGTAATTACAAAGGCATCATTTTTAGATGGTATTGAACGAGCTGCACAATCTACTAGTAGAGTAGTTACAGCAGTTAATAGCAGTGGATTTATTGGATTAAAAGAACGTAGTATTGGTTTTGATAAGTTGACTTCAATAGCTACTGATACTGTTATTGGTAGATCGCTTGATAGTACAGGCGATGCTAGTGCTATTCCGTTTAATACAGTTGTTAAAGAAGGCTTTGGCGTAGAAGATAAAGATTTCTTTGGTGGGGCCTCTAAGATAGAAAATGACATTGTATTACTATCTGGTAACAAGTTAAACTTTGCAACTCTTGTAAGTGTACAAAACGGGGAATCTATTACACAAGGAAATATAAGAGGATACGTACAAGGTACAGCATATAATACAAACAGCATATATGTCGTTGATGTGATTAATACAAATACACTTGCCGTTGCAAACTTTGGTGTCGGCGCTGTTAATGCAAGTATTAGTGGGGCAATTGGCAGTGTAACTTCAGTTAATACAGGAGAAAACTTAATAGGCAGAGTCTTGGTTAAACTAGACGAAGGCATTTATGGAACTACTCCGATTAGTACTGTTAGTGCAAATGATAGTATTGTAAGGCGCACTAGTAGCGGAGCAGTTCAAGCTAATAACTATGTTCTAGGAGGGTCGTCAACTAATACTGTGCTATCGGAAACAGGCAACACTCTTAAATTTACTACGCCAAATGGTGGAACTATTCTTACTTCAGTAGGAAATAATAGACCAGTAACACAAATAGGCGGTAACATTGTTATTGGCGATATTGCAAATAATTCTGCAAATGAAGGCACCTTTCAAGATGCTAGTAGATTTGGTGAAGCTAATACTGTAGCAGCAGGGTTGTTTATTATAGGTCAACAATACAAAATTGCTACTTTAGGATCAACTAACTTTACACTAATCGGAGCAAGTGCAAATACACTAGGTGTAATATTTACTGCTACAGGCGTAGGAGCCGGTACTGGTACTGCAACCGTGCAAGGCTATTCTAACTTAGCTGCTCGTTGGGTATATACTAACTTTATCGAAGCACTAACTGAAAAAAATAGTACTTCAACTGGTATTAGTATAGGTAAAGGAACTGGATTTGCTAGCGCAGACGATCAAACTATTATTTTAGTAACAAACGGAGCCGAAAGATTAGTTGTTACTAATACTACAATAACTGCAAATGCAGATATTGCAGCAGATGCTGGGCAATTTACAGGTAATTTAACTGTATTAGGGGCCAACGAGTTTGCTGTTACAAATGCTACTGCTGATACTAGGTTCTTAGTTTCGGGTGCAACTGGTAATACTACAATTGGAACAGGTACTACAGGTACTCTAAGCGTAGGAGGTGAGATTAGTACTGCGTCAAGTCTTGTTGTAGCAACTAGTGCAACGTTTGGCGGTGGCTACGGTGACACAGGCACTACAATTTCTACTGCTGGTAACATTAGCACAAACGGTACACTAACCGTAGATAGTACTACTAAACTTAACGGCAACACTGATATAGGTAATGCAACTACT
>TARA_B110000503_G_scaffold47577_1_pt1 | contig 10686 bp, 8 predicted proteins | sample TARA_B110000503 | Tara Oceans TARA_B110000503 (sample SAMEA4397472) | marine metagenome | biome: Polar Biome; feature: [SRF] surface water layer (ENVO:00010504); material: water (ENVO:00002006), including particulate matter (ENVO:01000060) such as... | depth 5 m
TTGTGCAACGCGCAGTTGGGGCGCAGCTGACCTGTGTCTTTGTTGATAATGGGTTACTACGTAGCGGCGAGTCAGAACAAGTTCAACGTGATTTCGTGGCCGCTACAGGTATTGAACTCGTCGTAGTTGATGCAGTCGATCAATTCTTGGCAGCGCTATCTGGTGTAACCGACCCAGAGACAAAACGGAAGATAATTGGTCGAGAATTTATCTATTCTTTTGAGAAGGCCGCCCGTGATATCGCAGCAGGCGGTGATGTCGAATTCTTGGTCCAGGGCACTCTCTATCCAGATGTTGTCGAATCAGGTGGCGGCACGGGAACTGCAAATATTAAATCGCACCACAATGTTGGTGGGCTACCAGATGATTTGAAGTTCACATTGGTGGAACCGTTACGCACTCTCTTTAAAGATGAGGTCCGTCAAGTTGGTTTAAAACTTGGATTACCTGAGGAAATTATTTGGCGTCAACCCTTTCCTGGCCCAGGGCTAGCCATCCGTATTATTGGTGAAGTAACTAAAGATCGTTTAGAAATTTTACGTCACGCTGATTTAATAGCGCGCGATGAGTTAAAAGCCGCCGGGCTAGATCGTCAAATTTGGCAATGCCCAGTTGTGTTGCTGGCAGATGTGCGTAGCGTTGGAGTACAAGGTGATGGACGAACCTATGGCCACCCGATTGTGTTGCGCCCGGTATCAAGTGAAGATGCGATGACTGCTGATTGGTCTAGAATCCCTTATGAAACTTTAGAGAAGATCTCAACCCGAATTACCAATGAAGTACGCGAGGTGAACCGAGTTGTTTTAGATGTCACTAGTAAACCACCTGGCACGATTGAATGGGAGTAAGCACTTAGTTATGAAAAAAAGCTCATCCCTTATTATTTTAGCCATGGCATTTAATTTATTCCCCCTTCAGCAGGCAGCTGCCGTCGAACGTCCATCGTCGGTGCCCGGATGCCAAAAACCAAAAGCTAGAGCTCATCCTCCAGCTACGCTGAAACAACCAACTACTGTTGCAAAAGTTTTACCTAAGAAGATGATAATCACTACCAATTGTGGGAAAATCGTAATTGAGCTAAATAGATCTGCGCCACAAACATTGACTAATATTTCTGTGCTAGCGCGCGCTAAATATTTTGATGGTACATATTGTCACCGGCTTACAACCTCAGGGCTCTTTGTTCTGCAGTGCGGGGATCCTTCTGCTCAAGGAAGCGGCTCGCCTGGCTCATGGAAGGGCTATAAGAATGAGAATTTACCAAAAGTAACTAATAATAATTATCCAGCCAGAACACTGGCTATGGCCAACTCAGGTTTAGACGCTGAAGGAAACGCCACAAATGGCAGCCAATTTTTCTTGGTTTATAAAGATACAACGCTAGAGCCTAATTACACTATCTGGGGAAAGATAAAAACTGGTCTGCCTTTGTTAAAGCGTTTGGAGAAAGTTGGGGCATATAAAGTTGATCCCAGTACGGGCAGCGCATATTACGCAGATGATGGTTTTCCGATTCAACCCGTGGAAATCCAAACTGTAACTATTCGTTAATTTGTATTAACAATTTTAAACGCTTCGGCGATGCTGCCATCTGGAAAGCCGCCCATGGCTGCGTTACGTTGACCCCATTCACGAACCATGTTCTCTAACTCTTTATTATGAGAAGTTTGTGAAGCATGTGCATTAAGAGCTGCCATCTTCAAATCAAAGGTATCGGTGATATCTACCCAGTGATCAGGTTGCGGAAAACCCATCATCCAAACCTCTTTCACGCGATGTGGCTGCAGACCTTCATCTAAAAGATCGGTAAATGCAAATGGATTACGCGCATCTGGATAGACCGCTTGGATTGCTGCCTCAGCCGCCGCTAAATGATCTGGATGGCTTGCTCCGATTCGATCCCAATTTCGTTCCGGAGATTGGCAGAGCATGCGATCTGGTTTGCTAATCCTAATTCTCTTTACAATGTCTTTACGTAAGGAAAGAGTTACCTCAAGGTGGCCATCTACATAATTTAAAAAAGTTATATCTGTAACGCCGATGGCTGCACCGGCAGCGCGTTGTTCACGCTGGCGAATCGCGGGCATCTCCTCTTTAGTAAATCCAGATTCTTCCCCGCCTTGGTCACCATTAGTACAGAAGACGTAAGCAACTTCTATGCCCGCCTTAACCCATTGTGCGATTGTTCCTGATGCGCCAAAGTCTGAGTCATCAGGATGGGCGTTTATGACTAAAACGCGTTTGATCTCGGTATCTGCAAGCGGCTCCATGAGGAGTCAAGCCTAATAGACTCCGCGCCATGGTTGAAACAAGTAAATTGCTAGCTGGGCTCAACCCGCAGCAGCAAAAAGCTGTCATCCATGAAGGGGCCCCACTTTTGGTGGTAGCCGGGGCTGGTTCAGGTAAAACTCGGGTGCTTACTCGCCGGATTTCATATCTGATGGCTGCTCGCGAAGTTCGCCCTTATGAAATTCTCGCCATCACTTTCACCAATAAGGCAGCTGGCGAAATGAAAGAGAGAGTTAGCGAACTAGTTGGCCCTGTTGCAAAATCGATGTGGGTCTCTACCTTCCACTCAGCTTGTGTGCGCCTGCTGCGCCAAGAGATTGAACGCCTGGGATATAGCAGTAGCTTTAGTATCTATGACTCGGCTGATTCGCAGAAGTTAATTTCGCGGGTTATGCAGACTCTTAACCTTGATCCTAAAAAATATCCAGCCCGACAATTCCAAGCGCTGATTTCTAACGCTAAAAACGAACTCCAGACGCCATACCAGTATCTGTCGGCGGCACAGAATCAATTTGAAACAATCGTCGCTGATGTTTACACCATGTATGAGAAGCGATTGCAACAAGCCAACGCCTTAGATTTTGATGACTTAATTATGAAGACAGTACAAGTACTTCAACAATTTCCTGAGGCAAAGGCGCGGTTTCGCTCGCGTTTTCGTCATGTGTTAGTTGATGAGTATCAAGATACCAATCATGCGCAGTACATGTTAGTTAAAGAGCTAACCGGGACAGAAGGCGATGGCTACCCAGTGGCCGAGCTCTGTGTTGTCGGCGATGCTGACCAATCTATCTATGGATTTCGCGGTGCGACTATTCGTAACATTTTACAATTTGAGGTTGATTACCCAAGCGCGGTGACAGTTTTACTAGAACAAAATTATCGTTCCACTCAGAATATTCTCAGCGCCGCCAATGCTGTAATTACCCAGAATGAATCTCGTAAAGAGAAAAACCTCTGGTCAGATGCCGGTTCAGGTGCCCCGCTTATTGGATATGTAGCTGAATCTGAATACGATGAAGCGGAATTTATTAAATCTGAGATTAGATCGCTCCAAGATATGGGGCAATCAAATCCAGGAGATACCGCCATTTTCTACCGTACAAACGCGCAATCTCGTATCTTTGAGGAAATTTTTATGCGGGCAGCGATCCCATATAAAGTAGTTGGAGGTCTGCGCTTTTATGAGCGCAAAGAGGTAAAGGATCTACTTGCTTATCTGCGCGTTTTAGCTAACCCAAATGATGAAATCTCCCTTCGCCGCATTATTAATTTCCCAAAACGAGGAATCGGAGACCGCGCCCTAGAAGAGGTAGAAATTTTCTCAAAGGCGCAAGGAATCTCATTCTGGCAGGCGCTGGCTCGCGTGGCTGAAGCAACTGGGGTTCCCAATAAAGCTGCCCAATCAATTGGCCAGTTTTCATCGATGCTTATCGCTCTAGCTGTATTAGTTGAAGCAAAGACCAAGCCATCGGTAATAATTGAGGCAGTACTCGAGCAATCAGGTTTGCTAACTGAGCTAGAAGCAAGCACTGATCCACAAGATGAAGTTCGTGTTGAGAATTTAAAAGAACTTGTTTCGGCATCTATGGAATATGAGGAGAGACCATTTGAAGAACTTGGAGAAGATGAAAAAATTTCTCTCTCTGGATTCCTTGAAAAAGTCTCACTTGTTGCAGATGCCGATGAAATACCAGATGGGCAGGATCACGGTGGGGTAGTAACTTTAATGACGCTACATACTGCCAAGGGTCTGGAATTTCCAACAGTCTTTTTAACTGGAATGGAAGATGGAATTTTTCCGCATGCGCGAACTTTGGATGATCCTAAAGAGATCGAGGAAGAAAGACGTTTGGCCTATGTCGGTCTAACTCGCGCAGAAAAAAGGTTGTACATCTCGCGCGCCGAATACCGTTTAACTTTTGGCACACCGAAATACAATCCAGGCTCTCGCTTCCTTGATGAAATTCCGACAAATTTAATTGAATGGAAGAATGAAACACGCAGCACAGCGACATCTGGTAGTTCAGGCCTGCGTAGAAACCGAATTCCGACAACACCTCCGCCAAGAGCTACTGGGAAAAAATCTTCAGCTATGGCGCTAGAGATTGGACAGCGTGTGTCACATGACACATTTGGCTTAGGAACAGTTATTGCAAGGGCTGGGGAAGGCGATAAATCAGAGGCAACAATCAACTTTGGCCAATATGGTGAGAAGCGATTGCTGCTGCGATATGCCCCTGTTGTCATCTTGTAGCCTGCGCTAAGGATTAGGATTACCCCTATCCGCTAGCGCAAAGATGAGCTGGCAAAGAATCGAAATGGTAATTATCAGTGGATCTCTTTGAATATCAGGCGCGCGATCTCTTTGAAAAGCATGGCGTACCAGTTTTGGCTGGCGCGGTGGCAACAACTGCCGAAGAAGCTTTTACGGCAGCCTCGAAAATGGGTGGCAAAGTTGTTGTAAAAGCCCAAGTAAAGGTAGGCGGTCGCGGAAAAGCCGGTGGGGTAAAACTAGCCAACGATGCCAATGATGCAAAAGATAAGGCTGGCGCGATTCTCGGTATGGATATTAAAGGCCATACTGTTCACAAGGTAATGATCGCCCAGGCTGCGCCGATCGCTGATGAGTATTACATCTCAATTTTACTAGATCGCTCAAATAGAACCTTCCTAGTCATGGCATCAGTAGCCGGCGGAATTGATATCGAAGAGGTAGCGCGTACGGCGCCAGAGAAATTAGCAAAAGTTCCAGTCACTGCAGTAGATGGAATATCAATTGCCAAAGCAAAAGAGATCGTGGCCCAGGCAAAATTCCCAATTGAAATTTCAGATCAAGTTGCTGATGTATTAATAAAACTTTGGCAGACTTTCCAGAGTGAAGATGCAACTCTGGTCGAAGTAAATCCATTGGTTAAGACTGAAGATGGTCGCATAATTGCACTTGATGGAAAAATTACATTGGATGAAAGCGCTGATTTTCGCCAGCCAGATCACGAGGCTTTAGTAGATCACGCATCAGCAAATGCCTTGGAAGCTGCGGCGAAAGAGAAAGGCTTAAATTACGTAAAGTTAGATAACGGACAAGTCGGAATTATCGGTAACGGTGCCGGACTTGTTATGTCTACCCTTGATGTTGTGGCTTATGCTGGAGAAAAGTTTGGTGGCATGCGACCAGCTAACTTCTTGGATATTGGCGGGGGAGCATCCGCACAAGTTATGGCAGATGGGCTCTCCATTATTTTAGGGGATCCAGATGTAAAGAGCGTTTTTGTAAATGTTTTTGGTGGAATCACTGCTTGTGATGCTGTCGCTAACGGCATAGTGCAAGCTCTGGAATTACTTGGCAGTAAGGCAACGAAGCCAATAATTGTCCGGCTAGATGGCAATAATGTAGTTGAAGGTAGAGCTATTTTGACGGCAGCAAATCATCCATTGGTGGAGCAGGCTGAAACTATGGATGGAGCAGCTTCGCGCGCTGCAGAATTGGCGGCAAAGTAATGTCTATCTTCATAAATGAATCCAGCAAAGTAATTGTGCAAGGCATGACTGGTTCAGAAGGAACGAAGCACACTCGGCGCATGTTGGAATCTGGTACAAAAATTGTCGGCGGTGTAACCCCCGGCAAAGGTGGACAAGTTGTTGAGATTAATGGCCAACAATTACCAATCTTTAATACTGTGGCAGAGGCTATGGCAGCAACTGGGGCAAATGTTTCAGTTCTTTTTGTACCGCCTAAATTTGCGAAAGCTGCCGTAATTGATGCAATTGATGCAAAAATGGCGCTAGTTGTAGTTATCACAGAAGGAATACCGGTTCATGACTCGGCCTACTTCTATGCCTATGCACTACAAAAGGGAACTACGCAATTAATCGGTCCCAATTGCCCTGGACTAATTACCCCAGAACGTAGCAATGTTGGAATCATTCCCGCGAATATAACTAAACGTGGTCCAATCGGTTTGGTCTCCAAGTCAGGAACCCTCACTTACCAAATGATGTATGAGTTACGAGATATTGGTTTCTCAACTGCGGTAGGAATCGGCGGTGATCCGGTAATTGGTACAACCCATATCGATTGCTTAAAGGCTTTTCAAGATGATCCTGAAACTGAGGCGATAGTTATGATCGGTGAAATCGGTGGCGATGCAGAAGAGCGAGCAGCTGCTTTTATCGCAGAGTATGTAACTAAACCAGTAGTTGGTTATGTCGCAGGATTTACCGCCCCAGAGGGAAAGACGATGGGCCATGCAGGAGCGATAGTTTCTGGCTCTTCAGGTACCGCACAAGCTAAGAAGGATGCGCTAGAAGCAGCTGGTGTAAAGGTAGGGCAGACTCCTAGTGAAACTGCGCGCTTAATGCGCGCCTTACTCGGTCGGTAACCGCAGATGTTGCAACGTGTCCTAGCGGTCTCGTTTGCACAAGTTTTGCGTAGCATCTCACTTGTACTACTGCCTATCGCATTTATTTCGCTAATCGCTTGGGCTACCGCAGGAAGTACCTCTGGAAATACCTCTGATCCGATTAGAGCAGCAATTTGGCTCTGGTTGGGAGCCCATCACATTCCCTTCTTTGTTACCGGAGTAGCAAATGGGTATCTCTCTTACCTGCCAATCGGGGCGATGTTTCTTCCTTTCTTTGCCTTGCGCTATGGATTCTCGATAGCTTTTTCAAAATTACATGGTGACTTCCACAATTTAAATAGTGTGAGAACTATATTTTCTCTCCAGTATGCATTGTTACTTACTTTATTTGCCTTTTTATCAAAGACTGAAACTGTTAGCTCTCAGTGGTATTTAGCGCCTATCTTTGCCTTTTTCATCTCCTACCTATCGACTTTGACAGTTGGTACACGCCAACGCTTATCGAAAGCCGCTAGCTATGCCAGCAGAGTAATTTCAATATTACTTGGCTCAGCTTTTATATTTTTAGCCTACCTATTATTTACCAATCTAAATCTCTTTAAGAATATTACAATCGTGCTAGAGCCGGGAATTCTCGGATCTCTACTATTATTTTTTCTTAATTTACTTTATCTACCAAATGCTGCTATCGCGGTACTTGCATACTTTACGGGTACTGGTTTTGCTGTTGGTGCGGGAACCTTGGTATCGCCATTGATCTATCGATTAGGTGATATCCCAGCGCTACCTCTATTGGCTATATTGCCAACTTCAACCTCAAAATTGGCGCTCACCGCAATCGCATTGGTTGTAATAGTTGGCGGCTTATTAGCTGCTTGGGCGTTGTCATCGACAAATAGCGCCTTACTGCAGGCGCTATTTTTAATACTGATAACCATCTCAGCACTTGGATATTTGGCTAGTGGATCCTTGTTAACGCCTGCAATGGGCTCAGTTGGGGTATCAATCTGGAGGCTAGCGCTCTCTGTGATTCTGCAACTCGGCATCGGCGTGGGTGCGATGGTGCTTCTTCCACAAATCCGATTGCGATCGCGCCGATGATAATTCCACGTTTAGTAGTAATGGCTTCGGGTGGTGGGTCCATTGCTCAGGCGATTTTTGATTCCGTTGCTGCCAAAGATTTAAAGGCAGAAATTGTTGGATTGATCAGTGATAAAGCCGATGCACAAGTTCTGAAACGGGCACGTGATTGCGGAATTAAGAGTTTTACGCTTCCCATGAATAACGATCGAATAACTTGGGATAAAGAAATCGTTGAAACTCTGGACTTACTGCGTCCTGATTTGGTTGCTAGCGCAGGATTTATGAGAATTTTATCGAAAGAATGTGTTGAAAAATTTCGCATCATAAATAGCCACCCAGCGCTACTTCCTCATTTTCCGGGGGCGCACGCCGTTCGAGATACGTTAGCTGCGGGAGTATCGCAAAGTGGATCTACTATCCACTGGGTAGATAGCGGAGTAGATACCGGAGAGATAATTGCGCAAGAAGCAGTAGAAGTTCTCGCTACAGATACTCAAGCAACCCTGCATGAACGTATTAAGATTGTTGAGCGTAGGCTCTATGTTGCGACTCTGCAGCAACTTCTATTTAATATCGTGAGGTCATGATGGTAGAACGTAAAGCAATTCACCGTGCCTTAGTAAGCGTCTATGACAAGACTCATCTAGTTGAGTTAGGGCAGGCTCTGGCAGATGCGGGCGTGGAAATTCTTTCAACTGGATCAACGGCTAAAATGCTACAAAGCGCTGGAATTGCTGTTACTGAGGTTAGTTCTTACACAGGGTTTCCTGAAATTATGGGCGGCCGAGTAAAAACTTTACATCCTAAGATTCACTCAGGAATTTTGGCAGATCAAGGCAATCCTGAACATATGCGGGCTATTGCCGAGTTAGAGATAGCCCCCTTTGATTTAGTGGTCATCAATTTATATCCATTTCTCCAGACCATTTCTTCAGGTGCTAAATACGAAGAATGTATTGAACAGATTGATATTGGAGGCCCTTCTATGCTGCGCGGAGCGGCAAAGAATCATGGATCCATCGCAGTAATATCTAATACGAGTCAATATGATCAATTACTTACATCGCTAAAAGCTGGTGGAACAATACATTCCGAACGCCGCAGCTTTGCGCTGGAAGCTTTTCGCACCTGCGCCGAATATGATTTAACTATCGCTAATTGGTTGGCCAGCCAAGATGGGGAAAAACTTCCAGATTGGTATGGATTTATTGGTCGCGCTAAAAGCTCGCTACGTTACGGTGAGAATCCTCATCAAGCTGCCAATATTTATCGCAGTAGCTCGGGTGGGGTAGTCAACGCACTACAAAGCCATGGCAAAGAGATGTCCTTTAATAATTACACTGATGCTGATGCCGCTTGGCGAGCTGCGTTAGATCATCAAGATCCATGCGTTGCTATCATCAAACATGCCAACCCATGTGGCATCGCAATCGGCGCAGATATAGCACAAGCATATTTAGCAGCCCATGCTTGCGATCCAGTCTCAGCATTCGGTGGAGTAGTCGCAGCAAATCGTAGGGTTACCGCGGCTATGGCAGAGCCACTTTCTCAGATATTTACAGAAGTCATTATTGCGCCAGATTATGAACCAGCAGCGTTGGAAATTTTAGCGCGAAAACCTTCCATTCGTATTTTAACTTGTTCGGATACTGTAATCGCGAAACTAGAAATGCGTCCAGTATCAGGTGGTCTGCTATTGCAAGATACAGATCGGATCGATGCGCTAGGTGATGACATTTCTAAGTGGATCCAAGTCACTGGCGCAAAAGTATCCAAAGAAAAGTTGGTGGATCTACAATTTGCTTGGCGCGCAGTACGCGCAGTAAAGAGCAATGCAATTTTATTAGCTAAAGATGGCGCAGCAGTTGGAATTGGAATGGGACAGGTTAATCGAGTTGATTCGGCGAAGCTGGCAATTGACCGTGCGGGCGTTCACTCCAAAGATTGCGTTGCAGCCAGCGATGCCTTCTTCCCCTTTGCCGATGGCCTGCAGATACTAATTGACGCGGGAGTAAGCGCCGTGGTCCAACCTGGAGGCAGCGTTCGTGATGAAGAAGTTATTGCGGCCGCTAGCGCCGCAGGAATTGCAATGTTCTTTACGGGAACTCGACATTTCTCTCATGCCTAACTTCACTACTTTGCTGTGATTCCAATAGGATCACCGTTATGAGCGCTACGATTCTTGATGGAAAGGCGCTAGCTTCCGAAATTAAAAAAGATCTGGCGGCACGCGTTCAAGCGCTGAAGTCATCTGGACTTAACCCTGGACTGGGCACAATTCTTGTAGGTGATGATCCTGGATCAAATTCATATGTTGCGGGTAAACATCGTGATTGCCAAGAAGTTGGTATTAATTCAATTCGGATCGATTTGAACTCTGATGTATCTGAATCAGATGTATTGGCTGCGGTATGCGATCTAAATTCTGCACCAGAATGTTCGGGTTACATTGTGCAATTGCCGCTTCCGAAGAACATGAATACTCAAAAAATTATAGAAGCAATCGATCCTGCTAAAGATGCTGATGGACTTCATCCTTTAAATTTGGGAAGGTTAGTCTCTAGTTATGATGCGCCGCTACCGTGCACACCTCGTGGAATCATTGCTCTACTTAACCACTACAAGATTGCATTATCTGGTGCAGAAGTTTTAGTAATTGGACGCGGAATTACTGTTGGGCGTCCACTAGGTTTACTACTTTCGCGCAAAGGCGAGAATTCCACCGTAACCGTGACACATACTGGTACCAAAGATCTCTTTAAGCATACAAAGTCTGCTGATATCGTCATAGCTGCGATTGGGTCACCTCATTTTCTTAAAGCAGATGCAATAAAATTGGGTGCGACAGTTTTAGATGTTGGCATTACTAGAACGAGCGCAGGTTTAGTGGGAGATGTTGACCCGGGCGTGATGGATGTTGCCGGTTACTTCGCGCCAATGCCCGGTGGAG
>TARA_B110000503_G_scaffold53129_1_pt1 | contig 10676 bp, 7 predicted proteins | sample TARA_B110000503 | Tara Oceans TARA_B110000503 (sample SAMEA4397472) | marine metagenome | biome: Polar Biome; feature: [SRF] surface water layer (ENVO:00010504); material: water (ENVO:00002006), including particulate matter (ENVO:01000060) such as... | depth 5 m
GGGGGTCAGTTCACTAGGCGGGCTTAAATGGCGGGCGCAACAGTAGTCATAAGACAGCGGGGTCTACTTTAGGTGACACCAGTTTAAGACCTCTAAAAAGAAAACCCAGAGCCCGTGTGTCTTCCGAGATCCCCAAGGCGTGAGGGGACATGGGTTTTTTGATCTCAAAGCGCACTTTAATTTTCCCGGATACAAATTCTGGCAATTGGATTAAGAACTCTTTGGGATTATCCATTCCAAAGGATAAGGTTATTTCCTCTACAAAATTCTCATTGACGAAAATATCCGCTGTTTGCTGAGGATGCTCACGTTTCAAATATGGAGATAAATCCAGCTGCAGTGTATCGGGATGGCAGCCTTCTTCTGGCAGCAACAACAATTCAACAACTGAACCATTACTCCATCTGCCGCGAGGTTCAGGGCCGGAAAGACCTCTAGCGCCAAAATACCTTTCTGTCCGATCATCGCTGAAAGCAATTGCTATATTACAGGCGATCGGGTCTATCCAACGATCTGTTTTTATTCGACATGACGCACGCGTAAAAAGCGATGATCCATAGTGCAGATAGACAATATCTTGATATGCAGAATCTATAAAATAACCTTCCCAGCTAACTTTTCTTTGAACAAGCATCGACACCACATCAGTTCTATTTGCGGGGAACATGTATCCAATGATATTGCCCTGGTCATTAGAGATAGGAATTTGGCGGTGCCGCACAGCCGAATTATTATCGATATGCCCTGTCGCCATTGATATACCTGGCCATCTTGACGCTTTAACCTTGAGATCTACATCAGGACAATCCCTTGATACTTGAAAACCACTTAGCCTATTTGCATTAGCCACATGCCTAACTTGGTGCCGTTTGGATAAAAACGTATTGAGCTGTTCACCGGACATTCCGCGTTTTTGCCCAAAACGTAAAAGAGGTTGGTAAACATCGGCGTCAGGAATACCCAATGAACGCAATACTGAAATGCGCTCCGCCATCAGTCTTTTGGCGTGAGCACTTTGGTTATGAACCAAATGACCAGGGTCGGCAAGTAGAAAAGCAGTAATCCCAACGCAGCACAGAGTTGAAATCAATCGCCATGACGGTTTATGGCTGTTTACCGCCAAGGCAAAGCCTAACAGAATATTGCACACGCTAAGCCAGTAGACCATCACAATAGTTTGATAGCGCTCTGCCAATGGAGTTCTTAAAAGATTTCGCTCCATGTATGTCGAGAGGACGATACCTAAGCATAAAGTCGCCATAACAAGCGCTAATTCAAACCATGCATTATGCCGGTAGCGGCCAAAAAATTTAGAGGTTAACACCTTTAGCCACCCGCAAATAATAAGTAGTAAAGAAGCGCTAACCGCGATTTTTGATACTAGAGGGTGGTGTTGAGACGCTGGAGAACCCAAGCCAATATATGTTTGCGAAAACATGTATACCACTTGATTTTTCAGTTGTTCAAGGAGCGTAGGCGGCTGAAGGTCCAACGCAGTCAAAGTCTCAACAGGTAGAGAAGAATTTATGAAACTAGTATCATTTGAGGCGATTCCAGGCAGATAGAGCGCTAGCAAGACGCTTGAACATAGTGCCCCAATTAATCCTATTGACATGCTTCTCATTGCGATCACTAATGGCAAAAGCAGCCAAACGATGACGCCGCCAAAATTAGTGAGACCAGCAATAATAGCGAGAACATAAGCCACAGAGAAAACAAAAACAGTTGGCGGCGCCGACGTTTTTGTAATCATATGAATCGCAAGAGCGCTCGCCCCGAGGGCCATGTACCAGGTAGTATTGACAATCTGTATAAGATTCACGAACTGGGTATGGCTCGACAAAAATAGGAGCGCCAAACCGGTGGAAAAAATTAGAAGCGCGGTCTCAGAGCGATAGGTCTGTCTAAAAGCGCGTGTATAGACTACAAGTATTAATGCAATAGACAACCATGCAACGGCATAGCTCACGTAGCCGTACCCCGCGAAGAATCGATAATCTACGAACATTAGTATCCGGATCAGTGCAATGCGATGGGCGCCAGCGTGGATAGAAAACCAATCCTGTAAATTGGTTGACCAGATTCCATGTTCGAGTGCACTTGCTATCAGTGGTATTTGAACAATGGCATCATTGCTTGGTATATTTATATGGTATCGCACCCACATATCGATATTTAGCAGGAAAAAAAAGGTACCTGCTGTAAACGTGAGTACGGCAATCACTGCGCTTGTATACGTCAGTATGTTTCCATCTACAACACCCTTCTTAGTCACGGTATGAATCCTGCACAATGAGAGAGCCGTGGTGAATCATAATCTGGAGAGAGGGCCTCAACTGGGGCTCGTGGGTGGAAAGTATCGAAGCTCAGCGGAAAATCCACAGCCCAAGCTCCGCTACTCCCGATTAAAGCGGCAAAGAGCAAGCCGGTTGAGATGATGTGTCGTAAGTGAATGCTCAATGTTATTCCGCTGTTAATAACTAATAGGGGAAGTTCGCCACAGCGTAGCCTGTAAAAGACTAATCTTTTTTAAGAGTTTATCTTTTTTGAAGAGCACTGGCGACAGGCATCTCTATGCTTCTGGTAAGAGAGCGACTGCGGCGGCGTAAAAGTCGTGATGCAGTTTGTGCCGACACAGCAATACAGGGTTTGGCGGATCGCTGCTCAACATGAGCAGCGACAGGCGAGTGGAACAGCATAGAGCTTCACCTAGCCTGCCAGACGAAGGCTGTCCTACTTGCCACTTGAGTGCTTGCAGAGCCTTTAAGGATTGTCCTTGGAAAGGTCTTGGTAAAGCTTCTGGTAAGTGCGATTTCCCGGTGCGATTTGCGTCAATATTTTGGCGTAGCCGAGCGCCTTTTTGCGCTGACCTAACTCCGCGCTGTAGTCGATTAACGCAAGCAGTACTTCAGCGCTTTGCGGCACACTGCGTAACAGCGCCTGTAACTGTGCGATCGCCTTGGCAGGGTGCCCTAGGTCATGCAGCGCAATGGCGTAGACAAACCGATGGCGGGTGCCCTCGGTTTCCAGTTCGGCGGCCTGTCGTAGATAAGTCAGTGCGATCTCGGGCTGTCCGCTGCGTGTTTCCAATAATCCCAGGGCATGCAGAGTCGGACCATTTTCTGGAAAGATCGCCAAAGCCTGGAGCAATACCGTTCGCGCGGCGGGGTCTCTCGATTGCGCGCGCAGCAGGTCCGCGAGGTTGAGGTAAGCGGGTATTAATTGTGAGTTGAGGTACAAGGCCTCCCGGTAAGCTGCTTCCGCAGCTTGCTCGTCTCCTCGCGTAATATAAAACACACCTAGCTGTAATTGCGCGCCGGGCATATCGGCATTTTGTTGCAGGTTGCTGAGGTATTCGTCGAATAATACGCGTAGTTGTGCCGCCTGTTCGGGCGACACCTGATCCAGAGGCACCCCTGCAAGAGAAGAGGCAACGGCCATGCGCACGGCCGTAACGTCATCGGCGATTAGTGGCTGCATCAAAGGGTAGCGTTGGTTCAGCGGCAGGAAGTCAAGTGCACGGACGGTACTGGCGCGCAGCAGCGCGTTGTCGTCATACAACAGCTGCGTCGCTGTTTGCAAGGCATCGCGCCCGCCGACCTGTCCCAGTGCCTCCATGGCCGTGGCGCGCCAGATCGGTGCGGTACTTGGATCACTCGCAATGTTAACCAGCTGCGGCACCGCGCGGGTGTCGCCCATGGCGATATGCTGAAAAGCGCGGGCGGGATGACTGCTGGTATCGCGAAACTGTACGCCCCATTCGCGTAAAGCCGCTAAGGCCCAAGGCGCGTCTTTATCTGTATGGCACTGATTGCAGGCATTGGGTGTGCCCATGACGATGCTGAGGTCAGGACGCGGGATACGCATGCTGTGATCCCGTCGGTCATCAACCCCCATATAGGTTGTCTCCGGCATATGGCAGTTAGCGCACAGGGCGCCGGTTGAGTCGGTCGGGTGGCGGTGGTGTTTTGCGGTATCGTAATGTGCCGGTGCATGGCACTGAGCGCATACGCCATTGTTCGGAGCGCGTAGTTTCAGGCTGTGTGGATTATGACAATTACTGCAGACCGCGCCGGCCTGATGCATTTTGCTTTGCACCCAGGAGCCGTGCACATAGTCTTCATCGCGGATCTGACCATCCGGATAATACAGAGGCCACTGCGGCAACACCGGATTATGGGTGTCGAGCAGCTCTGCACCGTAGTGGTAATCGCCTAACGTAGCGCGTCGGGAATGACAGCGAGCACAGCTGTCTATCTGAGCATTAGATTTTAAAGGGGACGTTCGTCGAGCAATGTTGGCATCTGTTGGAAACATCCATTGCCCACGTTGCGCCAACGCCGTAGGGAATCCGCCGTTTTCGGCGTCTTGCAGTGTGTTGGCTGCGGCCAGCGCCTGATGCTTTTCGCCTGGGCCATGGCAAGCTTCGCAGCCGACATTTAATTCCGCGAATTGTGTATCAAAGGAACGGTCGAGTGCATTGTAATTTTTCTTGAGGTCCGTGCTGTGACATTCCGCGCAGCTGGTATTCCAGTTTTGGTAGGTGCCGGTCCAGTGCAGTGGATCCTTATAATCGATCTTTTCGTCAGGATAAAGATGATACCAGCGCTGGCCGCCCTGCGCTTTTGCGCGCGCATCCCAGGCGATACTCAGCGCCTGTAATCGACCCCGGGATAAGGGCAGTAGATATTGCTGCAAAGGACTAACACCGAATACGTACGACACTTCAAAGTCTTGTGATTTTCCGTCCTCACCGTCAGTATTCACCATGAATGTTTCACCCTCGCGAAAGAATCGGGTCGTGATGCCGTTATAAGTAAAGGTGGTGTTGTCAAAGTCTCCCAGCACGGTTGCGGAGGACGGTAGCTGCATCGCGAGATCATGATGGGAACCGCGCCATTGCGCATGCTCTTCTGTGTGGCAGCCCTGGCAGGCATCGGAACCGACGAAGGCGCTAGCGTTAGCAGCCCATAACACGATCGCGGTGAAAAAAATTTTTGTCAGCAGCACGTAGCAGCAACCGTATCTATATCTGTAGGGGAGGGCACACATTACCAGCCCTCTTATGGTATGGACAGCTTCGAAGGCCCTACCTATTATAGAACACTTTTGTGGCACTCGGGGACAGGAAAATGGATGCTAGTGAGGACAGATTGTGAAGCTGGGTATTCTAAGAACCGATGCGGTTCGTCCGGAGTTGAAGCCCGAGTACGGCGAGTATCCGGACATGTTTATCGCGCTGCTCCAACATTCGGACCCCAACCTTGAGTATGCCGTCTACGATGTGGAGCTCGGGGAGTACCCGGTCGATATTGATGAGGTCGATGCGTATTTGATTACCGGCAGCAAATCCAGTGTCTACGAAGACAAGCCTTGGATTATCGAGCTCATGGAGTTTGTCCGGGAGCTAAATACGCGACACAAAAAACTGCTGGGGTTTTGTTTCGGCCATCAGCTCGTCGCGCAGGCGCTGGGTGGGAAAACCGAGAGGTCAGCCAAGGGCTGGGGCGTGGGATTGCATACGCATCGATTCACTACTGTGCCCTCTTGGCATGATCAGGGTGATGTGGACCTGAATATTCTGGTCAGTCACCAGGATCAGGTCGTGGCTGTGCCTGACAGCGCGCGCGTATTGGCTGGAAGCGAATTCTGCGAGAACGCGGTATGTCAGATCGGCGATCATATTCTGACCTTCCAGGGCCACCCAGAATTTGTGCCCCAATACTCACGTGAACTCCTGTCTATCAGGCGAGAGCGAATTGGTGAGGCGGCTTATGCGGCGGGAGTGTCCTCACTGAGCGGTATTGCCCAGGGTCAACGTGTGGGCAGTTGGGTGCTCAATTTTCTGTACGCTTAGCGGATACTGTGCATTGGGTCTCCCCCGTCTAGAGTGCGTTTTTGTACACGACACGCGAAAGAGAAAGCCTGCCCGCAAGTCAATTACCAGTCGCCGATATTTTCCATGGATGCCCAGGGTTCCTGCGGAGGCAGGGGCGTTCCGGCCTGCAGCAACTCAATGGAAATGCCATCAGGAGAGCGCACAAAGGCCATATGCCCGTCCCGCGGCGGACGATTGATCACCACACCTTTATCGATTAGGCGCTGGCACAGCGCGTAGATATTCTCCACGCGGTAGGCTAAGTGGCCAAAATTGCGGCCACCTTCATAGTCTTGTGTGTCCCAGTTCCAGGTGATCTCCACCAGAGGGCTCTGGCCCTGATGAGCACTTTCGATATCATCCGGCGCGGCCAGAAACACTAACGTAAATCGGCCCGCTTCGCTGGCATAGCGATTGACTTCAACCAGCCCTAGTTGGTCACAGAAAAAATTCAGCGTGTCATCAAGATTCCGTGCCCGCACCATGGTGTGCAGAAATTTCATGAGCGTGCCCTCGCGGCAGCTTGCTTGCCTGCCAGGCGGCCAGAGAATGAGGCATCCCCCACTGACATGCCACTGCTATACCCCTCTGCTCTGCGCACGACACCGCAAGCGGTGCGACCTGCGGCATACAAGCCTGGGATCACATCCCGCTGCGGATCAACCACTTCACCGGTAGGCAGAGTGTCCAGTCCGCCTAAAGTGAAAAAGGGTAAGAAGGATCCCCGTCCCGGGGTGATGTCCAGTGCGACCAGCGGCGGCACCAGCGGCTCCAGCCACTCAGCCGCTTTGTGGCATTGGGTGTCTTTACCACTGACACAGTCTTCGTTGTAGACTTTAATGGTCTGTTGCAGTGTGCCCTCGCGCAGCTCCAGCTCCTCTTCCAGTTCTTGCACGGTTTCTCCGGTGCCCGCGACCCCAGAGCCCATGTAGCTGACCCGCTCATAGTCGCCATATTGCTCTACCGAGAGGATGAAGTAGACACGTTCTGATTGTTGGCGCACGACGAAAGCGCCGAGGCGGCCGTGATACACATCTTCATTGATGAAGCGCTGCCCCTGATCGTTAATCACGATACCCTTAGTCATGCTGGCTGGAGGGTAATAAGGCAATGTTATGAAACCCTCGTGCATATTAATTGCGGCGCCGCCTACGGACATACCCATCAGTATGCCGGTGCCGGTGTCCCCTGGGTTGCCGATGGGCGTGTTACCGGCGGTCAGCATGGGGGCGTACTTGCGAATCATTTCCTCGTTCATAACGAATCCCCCGGCGCACAAAATGACGCCCTGGTGAGTGCGCACATTCAGTTCCTTCTGGTTCTGGCGTATTACTAGGCCAACAACCGAATCCTCTTCATCCACGATCAACGTTAGGACGCGCGTTTCGTACGCAACCGTAATGGCTTCACGCCGGTCGACATTTTCTGCGACGATTTTCATAAACAACGGGCCGCCGTTGTCACCCTCAACATGCAGGTTGTGACCGCGCGGACAAGGCTTGGCCTGTTGCACGAAGGGGTAGGCTTTTTCACTGCCTGTATACAGCAGACCGTCATCCGTCAGGCACATGATAGCCCGCTCTTTATGAAAGCTGTCTTTAAAGGGAATGCCGATATCCACCAGCCACTGAAAGTGATCGGTACTGTTTTCACAGTAGTTGCGAATTTTCGCCTCATCTGCCTGCGGCCCTGCTGACATCATCATGTAGGTGATCATGTCCTCGGTGCTGTCTTCGAACCCGCAGGCTTGCTGCACTCGGGTGCCGCCATTGCCGCCCATGTAGATTTCTGCGCTGGACATCGCGGTGGAGCCACCGTTGTCACTAGCAACTTCGAAGAGGGTGACGCTGGAGCCGGCATCTGCCGCTTCGATGGCAGCGCAGCCACCCGCGCCGCCAAATCCGACGACGGCCACATCCGTTTCCAGGTCCCATTGCGCTACGTCACGGATTTTGCGCGGTTTGGAGGGGTTTATTTTTGACTTGTCGGACATTTCTGCACACCTCGGTGGTGGGCGCGGTAAGAGGCGCCCGAGTCATTTTTTTCATGATAAGCGATTAAAGCGTTTTCATCGCGAGCTTACAACGGCGCATGTCGCTGCTGAGGTTAAGAAATTGTACGCGGCGCGGCTTTTTGCCCCGACATCGCATAGATTGTCGCTAGCGACCCCTTCTGATGGATGCGCGCTGGTAATGGAGGGCGGCTGGGGTACAATCTCCGGCTTTTGCGAGAGGCAGTAATCCCCCATGTGGTTCAAGAATATCCGAGCATATCGTCTGACCAAGCCCTTTGACCTGTCCCCTGAACAGCTGGGGCAAAAACTCTCCGGACACGGCTTTGTGCCCTGCGGAAAAGTCCAGGCTGTGTCCTCGGGCTGGGTGCCACCGCTGGGCGAGGAGTCCGAAGAGCTAGTGCACGCTGCTGCTGGCCGTCTGCTGCTCAAGCTAAAGAGAGAGGAGAAGCTACTGCCCTCTACTGTCGTGCGTGAACAGGTGGATGAGAAAGTTGCCGTTATTGAGTCCGAGCAGGGGCGGAAGGTTTATCGTAAGGAACGGCTGAACCTGAAGGATGAGATTGTGCAGGATTGTCTGCCTCGGGCATTTACTCGCTCGACCTATGTGTACGCTTATATCGATGTTAAGGCGAATTGGATTTTTGTGGATGCGGCCAGTGCCACGCGGGCAGAGGAGTTACTTAATCTGCTGCGTGAATGCATCGGCAGCTTCCCTGTGCTGTTGCCGCAGGTGAATAACGCGCCGTCCGCGGTGATGACGGCTTGGCTGTTACACCGTAATCTGCCCGATGATTTTGAGCTGGGGCTGGAGTGCGAGTTGCGTGAACTGGGTGAAGAGGGCGGCGTGGTGCGTTGTCGCGGCGTTGATTTGTTGAGTGAAGAGGTGGAAACTCATCTGCATGCGGGTAAACAGGTCGCCCGTCTGTCACTGACCTGGGATGAGAGACTCTCCCTGGTGCTGGCAGAGGACCTATGCCTGCGTCGCCTCAAATTTGCGGACGAGCTGATGAAGGAAAACGAAGAGATCCCGGAAGCAGATCAGGCCGCTCGGCTGGATGCTGACTTTGCCCTAATGGCAGATGCGGTGACAAGCCTGCAGGAGCGAGTATTGGCGCTGTTTGGCGGTGAGGTCGAGTAACGACGTCTATGTCTGAGCGCCCTGACACGACAGATTATCGAGCGCTTTTCCTCAGCCCAACACCGATGATGGATATGCGTGCACCGGCTGAGTTTACCCGCGGGGCATTTCCCTCTGCACTCAGCCTGCCTTTGATGAGTGATGATGAGCGCGCTCAGGTGGGGATGTGTTACAAGCAGCAGGGTCAGGATGCGGCGATCGCGCTTGGGCATGAATTGGTTAGCGGTGATTTAAAAGCGCAACGCTTGGCACAATGGAAGGCCTTTACACAGCAACACCCCCAGGGCTACCTCTACTGCTTTCGCGGAGGCCTGCGTTCGCAAACCGTGCAGCGGTGGTTGCGCGAGGAAGGCATCGATTACCCCCTGATTACTGGCGGCTACAAGGCTATGCGACAATTCCTGTTGCAGGAGTTGGAGCGTTCAGTCGCCAGTGCCTCCTTTGTTCTGATCAGTGGTAGGACCGGCACCGGCAAGACCCGTGTGATTACCCGTCTGGCGCGAGGGGTCGACCTCGAAGGGCTAGCCAACCACCGTGGCTCCAGCTTTGGCCAGATGGCCACACCACAGCCCAGCCAGATTGATTTTGAAAACGCCATTATTATGTCCTTGATGAGATTGCTGGCGACGGGCGCGGAGCGTATTTTCTTGGAAGATGAAGGGCGACTTATTGGCTGCCTGTCTCTGCCTGGCTCACTGCTTGAGAAAATGGCGGACGCCCCTATGGCCGTGGTTGAGGAGACTCTCGATGACCGCATTGATGTTGTTATTGAAGACTATGTACTGGATCTGGGCAGGCGTTACGTTGAGTTGTGCGGGGAAGATGGTCCGCGCCTGCACGCTGAAAGGCTGCAGGACGACCTTCTTAGGATCCGCAAGCGCCTTGGCGGACAGCAGCAGCAAAACGTGAGCGCCCTGATGGCAGAGGCTTTCCAACAACAGTGGCAACACGCTGACCTGGGCGCACATCGGCATTGGATCGCTGTCTTGCTGGAAAAATATTACGACCCTATGTACGAATACCAACTGTCCAAACGCGCCGGTAAGCAATTGTTTAGCGGTGATCGCCAGGCCGTCATCGCCTGGGCGCAGCAGGTCGCCTAGAATGAAGGCGGCGGTCGAACTGCGTCGTGACTTGGTGCTGGTCGGCGGTGGCCACAGCCATGTTCTGGCGCTGCGCCTGCTGGCAATGACGCCCATCGAAGGGCTGAGAATTACGCTAATTTCTCCCGCTAGTCACTCGCCCTATTCGGGCATGCTGCCCGGCTTGATTGCAGGTCACTATACTTTCGAACAGACACATATCGATTTGGCGCGTTTGTGCCAGTGGGCGGGAGTGCGCTTTGTTGCGGCTGAAGTGGTCGCGCTTGACCCATTGAATCGACGCTTGTCTTTAGCGGGTCGCCCTCCTTTGAGCTATGACGTAGTGAGCATTGATATTGGTTCTCAGCCGGAGCTCGATTCAGTGCCAGGCGCTAGAGAACACGCAACGCCGGTGAAACCGGTGTCGGGTTTATGGCAACGCTGGCTTGCATCACAGCAAAGAGTCAACGAACAGCGTGGGGCGCAGGAATACTGCATTGCCGTGGTCGGTGGTGGTGCCGGCAGCGTGGAGTTAGCGCTTGCGATAGCGCACCGTCTCAAAGG
>TARA_B110000503_G_scaffold141038_1_pt1 | contig 10662 bp, 8 predicted proteins | sample TARA_B110000503 | Tara Oceans TARA_B110000503 (sample SAMEA4397472) | marine metagenome | biome: Polar Biome; feature: [SRF] surface water layer (ENVO:00010504); material: water (ENVO:00002006), including particulate matter (ENVO:01000060) such as... | depth 5 m
AAACCGGGGTAACTTCTCCTTAAAAGTTGCCCTGAACCAGGACTTCACCTCCCTGCTTTAAGAAGCAACCGCGAGCGATTGTACCGGTGTGCTCCCAAGTTTGATCGAACACACAGAAATCGGCGTCCATCCCGACCGCCAATCTTCCTTTGGTGCGCAGTCCCATGGTCTCAGCAGGACCCGTTGTAACCAACCCGAGTGCTTCTTTTGGGGTGACCGTCGTTTCCCGAATCAGCTGCTGGACATTCCATAGGTTGAGATCAATGGGCGCTTTTTTGAATCCAGTCAATTGGCCGGCCTGATCCAAGATTCCAATTCCGGCATTTCCATCGCTGCTCAAGGTGAATTGCCGCAGATCAGCTCCCTTGTTTTTGGCCTGTTCGATGGCTTTCCATGGCGGAATGAATTGGGTTCCTCCGGTCGAAAGGTCTACCATGCCGCCCAGCTTTGCAAACGTCAGCGCCTGGTTAAACAAATGCTCCGTCCGTCCGACATGGGTGGGAGAAAGCCTTCGAATGTCCACATGGTATTGCTGAACCAATTCAAAGAGCAAGTCCATCCCGTCTGGAAGCGCACCAAGGTGAATGTGCAGCACACCTCCTTTTCCTGAAATCATTCCGCCCACCTGGATTTCTCGAAGCAGTGCAAGCAATTCCTTGGCACTCGGATACGAAGAACGCGTATCGGCGATGGCGATTTTGCAACCGACCACGCGGTCGATGAAAAGTAAGTCATCGTGCACGTTTCCTGTGAAGGTTTTCACGGGCAATCCGAAAAAGCTCGTCAGCATGTGAGCCGTCATGCCTTCCGCTTCTAAAGCGGCGCATTTGGCATACAGGGTGTTCAAGCTGCGCGCTGTACCATCCGTTCCAAGGAGCCCAACGACGGTGGTTGTGCCACATGCCGCCAAATCACGGATGTGCACCTCGGGAGTCATGGAGCCAAAACCATATTTCCCGCCTGCTCCCGTGATATGAATGTGCTGATCGATGAATCCTGGTGTCAGGATAGCACCATGGAGGTCGTGCACCTCCAACTCAGGAATCCCGGAAATGTTCAGATCTGGTTGGATCGCTTGGATGACACCTTGCGCAATGAGGACGTCTTGCGTTCCCAGAAATTCTGGAGCGTGAATGGAAGCATTTTTAAGGAGAATCATGCTGAAAAAATTTGAATCAGGACCATGAAAAAGGTAAGTACAAGCATGGGAATCAGGTTGCGGCGTGCAACGTGCATAGGATTCACCCCTGCAATCCCAGCGGTAGCGATCACGACACCTGCAATCGGCGAAGCAGCGCGCCCCATGCTGGAAGCCAATTGCATCGGGAGGAGAAGTTTCAAGCCCGGGATGCCCAAGGTGTTCGCCAAGTTGGGAATGAGGGGGCCGAAAGCGAAAAACGACGCATTGCCGCTACCCATCAAAATGGAAGCGAAGAGGATCAATGCAATGAAAAGAATCAAGATGCCGATTGCTCCCCAGCCCATGGAATTGCTCAGCATGAGCAGCCCATCAATCAATCCCAATGCGATTAGCCCCGAGGCAAAGATGTCGGCGGCTACGATCAAGGTGATGATGGAGCTAAACGCTCGCCCCATCCCTTGCCAGCATGCAATCAATCCAGACTCGAGTTCACGAAACTTGCGGGCATAAATTCCGTGGAGCAGCATGCTCGCAAACAGCGACACGATCATAGCGGTGGTTGTGTCCAGCAAAATGGGGTGCTGTCCAGTTTGAAAGAAATTATTGAAAATCAACAACAAGGCAAGAGGCAGCAACGGTAAAATGGCATAGATCGAAGGAGCTGAAGCATCCTCTGCGGAAGCAGTTTGATTGGAAAAAGACCGGTCGGAGACCATGTTGGAATCCAGATATTTGGATTGGAAGTATACGATGGTCATGAGAACGACGGTGAGGATTGCTGCCAAAGGAAGCTGCGAGCCAATGAAGTAGTGGACATTGTCCATTTCCAACAATTGAGCTGCACGGGCAGTGTTGGCCGAGGCTGGCCCCATGTCAAAACACGTGCAAAGAACAATAATTGAAACAGACGTGATTTTAGAAACGCCAATTCGGATGAGGATGGGGTGAACTGTTGCAATGAGCAGAAGGCCCAATCCTGCGGCGCTTGGGACACAAAGAGAAAGTAACTGCCCGAGGGGGATGACTGCTACTGCTGCTAAGTAGGGCCAGCGCTGCAAGATGGAAATGGGCTTTATTCCAATCCGGACCAAGGCGGTAGTAGCCCCCATGTATTCCATGTAGGAAACAAAACCGGCGATGACCATGATCATGGCTCCAATGCCTGATAATTTGGATTTGAGTGACTCAGATACAGAGCGGAAGAGGTCAAAAAAGGCCAATCCTGTGGATTGATCAGCGGGAGTCGCTCCTCCCAAAAGAAGAGAGGTGGCCAACATCACCAGTCCTGCAATCGCCAATATGAGTTGCGGATGCCTGCCGCGAACCATGAAAAAGCCCGCTGCGATTGAAATGATTAAAGCTGTAGCCAGAGCAATTGCCATGATCAACCGGGGATGACGCCCATCAGAATTCCACCGGCGCCTTGGATGGTGTTGTAGATGGCTGTTGGGATGACGATGTCACCCGAATTGGAGTCTCCATCGGGGCCCGGGTTGCTAGATAAATCAATTTCTTCAATGAGTTGCACGTTGTTCGTCAAATCAATGGTTGTGAAATTGTGTGAGCGAAGGTGGAGATGTCTGAGCGCTAAGTTTTGACTTAGATCAAGCGTCTGAAGAAGGTTATCGGCTTGAGAAGAGCCACGAAAGCGCAGCTTTTGAAGCAATGGGCATCCTGTGAGGTCCAACGACTCCACTTTGCAGAAATTCATACTGAGTTCGATCAGGGTGGTGTTGCCACTCAAGTCAAGCGAGGTGAGGTCATTGGAAGTAATGACCAAGGTGTCCAAACCAGCGAAAAACTCCACTCCACTGAGATCCATGATTTTTTGCGATGCCGTAACAACTCCCGCCGCTTCCAAGGCAGCGACCGATCCGCTTGTCTTACTAAGCTGCAAGCTATTCACACTGGTTACAAGGCTGGGGTTCAAATAGTAATTCACTTGAATCGCACCTGTGTTCAAGGTGTCAAACCTCTCTTGGACACCATTGACGCCCAAGAAGACAAGGTATTCTCCAAACGCGCGATCGGGCACGAGAAAATCGAAGCCAACGGTAGGATCCTCCGGAACAAACGTTTCCACATCATCTGTTTTGGCACAACCAATCCAAAGCATGATCACCATTAAACGACCGAGGTATCTCGAATAAACTGAATGAGCAGGAAAAGGGAAGCAGATCATGTGTGGTAAATTTCAAAGATAGATTATGGGTAGAGGAGGTTTGAAGCATGGATCGCCATAGCGATGTGGTCATGCCCAACGCCGGGTACGTCTACTTGAGACCAGTTGAAGCCAAGGAGCTCATTTTGAGCGGAAAGTACAGCCTGGTTGAAAAAGAACAAGCCACGGCTGTAGCGGTTGTCGCCTTGGGCAAAAGCTCCTGTCCAGCCGGTATCATTAAAAGCGGTGTCTTCAATCCCCAAATGAATCCTCAAATCATAAGAGAAAGCAACGGCCAAGTCGCTCGCTTGGACGGGACTGCCTGTCAATCCGTAAGGAAATGACTGATCCATATACGGCACGGTATACCAACCGGCATTGGACGCAATGGCCGTTCGGATCTTCAAGTCTCCGCCGAAAACTAGCAGTCGATTGACAAATTGAGCTCCGCCCGAATGGCCCCAAACGTCAAATTGTATTTGACGGCTTCCCGTTCTTTCCAGGATGTTCTCGAACATCGGAGCAACCGTTGAAATGCTCCACTCAGATTCAGGTTTAATTTCGCCGAAAGCGACAATGTTCCCTTGCTGATAAGCAGTGCTTCCGGGGTAACCCTCTTCTGTGAACTCTGGGAAGAACACCATGCAGCCCTTTTCTTCTGCAATGGACTCCCAAGCATTCCGATACCCGGCGGCATTGCGGTCGGCTCCATGGAATCCAATCAGAATGGGCATTTCACCGATGTCACCAGTAAGCGGGACGTAATAGTGAAGGGTGATGGCTGACTGCGCAGGATCAGGGGTTTGAGTGAAATCAAATGAGCCTGTTCCACGTGTGAGGCTAAAATTCGCGGGATTGGTCACTTCTTTTTCGACTGAAACTCGGCATGCGCTCAGAGAAAACAAGACCCAGGTCAAACAAAAGAACCACGATGACAAGCTTCTGCCGCTGCGCGTTATAAAGAAATTCGGCATGGTGCAAAAATACGAATATGCTTGGAATCGAGGTGCTATTCAAATTGCTTGTCAAGCAGAAATCACATCATTTCAAGCAAATTTCCAATGAAGTAGAGCGCTACGACTTACACAAATCGCATTTACCCCCAATGATTGCCAATGGGTCGCTGATGAGTAAGTTACAGGCCATTGAGTTAGAGATAGAGAAAGATTTTACTATCTTGACGACGATTATTGTACTAAAAACGATTGCTATGTCGAATTCATCTATTTCTTTTTTGTTGGTCTGTGTGCTTTTTTCTTCCGCTTTGCTGGGTCAAAATGACTTGGCTTTGCAAGGAATTATTGATTTTACAGTGCCGTCAGGAGCGTCGAATGGCAAAGCGATTCATTTGGTCGCAAACAATGATATTTCCGATTTGAGCACCTTTGGGATTGGTGTCGCGAACAACGGAGGGGGCACGGACGGACAAGAGTATACCTTTCCAGCAACAAGTGTTTCCTCAGGCGATGACATCCTTGTCGTCCGATCTGTATCTGCCATGGAGGCATACTTCTCAACGTGCTTTGAAGAATTTGAGCATGTTTTGTTGGATGAAGGAAGTTCCATTAGTCAGAACGGTGATGATGCCATTGAGCTTTTCTCGGACGGAGACGTTTTGGAGGTGTTCGGAGACATTGATGTGGATGGAACGGGAGAGGCATGGGAATACCTGGATTCATGGGCTTTTAAAGTGGAAGGGGATTGGACTTTCGGAGAAGTCAACTGCACGGATGGAAGCAATACGACATTTGACAGCAATTGTCCATACCCCCTGTGTGAGTTGCCTGATGAGATTCCTGGATGCACCGACGAAACGGCTTTTAACTTCAACCCCAATGCAACGGAGGACGATGGTTCCTGCGTTGAAATTGCAGTTGGATGCATGATTGCGAGTGCTGACAATTACAATGAGGTAGCCAATACGGCTTGCGAGGATTGTTGTTTGTTTGGAGGGTGCACGGATGCCGATGCGCTCAACTTTGATGACGCTGCCAATACGGATGATGGAAGCTGCATTTATGATTCTGGCAATTTGACCAATGCTCTGATGCTAAAGGGAATTATTGATTTCACAGTGCCATCGGGATCATCGAACGGCAAAGCGGTTCACCTTGTCGCTTTGGAAGACATTGCGGACCTCAGCATTTTTGGACTTGGTGTTGCCAACAACGGCGGAGGGACCGATGGTGAGGAGTTCACTTTACCTACCATGTCGGTGAGCGCAGGTGATGATATTTTGGTAGCCCGAACACCTGCGGCGATGGAAGCGTATTTCGAGGGGTGTTATGAAGGGTTTGAACATGTGTTGGAGTCGAATTCAAGCATTTCTCAAAACGGAGATGACGCCATTGAGTTGTTTGAGTCTGGCATTGTCATTGAAGTTTTTGGCGATGTGGATACCTCAGGATCGGGTCAGGATTGGGAGTATTTGGATTCTTGGGCGTTTAAAATGAATGGAGCTTGGACCTATGGCGGGGTGAACTGCACAGATGAAGGAGCAACGACTTTTGAATCGGCTTGCGTTTATCCGATGTGCATTGCGCTGGGCTGCACCGATCCTTTCTATGTTGAATTTGATCCTTACGCCAATGCGGATGATGAATCTTGTCTGACGATGAAAGTTTGGGGATGCCTCTATGAAGAAGCAACCAATTATGATGCTTCTGCCAATGTCGATGATGGATCTTGCATTGTGGAGGCTTCAAGTTGCACAGGTGATCTAGACAATGACGGGTTGGTCGCTACGCCGGACTTGTTGGCTTTCTTATCATTATTCGGCACTGAATGTGAATGAGGGGGCTTTGTTCAGTTGATTTGCCTCGATTTCTACCTGACATTTCGACTTTTTTGTCATCTTGCGAGTACAAATTATTTATGGTGAGTCATGAAATTATTTTCAACATTTTTCATTCTTGGGGCGTTCCTGCTTTCGGGTTTAAATGGGTTTGCATCACTTGAACTGGATTCCTTGCGCCTGCAGGGAGTCATTGACTTTGACGTCCCGTCCGGCGGTTCGGACGGAAAGGCCATTCATGTCTATGCGGTTGAGGACATTGTTGATTTGAGCGCTTACGGACTGGGGACAGCGAACAATGGCGGAGGAACGGATGGAGAGGAGTATTCTTTTCCGGCTCAATCCTTGGCGGCGGGCGAACATCTTTTACTGGCACGTTCAACCGGATCAATGAGCGGTTATTTGGGGGCGTGCATTGGACAGTTTCAGACCGTCCTTGAAGCCTCATCGGCGATCAATCAAAACGGCAATGACGCCATTGAGTTGTATCACAATGGAGCCGTGGTAGAAACTTATGGTGATGTGGATGAAGATGGGACGGGTACTTCTTGGGATTATGCAGATTCATGGGCTTATCAGGCTGAACCAGGACAATGGGAGACCGCTAGCGTCGGATGTTCGGAAGGAGCAACTTCAGAAGATTCAAGTTGTCCCTACCCGTTGTGCGATGAAGCCGAAGGGATTCCGGGGTGCATGAATTCCGCTTCGTGCAATTTTGATGCAGAAGCCACGGTGGATGACCTCTCTTGCACGTATCCCGGTGACCCTTGTGATGATGATGATCCCCTGACTGTTTTTGACGTCTTGAATGAAAACTGCCTATGCGCAGGTCAAGTCTTCACCCCTTCAAATTCACTGATATTGACGGGGGTCGTACACAATGGCGCTGCGCCAAAAATGCTGGAGTTTTATGTGACTGACGACATGGAGACTTTAGCGCAGTACGGGATCGGCTCAGCCCAAAATGGGGCGGGAACGGACGGTATTGAATGGACTTTTCCCGATGAGTCAGCTGATGCCAATACGTTTATTTATGTCGCCAATGATACTGCCGCATTCACCGACTTTTTTGGATTTCCTCCGACATTCGTGGATGGCGGAGCAGCGTGTAATTTCAATGGCAATGATGCTATCGAGTTGTTTGAAGCAGGAGTGGGAGTGGATGTTTTTGGAGAAATTAACGTCGACGGGATTGGCGCAGAATGGGAGTATACGGGCGGTTGGGCTTACCGAGTAGATGGCACCGGGCCAGATGGTTTTCAGTTCGTTCAACCCAACTGGATGATGAGTAGCTTGGATGCTCTGGATGGAGCGATTTCGAACGGCTTCAGCAATGAACCGTTTCCGGTGGGAACATACAATGCCACATCCAACCCTGATGATGTGACTGAACGGGGTTGGTCTACTCGCTGTTTCCCGAACCCGACATCGGGTGTTTTGTTCCTGGAGTCTTCGCAGCCGCTTGCTTTCGTTCGCATTATGAATGTGCAAGGCCAGATCATGCGGGAATGGGCCGCCGAGGGGATTGAAGCACCGTTAAATTTGTCGGGGCTTTCAACGGGTTGTTATTTCCTGCGAATTGAAAGCGCTGCTGAAAGTCGTTTGATTCAGATACTCCTTCAATAAGCCGTACCGTATTTGCGGGAAGACGTGCAAGGCCTTAGCAAACGCTCATGTCCTTGATCTGAATTGGAATTCATTTGAATTTCAACGAGTTGGTCACGCTTCAGTCAAGATGCACATGCAGCAGCGACAATGCCTTATCCTTGACAACAGCATGAGGGTAAGTATTGGAAGGAGCTCCGCTTGGTGCTGTTCTTGATGTATCTTTCCGACTCATAAAAAACATTTCATTTGGCCAGGTCTCAACAATCATTCAGTAAGCGCGAGCGCGAACTCAAGCGGGAAAAAAAGCGTAAAGAAAAGGAAATCAAGAAATTAGAGCGTCAAGAAAACAAGATGACCTTGGATTCAGACGATATGATTGCTTATGTTGATGAATTCGGGCAAGTCACGTCTACCCCGCCAGACCCGAGCACCCGAGTTGAGGTAAAGCTTGAGGATATAGAAATTGGAATTCCAAAAAGAGAGGAGGAGGAGTATGATCCAATCCGTACTGGAATTGTGACTTTCTTCAACGAGTCAAAAGGATTCGGATTCATTCGTGATTTAGAGACTCAAGAAAGTGTGTTTGTTCACGTGAACAATACGAAGGAAGAGGTTCGAGAGAACAATAAGGTTCGGTTTGAAACCGAGCAGGGACCTCGTGGATTAGCGGCGGTTAAGGTGGAAATTTGGCGAGATATTACGCCAGCGCCAGCGCCAGCGCCAGCGCCAAGCCCAGTCGAAGCAGACTCGGCCGCAGACGCCACAGCAGACGCCACAGCAGATTCAGCTCCGGCCGCCGCAGCGAATGCCGCTCCCTCAGAATAAAACTTGCGTAGTTTTGAATTATAAATCATTAACTCTGTGAAAATGAAGAAGATAGTATTTGTCTTGTTAGCAGTCTTGGGTTTACAAGGAATTCATGCTCAGGTGGTTCAACTAGAAGGCCCACGATTTGGTGTTTCGTACATTTCTGACGGAAGTACGTCTCAAATTTTGCAGCGAAAATTTTCGATGGACTCTACTGAGTTTTCAACGAATGCTGATGGCTCGACGATTACCACGCAGTACGGGTGGCAATGGGAGAAGCGTTTCGCTGACAACGGAGGCGACGTCGTAGGATTGGTAGAATGGGTTGCTTTGGTAGCGGGAATGGAGAAGGGCATGTTTTTACCTTCATTGACCACAATGGTCGGTGTTCGTGGAAAGAGCGGTTTCGAATTCGGAACAGGTCCCAATCTCTCACTCTCGGGTTTGAGCTTTGTTTTTGCGATTGGATACAACGTACGTTCAGGGGACTTGAACTTCCCCGTCAATCTCTCGATTGTACCGGATAAGGTAACAACACGAACGAGTGACTTGGCATTTGATATCTTCAATTTTCATGAAGATTTTAAGGGTGAAGATCCACCCAATGTGATTGAACGCGGAACGGGACATCGGGTCACATTGTCTGTTGGATTTAACTTCAATTGATTCGTTGAGAACATTGATTGCATAGAAAAGCCAGCTACATCAGTAGCTGGCTTTTTTGTTTAAATCTGTTTTGATCATCTGCCTCCTCAAGACAAGTGGAAGTCTCCGATGATCTTGTTGAATGTCGGAGAGGGGCGCATGATGTGTTCCGCTTTTTCTTGATTCAAGCGATAATACCCTCCTGTATCTGCCCGTTGTCCTTGTACCGCATTCAATTCATTCACGATTGTCGTGGCTGAGTCACTCAATGAAGCATGGAGTTTTGTAAAGGCCTCGCTGAACAACGCGTCTTCCTTTTGGCTTGCCATGGCCTCAGCCCAATACAGGGCCAAGTAGAAATGAGAACCTCGGTTGTCGATACCGCCGATCTTGCGTGTTGGACTCTTGTCCTCATCTAGAAACCGGGTGGTCGCTTCATCCAAACAAGCACCAAGAATGCGTGCCTGTGGATTGTTCGCGTGGTTCGCTAAATGATCAAGTGAAACAGCCAATGCGAGGAATTCACCTAAGCTGTCCCAGCGCAAGTAGTTTTCTTCGTTCAACTGTTGTACGTGCTTTGGGGCAGATCCTCCGGCACCAGTCTCGAACAAACCGCCACCATTCATAAGCGGAACAATGGAAAGCATTTTGGCCGAAGTCCCTACTTCTAAGATGGGAAACAAGTCGGTCAGATAATCCCTCAGCACATTGCCCGTAACCGAAATGGTGTCTTGACCTTTTACAATGCGTTCCAATGAGTAGCGTGTCGCCTCGATGGGAGATAAGATTTCAATTGTCAGGCCTTGGGTATTGTGCTCGGGCAAATAGGTCTTGAGCTTTTCGATGATTTGTGCATCATGTGCTCGACTTGGATCCAGCCAGAAAACAGCGGGATGACCGGTCACGCGCGCGCGCTCTACGCCAAGCTTGACCCAGTTTTGGATCGGGGCGTCCTTGACCTGACACATCCGGAAGATATCACCTGTTTCGCCTGTTTGTTCCAAAAGAACGTGGCCTGTAGCGTCAACAACTTGAACGGTGCCTGCTTCTTTGAGCTGGAAGGTTTTATCATGAGAACCATATTCTTCCGCTTTTTGCGCCATCAAACCGATGTTGGAAACGCTGCCCATTGTCCGCGGATCCAAGGCTCCGTTTTCTTTGCAGAAGTCAATGGTAGCTTGGTAGACTCCAGCATAAGATCGGTCTGGTATCACTGCTTTTGTGTCCTTCGAGTGCCCCTCGTGGTCCCACATTTGACCCGAATTCCGAATCATAGCCGGCATGGACGCATCGATGATGACGTCAGAAGGAACGTGCAAGTTGGTAATGCCCTTATCTGAATTGACCATGGCCAAATCTGGACGGCTGGCAAAAGAAGCAGCAAGCGCCTCTTCAATGGCCATGCGTTCATCTTCAGGAAGTGAGGCGATTTTCGCATAAACGTCGCCCAATCCGTTGCGGACATCGACACCCAACGATTCAAATGTGTCACCGTGTTCGGCGAAA
>TARA_B110000503_G_scaffold142494_1_pt1 | contig 10660 bp, 9 predicted proteins | sample TARA_B110000503 | Tara Oceans TARA_B110000503 (sample SAMEA4397472) | marine metagenome | biome: Polar Biome; feature: [SRF] surface water layer (ENVO:00010504); material: water (ENVO:00002006), including particulate matter (ENVO:01000060) such as... | depth 5 m
CCCTCTGGATAATGTCCAGAAACTAGACAAATCCCTCCCTCTTTTATCATTCTGCTATCTCTTTACCCCTCGATTCCTAATTCCCCAAAACACTGCCCTCCAAGCGAAAAACACGTTCTGAAAGTTCCGATCAGAAAGTAAATAAGAAGCGATTTTCGAAAAAGAAAATCCACCAAGATCTAAACTGCCTGATGGGTTTCTCATCAGCGATTCTTTTACCTTTTCCTCGACATTCTCAAGTAAACCATTGAAATGCATCTCGCCTTCCTTGATAAGGATCGCATATAAGTCCCGTCGATATGGATTATAAGTCACGTTTTGCCACTGAATGGGTTCGTCTCGAAGAACATTTACCAACTCATTTTTAAAAATATTTTTGTAATACTCCCAACCAATGGTTACCGACAAAGAATGCGCGGGTATCGTTCGTGTTGTCCCATGTTCAAAACGACCTCGTGATGCACATGTAACTAGAATAATTCCGCCAGGAGAACAAATCCTAATCATCTCTTGCAGGTTAGACCGCCAATGTGGGTTATGCTCAAAACATTCACAAGAGATTACTACGTCTGACGAATTAGAAGCCAGGAAAGACAAATCTTCACCATCGTAGACACGATCCACTCCCTTGCCTTTAGCGATATCAATTCCAAGATAGCGTGCGGTAGTAAAGAACTGTCTAACGCTGCCATTTACATCCCAAGAGCCAATTTCAACTACACTTTTCTCTGAAAGCGTAAAGAGCTCTACCATGTTCTTAACGAATAACAATTGTTCTTTATGCGCCATGTTTATCTTTATTTACATAAAAGCAATGAGAAACCGAAAACCGCATCGCTGCAATCTCCCGTTTGGAATATCCTACTGGCTAATTTTGAGAGAGCGCTTATTCTCCTCGATTCCCTGCTCAGAACAAATTAACTCGATTTAAACAATGGATTGAGTCAGCAATGATTAAATGTTTTTCCTGAAAGTTCAGAAACATCGTCTATTTCTGAGCAGCCCATACTTTCTGCCCATTGATTCGCCTTCGTTAGAGAAAGTTTATTGAAAAAGTCGCCTATTGGAAAATAGTCGTCGTGCCCTTTGTAGTCTTTCACCGCTATTTGAACTGCAATACCAAGTTCTTTCCAGAAATACTTCTCCATATTCCGCACCACTTTACTTTCAGTTAGCGAAATCTCTTCATTGCTAAACTGCTTTCTAACATCTTTAATTGTTAGCGAAGTATCCAAAGACTCAACGTTTACGGATGACCCCCGATCTTTATCTTGGATAAAAGCTTAAAACAAGTAGTTGTATTTACCTGGAAATTCCTTTTGCAATGTCTTCAATAGTTTCCGACCGTTTACGGTGATTTCCTTTGCCATAATAAATCTCTTTTTATAATTCAAGACGAGATTAGCGACTATGGAATAAAACATTTCTACACAATTAGTACATATATCTACTTTCTTTAATGCACACCAAAATGCAACCAAAGAACCTTCAACCTTTGTAGGCTGAAGGTTCACTATGTAATCGTAATTAAGCCGTTCTCACACTCTTTCAATGAGAAGGGAAAGCGACAAGATGGACGACGGAAATACGAGTGACTCTCGATCGTATTCTATCAAAAGAATTTCTAACACCTCACTGAGCGCTCAGCGCTTCGAGCATCGTTGTTGCAGCTAGTTTCCCAAGTTCATTTGCAGCCAAAGGACTGGCACCTGTGATCAGCTGCCTGTCCAAGCATACGGACTTATCCGCTTTGGAATTGACCACTTGGACACCGAGGCCTTTTAACTTCTCACTCAATCCCCAGGGCATTTTGCCGGGCAAGTAACCCAGCTTCGGAGTCATTGCATCCACGGAGTCAGGGAATACCGCCATACGATACCCGTCGTACATGAATTTCTGATTGTCCCGAACGGTGCTCAAGAATGCCCCTGGGCCATGGCATAAACTGATCGTAAACACGTCGTTTTCACGTGCCCATTGCACGGCCTTGCACACATTCTGGTCTTCTGGAATGCCCAACATGGAGCCGTGTCCTCCGGGCACAAATAAGGCGCTATAAGCGGCCTTCTCTTCAGCAGAAGCCTCATTGAAGTCTGCTAATTTCTTAGGGTTTTCAAAACTGCTTTTGAACTCCTTGTAGATGGTCTTTACCGCTTCGTCCTTTTGCGGAAACGCCCACATTTCAAAAACCACGGGCTTTCCTGTTGGAGTTGCAATTTCGAAATCGAAGCCAGCATTTTTCAAATGCAACATGGGCACCAAGGCTTCAACAGGATGGTTCCCCGTCGAAAACAGATGGCCGTTTTGCATCTTCATGTTTTTCTGTTCCGTGAAAATCACCAAGATTTTTGAGCGGCTGCCGGTATATTGAGGATACGTGATGTCTTCAAAATCAGATTTGGAAACCGTTCCTAATTTCAAGGCCAATTTTGACGGTGAATACGATCCGTCCGATTCCAGTTTTGGAGCCAATCCAAGTATTTTTTTTAGCATGTCATTCAATTGTTGCGTTTGTCTTTCTGTACATCCCTTCCGGTTAGATCCTTGTGCTGACCTGTCACATCTGCACAATAATTTTGCCTTTTGCTCGCCCCGATGCCAGATGTACAAAAGCATCGATGGCTTTCGAGAAGGGATACACGTGATCAACAATGGGCCGGATTGAACCGCCTTCGACCAACTCCGTTATTTCATTCAGGTGTGCTCCGTTCGGATGCATGAAAATGAATGCATACGTTGCCTTTTTTTCTGCGCATCGTGTAACGAAATCCACTGGCAACCGGTAGTCTGACATTCCAAACATCTGCGCGCTGCGCTCGTCCAATGGCCCTGCGACACTGACTATTTTTCCTCCTGCCTTGATGACGTCAAACGCATCCAACGTAAAGTGCTTTCCGAGCGTGTCAAAGACACAGTCTACATCGCTCACGATCGCCTTGTAATCTTCATGGGTGTAATCAATCACCCGATCGGCACCGAGCTCTTTGACCCATGCGACATTGGCTGCGCTCGTCGTTGTGTAGACATATGCGCCTTTCGACTTGGCATATTGAATCGCGAAACTCCCCACACCACCTGACCCCGCATGAATGAGAATTTTATCATGCTCTTTGATGCCCACATGATTCAAAGATTGCAGGGCCGTAAGCCCGACAAGTGGCAACCCTGCAGCTTCTTCAAAAGAAATGTTTGCAGGCTTTTTGGAGACGGCTTCGGCAGCGACTGCAACAAACTCTGCAAGCGTGCCCATTTGCTCTTGAGGAACTCGAGCGTACACCAAATCTCCAATTTCAAAGCCCGCTGCATCGGCACCTTTCTCCACCACCACTCCACTCACATCGTAGCCCAACGTTGCCGGCAAAGGAATCGGCAACAAAGCCCGCAGGTTTCCTGCAATGATGCTCTTGTCTATGGGATTGATTGCCGCAGCCTTCACCTCGATGAGAACATCCTGCGATCGTACAATCGGCTTATCAATTTCATTGAATGCGAGGCATTCGTTGAGCTCACCATATTCCAGGAGCTGCAAAGATTTCATTGTCATGATGCAAAACTACCGAGGCGGATTCAGGTAAATTTTGACCTAGGATAAGAAAGCTATCGTTTGACTTTTTCCGCTCTGATGCGGCTCAGGCTTTCTTGGGTGATTCCCAAAAATGAGGCAATGTGGTAGTTCCGCGTGTGGCGCTCGATATCGGGGTACTGATCCAAAAACAGTTGATACCGTTCTGAAGCGGTCAGCTGCATTTGATTCAAAATCCGCTTGTGCAAACTCACAACATGGCGCTCCAAGATATACCGCTGAAAAGGCTCGTATTCTGGAAAGAGCGTGAGGACTTCGTTGAGTTTTTGGGCATTGAACTCGATGACCGTGGCATCATTCAAGCACTCAACGGTAAGGGTGGCGCGTTCGTTGTTGTGAAGGGCGATGTAATCACTCATCCACCAGTCTTTTACAGCAAATTGCAAGGTGTGCTCCCTCCCACTTTGATCAACACAGTATGACCTCAAGCATCCCCCCGTGACAAAATAAATTTTGTTCACCACGTCTCCCTGCCGAATCAAGACGGAACCTTTGGAGATTCTCGTTTTCTTCGCAATTCCAACAAGGTAATCCTCGGCCTGAGCGCTCAGTGAAACGATGCTTTTTACCTTGCTTAATAGTTCTTCCACGGCAGTTTTAAGTTGCACAGTCACCCTTTCAGTCTTGCGGAAAAAGCTTCAATCATGCGCTGTGCAAATATGGGCGAAACGAACCATCCGCTGTTGAGTTCACATCGCTTAGAAAAGCAGGTGTCGCATTGGAAAACATCGACCCCCCGTCCTTCAAGAAAGGAGTTGACCTCATCTTTCAATCAGTCAGATAGTTACAGGGGTAAAAAAATAATGAGAAACCGCGGAGTGCATTGAAGATGTTCTAATAAAAACTATATGTTCACTACAATCCCGCACTTCACGCCATAAAACACACGCATTTTACGCTGCTATTTACACTCGGGATTTTGCTTTCGGGATGTACGCTGCAAAAACGGAGCATCATGCCCGGTTGGCACATCGAAATGCCTAGTGAAGGTAGGACGTCCCAAACGGCCGAAAAGCACGAATCCGGGGCCGAACAAGACCCACACTCTCAAAACAAGGCTTCGAATGATTTTATACCTCATACCTCAGAACTTCAAAGACTAAAGCCTAGACCAACCGAACGTGACCCACTGATTCCCGCTAAAGCCCTGATGACTCAACATGTGAGAGCTGAGCTTGAGTCATTTCAAAATCTTTTGGAACCGATACATAGCGACAATTCACTCCAATCGAACCAAGCAAAAAATCTCCAGCAGAACCCAACCTTGCAGTCAGATCAGGAATCCGAAGTTCCAAGAAACATTGGCTGGATGCGCATCTTGCTTTTCTTGTTGGGGTTGTGGTTGGCATTGGGTGGTCTTTTTTCTCTCTTGGTTTTCTTGTTCATTGGATGGAATGACAGGCAAGGGAGAGACTTCCTTTGGCAGGCCATCCCTCTTCTAACCGGTGGGTTCTTTGCCCTAAAATGGGCTTTCACCCCAAATTCGAAATGGGGTAAAAGAAGACAAAAAACACCAGCAAGCTCCGAGAGCCAAGAACCACCATTTTAAAATGCGTTCGAAGAGCTCAAAAAGGAGGAGAAGCGAACCTCTGTCTTCAAGTTAGAGGGCGATCTCTCCTCGCAATCGATCAAACAGTTCCCGTGAAAACCAAAAACGGGAGACCGCATCGCTGCAATCTCCCGCTTGGTACCCCTAACGGGACAGTTCTCGAACTCTTTGTACGCTAACCTCGATGAATTCAGGGCATTGAAGGAATCCCTCAAAAGAGAGGGAATCTTCGATGAAACGTGGGAAACGCTTTTGATCCCTCGGAGAGGCACTTCTTCTGCCCTCCCATACCGTCCTTAAACTATAATAGCTAGAAGTAGAATGGCGAATACGACAGGGAAGAAATTCGGGGATCAGCCGAATATCCACCGCTATTCCATAATTCCGATACTGTATCTCCTTCAATTCGGCCAGCATCTGCATTTGTCCGCCCTCGTTGGCATGTAACAAAATTGTTGCCCAAAAAAAGCCAGACTCTATGGCCTGGCTTTTTCTTTAATCCGGGATTCAAACTGCACGCTATGTCACCGATTGGCTCTGTATTTCCTAGCGGTTGGATGGGTCTCGAAGTAATTTTCAAAAACATCATTTATTAAGCCGTCAACGAGTTTTTGCTCTGCTAACGATCCAGATGGATAGGCCTTTAAAAGCTCTACATTCTTCGTTTGTGTTGCACCCTCTCTGAGTTGTTCCTGAACCATTGATTTTAATGTTTCAGGACTCACAAAATGCTCCATCAAACGAACGGTAGTCTTTTCTAAGAATTTTTGAATCACCTTCGTCGCCTCCGGAGTAGCGTATGGCGTTTTGATGAATTCAATGGAACCCGGAACATATGCTTGATCCAATTCCTCCAAACCGTTGCTAATGGCTTGAATGGCTTCTGACACTTCCGCAGGACCAATCTCTGGCTTCTGGTTCAAGAGTGCATTGATTTCAGCACGGAAATCTGCCAATTCTGTCTCGAGGTAGTTCTGAACTTGCATGGGACCGACGCTCTCCTGATTCAGTCCTGATTCAATTGGTCGACTCATGTCAAGAACTGCGGGCTTTGAATCAAATCGCACTGCTGACTGCTCTTTTGTTGAACCCGAGTTTCTGTCTGGCTTTGACAAGAACATTGAACTTTCAGCATTGCGCTTCGCCTTTCGTTTTTTCATTCGATTAGTCCTGCGCTCGCTGTAAAGGCCACTTTCTAGGACACTCAGTGAAATCTCGTTGGAAATACTCCTCCGAATGTCTAGGAATTCATTTTGAACATGCTGGACGAGTTGAGCCGATCCTTGGCGGTCCAACCCTACAGAACAATTTACAACATTGAAATAATTGTCAGTCCCACTCTCCCATGCCACACCAACAATATTAGGCAATTCATCGAAGGCAATTTCATCTCGAGGGACCGCTCTAGAAAAGCCGTTACTCTCTCCAGAAGGCAAAATATAATCGCCTTGATTTACCATGCCTTGGACCCGAATCGGAACTTGCCCCATGAAAGCTACCTTCTCGAAGTCACTCATGTCACCTTGAACTTCATTTCCGAGCATCATAGGCTTCGTCGAAATCACCAAATTATGATCCGAATTCTGCGTGTCATAAGAGACCAAGCCGGCCCGAACCCCGACCACTTCGCCGGGAAGGAAGTCAACCTTGGTATCTTCTTTTTCAATCCACTCAGCATAATCACCAGCACCAGAGGCGTACGTTACACCGATTGCCCCGTGCAAGTCAGCCATCCAGAGCCCATAACCAGTTGACTCGTAAGCAAGGTCCAACCCGGAAGATACAACGGCGGCAATTCCTGAAAAAGCTTCAGCAAGTTGTGCTGCACTATCAATTCCACCGGCCACCCCTTCAGCAACATCCGAGTCCATCAATCCAGCCCCAGGAATTAATGCAGCGACTGCCTTTCCAATTTTGAGACCTACCCCCGAAAAAAGCCAAACCAACTCCGTGATTGAAATTCCGAGAGCGGTGGATGCTGATATTAAGCCAAACGAACCCGAAACCTGATCAACAATGTATCCTCCATTATTAGGCAACTCCGGAATGGTCTCTCCTTCAATTCGGCCAGAAACTTTATTTGTCGGTCCACGCTGGAATGTGACAAAATTGTTGCCATTCTGGAAATTATTAAATGATTCATCAATCTCTAACCTAATCAAGATTCCATTGTACCCCGCATTTCCTCCCCCCGTGCCGTCAACAACCATTTGATATGGCCGGCCGCTGAAACGGATATCTTGACCATCTTGTTCTGGCCATTTCGGAGATGATTGAGAAACAGTTTGACCTAGACGATATTCTCGATAACCAGCAGATCCAACTGTAGGCCCCCCCACAAACAACTTATTGCCAATGTGGGTTTCATTTTTTACGTGCAATGATTTCAAAGTAGACTCCCCATGAACCTCAAGAGTCTGTGCCATATCGACCTTGCCATCAAAGTTACCCGTGCCCTCGATTTGAACTTCATTAGTGAAAGCTGCATTTCCCACTACTTCCATGCCTGCATTGAATTTGGCTATATCGTTCACTGACAATTCCGAGTTGACACGAATCAAAGATGCACCTCCTTCGACTTTGACTTCGAATGATGGTTTATCTGAAGAAGTTAGGCTCGTGTTCACAGTCAAGCCATCATGTATGGTGGCGTGACCACCAATCACAGCCTTTTCCGCAACATGCAACGTGTCCTTCAGCACCAAATCACTTGCAGCAATATGACCCGTTCCATCGATCAATACATCATTGGTCTGTCCAACAGTAATGGCCCCTTTACGAACCCACAGAGAATCTTGCATAATTGCATTGCCCCACTGGTCGCTCTCTCCTTTTACTGTGAGACTTCCTCCTACTGTCAAATCACCCGACATTTTGAGTGATGTCGTGTTGATTCCTCCATCACTAAACGTAGAGGACCTCACACGCAGTCGACCACCTACATATAGGTTGGTGTTTATCTGAACACTGTCCTTGTAGGTAGACGGTGTCTCTTCAAGTTGGGTGGTTTTAGGAGTGTTTACTAGTGACGCATCTATGGGCTCACCGTTTAACAACTCTCCTAATTCCCAGAAAATCGTATCACCATCTGCATCGATGTCAACGGTGTATGTTGGAATATCCCAGTCATCAGTGACTGAATTGTACTTAAAATAAACGCTATCGATTAAAGGTGTATTCGCTGGATCTGGAATGATTAGATAATCCCCTCCTATATAAGCCTCACCTCTAGAATTGAGTGTTCCATTGTTGATGATTGCTTTTTCAATGGTCAAGGTATCACTGAACCCACCATAGGATCCATCGTCCAAATTCTTGGACATCCGAGAGTGCAGCGTGTCAATGTTTGCCATCCATCTTTCCATGGCGAAGACATCCTGATTCGTCACGTTTGTCGTCCCACTCACGTACCTGCTATATACCTCAGGCTGCACCGTCTCTTCCCTAACCGAGTGGATGATACATAGACCATCTTCATCCTCACCGTTGATGCAGTCGCCGAAGCAATCCCTTCCTGGCGAAGGGTAGATCTTGACGAAGGGCGCCGTGGTTGTGCATCCGCATGAACCATCCGTTTCGTAGCTTCCCCAATCTTCACATCCACACGTAACGTCCTGGACAAAGGTTGCGCCGTTTCCACCGCAAACTCCGCATGCATCCTGTCCTAAAATCGCGTTAGTGGTGTCGTCGCAATCTCCTGCCCTAGCAATGTAATTAGGGTTATTAAGCGCTCCCGTGCCTTCTGCATTGGGGCAGGCAACTATAAAGACATCCGAATCACCAAAGCCATCGCCATCGCCATCAAAATACCATGTCAATTCGCCCCGCCCTCCGCAAACGCCACACACATCGTATAGAGCGCCTGCACAATCGCATTGACCGGTCACCCAGCCATCTGTATCTCCATCGCACAATCCGCATTCATTGTAATACTTACAGCTGCCATCATCCAGAGTAGCGCCTTCAAAGTTACATGCCTCATTATCAGTGCATCCTGACGTCTCATCTTTATCGCAAACACCATTGGTATTAACATCCGCAAAACAAAAATCCGGGTCTTGTGGAGCGTTTGCATTCTGGACCAAAGGGTGCACTAGTTTGCAAAGGCCAATCGCATCCTCAACGGCACCTCGGCAATCGCAGATAGTCTCGATTACAAAACCAGATTCTAAGACCGCCTCTGCATAATCACCTATGACTGGCTTGCTAAATGTGAGACTGTCATTGCCCGCCAATCCTGTGAAGAGGCATCCACATTCATCTGATGGGAAGTTGCACCGGTCGGCATCTGTTCCATCTTGGTAAGTGTTGTTTATGTTGTAATTACATGCAGCGCTATTCATACAACCTTCAAGATCGTCCGAGTCACAAACACCATTGCCTCCGGTCGGCAGAACATCAGCGGTACAATCACCATTGCAATCACCTAACGCATCGTCAACATCTCCGTCACAGTTGCATTTACCCTCTAGAATGTTCGCGGTTTCTAGTCCATTGCAGCCGCAGTCCCCCTCAGGATTGCATACAAGATCCCATTCCTCTGTATCAATGTCATATTCATCTGAAGGCTGGCGCGATGCCTCCGAATTATAATTACAGGCATCCGCATCCATACACCCTTCAATTTCATTAAAGTCGCTTGTGCCATTATCATCTTGATCACCCCAAATCTCAATATATGCGGCGTGACGTGTAAGACCATTCGTTGGCAATCCATCTGGACCGTATTCCAAAACCACCTTATCGCTCTCCGATATTGCCCAAGGATTGGTTCCCGGTGATCCGAACTCCGTCACATTGCCATCGTTGTCAAAATCATTCACATCATGAGACACTGATGAAGTGGCTGCAAGTCGATATGGTACGCCATCCTCGTCCTGTAAACCGGCAAAATTGAATTCTTCCTCAGAGTCAATTTGAGCACATGGTGAGCTTGAACCACCGAATGAATTGAGCGCAGTAGCCTGGGAATCAAAGTTGTAATTGGCTGCAGCATTATCTGTACAACCAATAACGTCTAAATCATCACAAATACCGTTGTTGTTCATATCATTCGACACCAGAACACCTTGTCCATTTCCATGGGATGTCCCAGCCATATCTTGGGAACACACCCAACAATTTTCCTCGTCGATGTTAGGGTTGGGCGTTACGTAGAGACAACCGCTCGGATGAGTTGCATCCGACTTATAATTACAAGCCTCAGCATCCATGCAGCCCGTCACCACGTCAACGCAAGAGCAATTAGAAGCATAAACACTGCTAAAGGTTGCAGCGTTATCGTCATCGCAAGCATCACCTGGATATGTGCAACCACTATTAGTGGTGGACGCGTTAAGAAGACTATTATAGTTACATGCAACAGGATCAATACAACCAAACCCCTGGGCCTGGGCCGAATTACTCAATCCAAGCAGCATAAGTGCTGCAATAAAGATTGTGTAGAAAAAATTTATCTTTAGAAGCATATTAAAGAGGATTAACAGGTTATTTTCTAACTTTTGAAGCAATAATAAGTATACTCATCT
>TARA_B110000503_G_scaffold142641_1_pt1 | contig 10660 bp, 12 predicted proteins | sample TARA_B110000503 | Tara Oceans TARA_B110000503 (sample SAMEA4397472) | marine metagenome | biome: Polar Biome; feature: [SRF] surface water layer (ENVO:00010504); material: water (ENVO:00002006), including particulate matter (ENVO:01000060) such as... | depth 5 m
CAGAATGCTTTGAAAATGTTGAAATAGTTCATTCTCCTGAAGTCTTAGCGGAATTAGTAAATGCAGCCTATCAAAAAGGGGATAATATTTTACTTATGAGTTCCGGAAAATTTGAAGAAGCAAATTTTGACTTTAGCTAATGGTTACAATTGCTTTACGCGAATCTTAAATTCTAGGGCTTCTATCCCTTGACTACTAACTGAAGTAGGTTGTAATGCAAAGTACTTTTCCTTGTTTTTTACGATTAAAACGATTTCATTTTCAGTACTTGCTTGCTGAGCTACAAAATCCCACCTAAAAAATGGACTTAGCAATTGGTCTTTGCGGGTATAGGGTAAATCACGCGCATAAAAGTAATCGATTTCATTAAAACTGGTAGATGTATCGAGATATATCTTGTTTAGATCTTGGTTTATATTGAGGGTTTGAAAAAGTCCAAAGTAAGCATTAGCAGTGGGTATGTGGGGTAAATTAGGATGTAGTTTGGTAGAGTCTGAAATATAGGTAAAACAGATGTTCCAATCTTCTTTATTGGGCTCTAAGCGGGTAAAAAGGGCCTCGTCTTTTAGGCTAAAGTAAGAGTGGGCATAATTTTGATTTTTTACAATCCATTTGGTTTGCCCTACTGAATCATTAAGCGCACCATACCGAATATGATATGCAGAATCTGTAGCGTCTAAGAGTTGAAATTTATAAAAATAATAGGTGCCTGTTTCCTCCCAAGTCATTATATATACGTCATTGTAGGACTCGGGATTGCTAAACGAATAATCTCCCCATGCACCAATGGCAGGATAGGTGCCGGATGGTGTAGGAATATCTACTTGCCATATGATTTTACTGGTCTCATAGCTAGAATTTATGGCTTTAAAATCGGTATTAGTTGTATTATGTATTCCTGCTTTGGCAAGTGGATTGATGTATATAGCCCAGGCATTTTCAGCATGCTGAAACTTGAGTTGCCATTGGGTTTGTACCCCTATGTTATTGTTTAAAATATTGCTAAGGTTTACATAGGTGAATTGGTTTGTAGAGGTATTAAGTCTAATTGTAATTTCATTTACTTTTTGCTTTGGCAATACTTCATCAGGCTCAAAACACGAAGTTAACAGTACCGCAAATGCTATGTAGAACAGGTTTCTCACTTGAGTGTATACTTTAGTTTAAAGTAAAAAGATCGGGGTCTAGAATTAATTAAATCAAAAGAGCCGCCTTCGGTTATCGCTGTTTCAGTTAAGGTGAAGGTTGTTCTATTAATTAGTGTACTGTTTAGCACATTGATTACCCCAAAACCCAGTTGGAGCACGTTACTCGGAAATGCGTAATTTAGGCCTGCGTTTACGTTGTTCATGGCGTCATATTCCTTCAATAGGATGGTGCCGTTTTTTAATTCAGAAGAGGTTTTACGACCTATTAATCGCAATACAGTATAACAAGTTAGTCCTGTTTTGGGAACGGTCAAATTACCCAATATGGTTAACTCTGGATGAAAAAAGTTTAATCCAGTGGTGTCTTTTACCTCATTGGTGCCGTGTATTATGGCGGTAGGTTGCAGCATCCAAAAATCACCTTTATACTTCATACTTATGTAGGTAGCAGATCCTGAGGTTTCGCTTTCATTTTGCCATTTGGTGCTGAGCTCGTTACGTGGTAATTTGTTGTTTCTGTTATACAATAGTCCACTGTTAATGGTAATCATATCCTTCTTTATTAATAAATTAAGATGCAGCGTACTTAAATCGGTGGGCGCCAGTAAAATATTATTTTGGTAGGTATTGGTCAGGGTACTTGGATAAAACCATTGGCTAAATTGCGGATAGGATGTACTCTTCTGAAAACATGCAGATAGTTGCACGTCATTTGTGGGCGCTAAGGTTAGCTTAGCCATCGGCATTGCCTTTGGTTTAGTGAGATTATTATTTAAGGTTTTAACTCCCCCTTCTAGTTTGAACGTATTCCTAAATTGATACTCAAATAGGCCAAATAAAGAATAATCTGCATATTGGGTTGCTATTGCATTTATATTGGAATAGTGGTTGTCAATGGTATTGCTAAGTTCTATGCCTAATTTGTAATTTAATTTCTTTCCAGCTGATTTAAGCAGCAACTGCATATAGCCATAATCAAATCCTGAGCTGTAGATACCAATTGCGTCATTGTATTTGTCCTGCTTGCCAGTGCTTAAATCTTTGTCCCAAATAGTTATGTCATTGCTTATTCGGCTAACCAATCCACTAAGGCTAAGGGTATGGTATCGGGAAAGCGCAGTACTTAAGCGACCACTTAAATTATGACTGCTAAATTGGGTAGTTTGGTCTCTTACCCTAGAGGTCCCCTCTAATATGCGGCCTTTATTTTTGAGGGTTAACATACTATGGTTACTAGCAACATCGAGGGTTAGACTGCGTAATATTTTAAAACTATACTTGAGATTTACATCATAGCGCTCGGTAGGTTGAATAACCGTTTTACGCTCGTTTTCAAGCGCAAAAAGAGCGGAAGTAAAACTTCTGTTTACGGCAATCTGTCCCGTATGAATCCTATTGGTGAGTCCTACTGAAAATGAAGTATGAATATCACTTGCAGAGTTATTGACAATCTGAGCAGAGGCACTTATTGGTGAATTGGGACCTTTAAAGGTGTGCAAGTAAATAATGAGGTAGCCACTGTTTTTTATGCCAATAGAAATGGTACTAGTATATAGTTCCATCCGCTCTATATCCCACATAGGTATAGCTTTTAAGTTATACCCTATATTCTGGTCCATCATAAGTGGGAAGTTGTCTTTGTATATGATTATTGAATTAGCGGGTAAATTACCTGCGGTATTTATAGTAATGTCACTACTTCTCAGTTGATAAAAAAATGGAGTGAGTCGCAGCGCTTCTTCTAAATTAGAAATGTTATTAGCCGCTATATCTTGAGCTGTAAATGTAAAAAAAGCAGCACTATCCTGTGCACAAGACACCGAGACTAAAGCACCCAAAATGAGTGTCATTATGTACTTCTTTGCGGTCAAAATCTATAAAACCCTTTAGAAGTACAATGATAAGCACTAAATAATTCAGATATCTAAAGTCGAACGGAGATGCAGATTATTTTAGGTAGATATTACATCTACCTTACGTTTTAAGACGGAAGTGCCTATAAATACAACCAAAAACACCAATCCGATAAAGGTAGAAATAGCTCCTGCTACGGATACATCCAGCCATTTAGCGGAATAATATCCACCAATGGAGCATAAAATTCCGATAAGACAAGCCAATACGAGCATCTTTTTAAAATCTTCTGTCAGTAAGTAGGCAATGGCCGGAGGTCCCGATAAAAAGGCAATAACTAAAATAGCGCCTACGGATTCAAAACTTACTACGGTGGTAAGTGATACACCGCTCATTAAAAAGTAATGCCAAAAGGTTACTGCCACTCCTGTTGAAAGTGCGAAGTCAGGATCAAACGTAGTAATAAACAACCCTTTGTAACCCCAAATAACGGCTCCAATGAGGAGTACAGCAACGGCCAATAGAATAATAGTTTGTTTGGGTAACACTATGCCAAAGGCTACAGGCTGTAGCCAAAAGGATATTTGTTCAATCTCTCCATACAGCACACATTGTTGGTCTAAGTCTGCATTCTGTCCCCATTTGGAGATGAGTATGATACCAATTGCAAAGAGCAAAGTATAGGAAACTCCAATTGCGGCATCGCTTTGTAGTCTTGCTTTTTTAGTAAACCACTCTATCATTAAGGTAGCAAGAATGCCACTGAAAGCAGCCCCCGCAAGTATAGGTAAACTAGCCGTGGAACCCGAGATGTAATACGCCATAAATATGCCGGGTAATACAGCGTGCGATATAGCATCCCCTATCATGACCATTTTACGCATCATTAAAAAACCGCCCATTAAAGCGCAGTTTATAGCAACAAGGCTAGCGGTTAGTATAGTATAAAAATCATTCATTAGTATGGGATTTCACTTTGGTGCGGGTCTATTTCAGGTCTTTCTAAGAGTTTGATTAAATGCTTTTCTATTTCTGGGGTTATAACGTGTTCTATACCCTCGGCATCATCATGCACATGGTCCTCTTGCATTTGAAAATACTTGGACAAGTAAATCTCCCATAATCTATGCTTACGGATAACTTCCCTTGCCGCTATTCTTCCTCGGTCACTTAGTATGATAAAGCCACGTACTTGATCTAAATAGTCTTGTTTTTCCAAGCGATTCAAAATAGCCTTCAGTTCAGATACAGCATATTTTTCTTGCTGCAATAGGGCTGATGTTTCTATGGTTTTTTGGCCATCATCTGCTATTTTGTAAATATCTTTCAATATGTTCTCATTATTGATTTTGATATGGTTTCCTTTTCTTAATTTTAGTCGAGCAATAACACCACGTTGTTTTCCAAGCATAATTGCTGTGATGGTAAATAGGGATAATACCACTACAATCCAAGGTCCTGTGGGCATCCCAGTCCCACTGTAGCTAATGAAAACACCTATCACTCCACTCAGAAATCCAAACAGACCTGCGTACATCAGCATTCGTATTATAGAATTGGTTAAAAATCGAGCCCCGGCGGCAGGAGTTATAAGTAATGCAGCCATAAGCACTACGCCTACGGCTTGCACGCCAATAGCGACCGTAAGTACGGTTAAAAGTGCTAAAAATGATTTAAGAAATTTAACATTAAAACCAACGCTCCGGGCATAGCTTTCATCAAAACTCACCAGGCTAAAACCGCGTAAGAAGATAAGAATACAGGCAATATTTATAACGGCAATAATTGAAAAAAGCTTTACGTCGGCTATGCTCATGGATGCTGCTTTCCCAAATAAAAAACTGTCTAAGCCGCTCTGTGCATCGTTGCCGCTATGCTGTATTTTAGTGAGTAAGACAATTCCTAAACCAAAGAAAACACTTAAGGTAAGTGCCAATATTGCATCTGGTTTTAACTTAGATTTGGCTTGTACGTAATCCACAATCCAAATGGCCAACAAGCCAGAAATAACAGCGCCTATCAAGAAGTAAAAAGGATTTTTTACTCCGGTTAACATAAAAGCAATTGCTACACCCGGTAATACAGAGTGTGATATAACGTCACCTATCAAAGCGCGTTTTCGCAAATAGGTAAAGGTACCCACTACGCCTGAGGCAAAACAGAGTATACCAGAACCTATTCCAACGACAAAAAGCGTGTAGTTTTCAGCCGAAAAAAAAGTGGTGATATGTCCCCAAAATTCCATCATTTATGCCGAATTGGAAATTCTTTGTTTTCGAGTTCTTGACTTATTTTAGATATGGTGGTAAGCTTTCCACCATAGGTGTCCGTGAGTATTTGATCGGTAAAAACTTCTTCAGTTGGCCCGCTTGCTATAAGTCGAGTGTTGAGCAGAACTAGGTGGTCAAAGTAAGATTGTGCAGTGTGCAAATCGTGGTGCACAATAACAAGGGTTTTGCCCGCCTCTTTCATGTCTTTTAGCAGGGAAATAATCATCTCTTCGGTAGCAATATCTACCCCTGCAAAGGGTTCGTCCATAAGGAATAGATCACCTTGCTGAGCAATAGCTCGAGCTAAAAATACGCGCTGCTGCTGCCCGCCAGAGAGTTGACTTATTTGTCTTTTGGCGTAGCCTAGCATGTTAACTTTTTCTAGGCTGTCGGTAATTATGTCCTTGTCTTCAGATGATAGTTTTTTAAACAACCCACGTTTTTGGTATCTTCCCATAGCTACTATTTCCCAAACACTTGCAGGAAAATCCCAGTCTATATCTTGTCGCTGTGGTACATAGCTCACTCGATCTCTTACGTCATTCAGATTTTGGTCGTACACCTTGGTAAATCCGCTGGTAGGAGTAACTACACCCATAATGCTTTTTAGCAAGGTGCTTTTGCCGCTGCCATTGGGACCCATTATGCCTATTACTTGTTTTTCGGGTAGGTCAAAGTCTATGTTCCAAAGGGCTGGCTTACGGCCATACAGCACGGTAAGATTATGTACTTCTATAATAGGTGGTTTTTTCATTTCAGCCCGTTTATAATGGTGTTAACATTGGTTTCAATCATGCCGATGTAGGTTCCTTCAAAGCTACCGTCAGTACCTAAAGCATCACTATATAATGTTCCTCCGATAGTTAATTGGTAGTTTCTTGCATTAGCTCCGTCAAGAACGGCTTGCAGGTTTTTATTGGAAACACTGGTTTCTACAAAAACCGATTTTATGTTTTGGGTAATAATGTAATCGGTTAAATCTTTTACGTCTCTAGCGCCATACTCGGCAGCCGTTGAAATACCTTGTAATCCTCGGACCGCAAAACCAAAAGCATCTCCAAAGTATGAAAATGCATCGTGACTGGTAATTAATATTCGTTTGTCTTGCACCAGATTGCTATCCAATGCAGCAATTAGCTTTGCTTGAGAGGCGGTTACTTGCTGGGCATATACTTCGTAATTGGTGTTTGTTTTTTCTAATCCTTTAACCTTAGACAGCTCGTTTGCAATTCCTTTTAAACCTTGCATCCAAAGCGTAGGGTCAAACCAAACATGTGGATCTACAAGGTCTGAAGAACCATCTACGCGCTTGAGCTTTGCCGGGTCAATATATGAACCAATGGCGTAAGTAGGTTTTTGCTGGTTATAGTTTTCGAGCATTTTTGCCATTTTACCCTCTAAATGTAGCCCATTGTAAATGATAATATCTGCATTAGCTAGTTTTGAAATGTCACCTTGCGAAGCTTTGTACAAGTGAGGATCTACGCCCGCACCCATTAGTGAAATTACTTCAGCTTGATCGCCGACTATGTTTTGCACGCAGTCTGCCAGTATTCCAGTGGTAGTCACTATCGTAATCTTGTTACTTTTTTTGGACTCAGCACACCCAGATAGTATAAGGAGAAATAGCAGCCCAGCGTATATGGCCAATTTATACATTCAGCAAAGATAGGGGCTTTGTGCGCTTTTAGTATATCGCCCGTTGTAATTGTAAGCTGTGAATTGAGCAACGGTATTTTACAAAGCCGAGGTGGTATCTGTGAGTTTTTGCACAAGCATTGCCGTGGAATAGCACTTTGTATTTAGATTTGTTTCGAAATATAAATGAGGTTCCTTTTATCTTTTTTGCTGTTTGGGAGTTGGTGTATGGGGTACGCTCAACTGTATACGCTCAAAGATCCTGCTAAGGATAGTCTGGGGATTCAACTCTTGTATGACTCCTTACCCCTCATGTGTGATTCTTTTTACCTTACATTCAGTCACGAAAAATCGGCAGAGCTCAAGAAATTTGTACCGGATGTAAAATACCTCAAAGCTACTTTTGATACCTTAGCCATAGTGTATAGAGAAGAGCAAGTTGTTTACCGTCAGCAAATGGTGCTTCGGCAACTGCAAAAAGACTATAAACGCATTTTAAAACTAGCCAAAAGCGAAAAGGTAAAACTCTATAAACTAGAAAAAGGGCTTACAAAATATAATTATGGCGAAGATATAAAAGGAAATAAATTCAGTTACATTACCGTCACATGCACCCATCGCAAGAAGGTATTTGAACTAAAGTATTTGGCCATTATGCTCAACGATAAATGGTTTGTAGGTGACGAGTTACTATTAGAACGCATAGAATGAGAGGTATTATCATTATAGCAATTTGGGGAGTTTTTCCCTCGTGGGCGCAGACTTGGCGTGTGGTCCAACATCCCGACCATTCAAAAAAAGCCATAGTAGCTCAGGATAAAGTAATCTCAGATTATGTGTATACCGAAGTAAGCGAACTGTCAGAGGGCAAGGCATTTGTATCTCAAGGTTCCTTGTATGCTTATATAGATGCGCTAGGCAACGCATTAACTCCCTATCAATTTACCGTAGCAAGTAATTTTATACATGGCTATGCTCTGGTTGGCGATAGTTTTTCCATGAGCGTGCTTAACGATAGTATGAGGATAGTTGTTCCTTTACAGTATCCTCGGGTTAAGTTACCCTCAAGTGATCTTATTGCGGTGCAATCTAAAGAGGGATATTGGGGAGTTTATGACGTGTATGGAAACCTTCGCTTGCCCTGTATTTTTGACTTACCTCCCCAAATTATAAGTAAGGATATTATTGTGGTCCGTCAAAACGAGTTGTATGGCGTAGTAAACGATTGTCATGAGTATCGTTTTTCATGTGCGTATCAATACATTACCCCAGACGGATTTGGATATAAACGTGGAAAATACGTACGACTATTTTAAGCTATGAGAAGTAAACATCAACCTCTATTTATACTTTTACTTTTAAGCTGTATAAGCGCATGTACAAGCCAGTATAGAGGAAGAATGGTGCGTGTAAAAACACCTATAACTACTCAAGTTGAGCGCCAAGCAAAGGTTAAAACACAACACGAAAATCTAGGGATACGTGAAAATAATCAAGCCGCAATAGAGGTTACAGCTAACCTTGAAACAGAAGAGGTAATAGATCTAAATACGGATTATGACACAGTGCCAGAAAGCGAGCATGCTTCTCCGTTTTATACTATTCCATTACGCATTGCCCAAAAGCGACTAGCGCCCAAAGATTCTGTGTTGTCCACAGCAGAAAAAGAAGATATAGACTACCGAAAATGGAAATATCGCCAAGCTAATAAGTACGCGTTGCGGGCTTTGGGTTTCTTATTAAGTACTTTTTTAACGTCAGTTTTCGGATTAATTGGAGCTATTATACTCTCTGCCATGGCCGTACATATTTACTTTAGATACAAAAATCCGGGGGTAACTGAACGGTACGGATTAGCCCTTGCGGTTCTCATTATTTCGATAGTACTCTTACTATTACTCATTGGACTAATTATGTTATTTATCTTTTTCTAAAACGGGAGTATTTGTTTACCCTTTTCTATTTCTCGCTTTATTTGCACTATGCAAATGACCACGAGTAAAGAGTTCGCCCAGAAATTAGATAGTGAAGACACACTTGCCAAATACCGCGGCCAGTTTTTTATACCTCCGGGAAAAACTAGGGCAGAGCAGCTCTACTTTACAGGAAACTCACTGGGATTGCAGCCTAAGTCTGTTGTAGATTATATACAACAAGAGCTTAACGATTGGCAAAAACTGGGTGTTGAAGGTCATTTTCACGGTAAAAACCCTTGGTTTAGTTACCATCATTTTTTTGATAAAGAAGCAAAACTCGTAGGCGCCAAGCCAGAAGAAGTAGTGGTGATGAATAACCTTACGGTAAATCTCCACTTGCTACTTGCTAGTTTTTACCGACCTACACAATCGCGCTATAAAATCATCATGGAAGGCGGTGCTTTCCCAAGCGATATGTACGTAATAGAGAGCCAAGTAAAACAGCACGGTTTTGCGTACGAAGATGCTGTGGTAGAGATAAACCCAAGAGCGGGTGAGTATGCGCTACGTACAGAAGATATAGTAGCCAAAATAAAAGAAGTAGGAGAGGAGTGTGCATTGGTGTTTTTTAGCGGGGTGCAGTATTATACGGGTCAAGCATTTGATATAAAAGTACTTACAGAAGCGGCACACAGCGTAGGAGCCTATGCAGGATTTGATTGTGCACATGCAGCCGGTAATATAAAAATGGAACTTCACGACTGGAATGTAGATTTTGCTGCGTGGTGTACCTACAAATATTTAAACAGTAGCCCCGGAGGTGTAAGTGGTGTTTTTGTGCACGAGAAGCACGGTAACAATCCTGATACTCCACGACTAGCAGGTTGGTGGGGACACAAGGAAAGTGAGCGTTTTCAAATGAAAAAAGGTTTTATACCTGAGCCCGGAGCAGCAGGCTGGCAGCTAAGCAATGCTCCCGTACTGGCTATGGCAGCACATAAGGCATCTCTCGATATGTTTGATGAAGTAGGAATGGATGCACTTGTAGCGAAAGGCAAATTATTAAATACCTTTTTAGAACACGTAGTAATGGATGCACAAGCGTCTAATGATAAGCTAGAGTTTGAGATTATAACCCCGGCCGAGCGTGGTTGCCAACTGAGTATGCTTGCCAATGAGAACGGTAAAGCACTCTTTGATTACCTTACAGAACGAGATGTAATAGCTGACTGGCGACAGCCCAATGTAATACGCTTAGCTCCTGTGCCTATGTACAATTCATTTATGGATGTATGGGAATTTGGGAAGCTGTTGAAGGGGTTTTAGTATATACTATAGTACTCCCCAAAAACAGGACAGTTCAGATGATTAATAAATGTGAATTGTTAAATGAGCAAAAAGAGAAGAAAATTTAGTTCAGGGTTTAAGGTCAAGGTAGTCTTAGAAGCCATTTTCAGAAAAGCAGTAAAAGAAACCAACGCTAATCCCTGGAGTACTCCTCACACGCTCAGACATTCATTTGCCACACATCTATTGCAAGCAGGAGTAAACTTGAGGTATATCCAAAATGCGCTTGGTCATAGCAGCAGCAAGACTACGGAGATATACACTCGTGTAATCAATATCAACAATAAGACTTTGAAGAGTCCTTTGGATTTATTGTAAGAAAAGCATATTTTTGAAAATACGATATGAGAATAAACGTACCCACTCACCGAATAATGCTTTTTAACTATATCAATGAACTAATTCAAAGTTGCGTAGATAGTAAAAATAGACGCATGTTTTGTGGTGAGTTGCGTCTATACTAATGTTAGGCAAAATTAAAAAAAAA
>TARA_B110000503_G_scaffold15790_1_pt1 | contig 10658 bp, 11 predicted proteins | sample TARA_B110000503 | Tara Oceans TARA_B110000503 (sample SAMEA4397472) | marine metagenome | biome: Polar Biome; feature: [SRF] surface water layer (ENVO:00010504); material: water (ENVO:00002006), including particulate matter (ENVO:01000060) such as... | depth 5 m
AGCTTGGATGAAGCTTTTGATGCCATTATTGATGCATGGTTAATAGAACGGCAGGCGTTACTAACTCAATTTGTAGCGCTACCGCAAATGAGTGTAACCGATAACGTTATACAAGAGCTGCACAGCTTTTGTGAGGCGATGGTGGATTATAGTTCCCGTGGCCACTTTAACGTTTATGAACAGTTATTAATGCATATAGCCGAACACAATAGTCATCACGCAACCAATGCGCATGTCCTACTGGGTAAGATTCATGACACAACGGACAAGATCATCATTTTTGATGACGAATATGGTGCCGTAGAAAAACTTTCCATTCAAGACATTGGCCATTTTAGTGGCCGGCTTTCGCGTTTAGGTGAGGTGCTTACCGAGCGTTTTAATCATGAGGATGAACTCATGGGTTTGGTGCAAGAAACCTTATCTTAGTTGACCATTGACCTCAGCTCAAAAGGGTAGTTTGTGACACAATTCAAACAAGTTGGTCTTATTGGAAGGCTTCATAGCCCCGCAGTAATCGAAACTTTACACCGCGTCATCGCTTGCCTTAATGGCTGTCAATGCCAAGTCTGGGTTGATGAACGCATTGAAGATTCATTAAATCCTGAGCAGCTCAACAGTGCCGCTTATGGTACAGGTGACAGGCACTTTTTGGGCCAGAATTGCGACCTAATTATCGTGGTTGGGGGCGACGGCAGCATGCTCTCGGCGGCTCGGGTTATGGCCACCTATGGCGTGCCTGTGATCGGTATTAACCGAGGTAAGTTGGGCTTTTTAACAGACATTGCGCCAGACCAGGTGGAAGCTTCCATTGAAGCGGTATTAGCTGGACAGTTTGAAACCAGTCATCGATTTATGCTGTCTGCCCATGTGTTGCGTAATGGTGAAGAGATAGGTCGCGGTAGTGGCCTAAATGACATCGTATTGCATCCTGGGAAATCGGCTCGCATGCTGGCTTATGATCTTTCGATCGACGGCACTGCAGTTTATTTTGATCGAGCCGATGGCTTAATTATAGCGACTCCCACAGGATCAACGGCCTACGCGCTCTCAGCCGGTGGACCCATTATGCATCCTGGATTAGACGCCATTGCGCTGGTGCCTATGAATCCACACAACCTCAGTAGCCGACCCTTGGTGGTGGTGGCAGATGCAGTCTTAGAAATTCTGATTGGCCAAGACAACAGCACACAACCCATGATTAGTTGTGATGGGCAAGTCCACATTATCTGTCAACCCGGTGATAAGGTGCATATCCAACGTCATGAGACCCAGCTTAAGGTGTTACATCCTTTAGGGCATCATTTTTACGACCGTTGTCGCAGTAAATTAGGCTGGCATGCGCGCGCCAGTGATGATGGCCAATGATGCTGTTACACAGTTTCTCAGACAGTGTTGACCTTACTCCGGTCACAAAGGCCTTGTGGCAGCATAAGATGCCTCACCGCGTGCAATTTACCAACGGACAGCAACTTCTATGGTTGCAGAATGCGGCTCAGCGCGACGCTGCTCAGGCGCTGGTGCAGGCAGTGTTGAAAGGTGATGCTGAAGACGGGCCGTTGCAGATAGAGTTGCCGGCTTCAAATCGGTTGGCTGTTGAAGCTGCAGGCTCAATATCACCTGCCTTGGCTCATATTAAGGCCTGGTTTAGTTTAACCCCTATCACCCTTTTCATTATTTTAGTCGCTGTATTGGTCGCTCTGTCGTCTGGGTTGGGGACCTATTTAGAGATCGTTGCCTGGTTGAGCTTTTTCCCACTGGTGCTCGATACACAAGCTTACCTGGTGACAGGTTTTGAGCATTTATGGCAGCAACCGTGGCGCTTAATTAGCCCAATTCTGTTGCATTTTGGTTGGTTACATATGGTGTTTAATTTGTTGTGGTGGTTAGATTTAGGGCGCCGTATTGAACATCAATCACGCGTGCTTTTAGTGGCCTTATTATTGGTTACCAGTGTGGCTGGTAATGTGGCCCAAGCATGGCAAGAAGCCAGTTTATTTGGCGGCCTCTCAGGGGTCATTTACGGCTTACTTGGCTATATTTGGGTGATGGATCGGTACAATACACCGCGCTATCATTTGCCACAAAATATTTTGGTGTTTATGTTGTTATGGCTGCTGTTGGGCGTCAGTGGGTTGTTTGCAGCGCTTGGTTTTGGTGCCATGGCTAATCTGGCTCATCTGGGTGGCCTGCTGGGTGGTGTTGGGTGGGGATTTCTGCACACCTTGTTATGCCGCATTCAATCTAACAATCGCTAAAAAAGAGTCGGAGGATAAGGTGATTTATGCTATTGTTTGGCTCCAAGTTTTATCTAAGAGGTTTGGCTGATGGAATACAATCAACTCATTGCCCAACTAACACCAGAAGTCTATCTGCGTTTGAAGACCGCCATTGAGATTGGCAAATGGCCCGATGGCAGAGTGCTTAGTAAAGATCAAAAAGCCTCCTGCATGGAAGCGGTTTTGCGTTACCAAACGATGAAGCTTGATGCCCCACAACACTCAGGATACATGCCAGACCAGTGTGCATCTAGTGCAAGTTCTGCGCCTAAAAAAACCGACGAACAAGTGATTAAAATACACTAATGATGCAAACACCTCACCTGCTCACTGGGCATCTGGCCAAACTGACCACTCACATTGATTCTGTTCCCAATGCCCAGGTGCAGTACACCCTCATTTTGGGGGATCAAGAGTTACACCTTAACCCGCTAATAGGCCAAACTGTCCGCTTAGAACATCTCGGGCAGATCAACTGTAGCCATTGTGGTCGCAAAACCAAAAAAAGTTACAGCCAAGGATTTTGTTTCCCTTGCATGCAAAAACTACCTCAATGTGACCTGTGTATTATGAGCCCAGAGAAATGTCATTTTGATGCAGGGACCTGCCGTGATGAAGCTTGGGGACTTGCATTTTGTATGCAGCCTCATATTGTTTATTTGGCTAATTCATCTGGTCTTAAGGTGGGTATTACGCGGGTCAATCAAATGCCAACTCGTTGGCTTGATCAAGGGGCATGCCAAGCGATGCCAATCATGCAGGTGGCTACTCGCAAATTGTCGGGACAAGTTGAAACGGTCTTGAAGCACTATGTTGCTGATAAAACCAATTGGCGAAAACTGCTAAAAAGTGATGCGCCTAGCCTTAACATGACCCAAGCAGCAGACCTTTTGCTGAATGATTCAGAGGCAGATCTAGAGGCTTTATTAGGTGGGCTCAGTCACACAGATTATCAATGGTTAGACACGGCGCCCATTAGCATGCGCTACCCGGTATTAGAGTACCCAGACAAAATTAATTCTCATAACCTTGATAAAGAGCCTATCTTAGAAGGCAAATTGATGGGCATTAAGGGCCAATACCTTATTTTCGACACGGCGGTGATTAATGTCCGCAAATACACATCCTATTTGGTGCAATTCAGCTCATGACTAAAAACTCTCAAGTAATCTACTTAAAAGATTATCAAGTGCCCGTATTTATTATCGATACCACGGACTTAGATATTCGCATTGGAGATGAATACACCTCTGTTTTTGCGCGTCTAAAAGTGCGTCGTAATCCGGCTTCCAGCGCCACCTCATCAGTATTTGAGCTGCAAGGTGGTGAGCACATTAAATTGCAAGAAGTCATCATGGATGGACTCATCCTGGATGACTCAAACTATGACCTAGAGGGCACTGTTTTATCTATTTATCAATGTCCAGAAACCTTTGAATTAACCACAGAGTGCCTGATTCAGCCGCAGTTGAATACCAGTTTAGAAGGTTTGTACAAATCTGGTGGCATGTATTGTACTCAATGTGAAGCTGAGGGTTTTCGGAACATTACTTACTATCTAGACCGGCCCGATGCTTTATCGGTATTCACAACTCGGATCAGTGCAGAGAAAACCAGGTACCCCATATTATTAGCCAACGGTAACCCAGTGGGGCAGGGTGACCTAGGTAATGGCGAACATTTTGCCGTGTGGCATGATCCGTTTCCTAAGCCGGCCTATTTGTTTGCCATGGTGGCTGGTGATTTGGTGCGACAAGATGAAGAATTTACCACCTTGTCTGGCCGCAAGGTCGATTTGCAGATTTTTGTAGAAGCTCATAACAGTCATAAGTGTGACCATGCGCTGGCGTCTCTTAAACGTTCTATGGTGTGGGATGAACAGGCTTATGGACGGGAGTATGACCTAGATTTGTTCATGATCGTGGCAGTGGATGACTTCAACATGGGGGCCATGGAAAACAAAGGCCTCAATATTTTTAATTCTGATTGTGTATTAGCAGACCCAGCCACCAGCAGTGACGCCATGTTTGAGCGTATAGAGGGCATAGTGGCCCATGAGTATTTTCACAACTGGTCGGGCAACCGAGTGACTTGTCGTGATTGGTTTCAGCTTAGCTTAAAAGAAGGCTTTACGGTGTATCGTGATGCACAGTATACCGCCGACACCTACTCTGCAGCGGTTAAACGTATTGATGACGTTACCCTGTTGCGCACGCACCAGTTTGCCGAAGATGCAGGCCCTATGGCTCACCCTATTAGGCCTGCATCCTACATGGAAATTAATAATTTTTATTCTGTAACTGTGTATGAAAAAGGTGCAGAGGTGGTGGGTATGATACATACCTTACTAGGCGATGAGCGATTCCGTAAGGGCAGCGATCTGTATTTTGACCGACATGACGGTCAAGCGGTGACGACGGATGATTTTGTTGCCGCCATGGCTGACGCCAGTGGCATAGACCTGAACCAATTCAAGCACTGGTACAGCCAAGCGGGGACCCCCACGCTCAAAGTGACCGATAGCTACGACGCGACCCTACAGCAATACTGCGTGACCATAGGGCAGTCCACCCCAGCCACGGCAGAGTGTCAGCAAAAACTGCCATTCCACTTGCCCTTTAGGATGGCCTTGCTAGATGCCCAAGGTTTGGAGATGCCTTTGCAGGTGTTGGGTGATGACTCGGTGCAAGGATTTACCTGCGTGCTCAACATTACTCAGGCACAGCAAACTTTTATTTTTGAAGGTGTTGCACAGCAGCCAACGCCGTCGTTATTACGGGGCTTCTCTGCACCTGTTAAATTAGACTATGCCTATACTCAGACTCAGTTGCTGTTTCTTGCCAGCAAAGACCAAGACGGTTTTTGCCGCTGGGAAGCTTGCCAGCGTCTGTTAATCGAAGCCACACAGCAGGCTACCTCACAGGGTGTTAACTATGAGTTGGCCCCCTCCTTGGTGGCCATGTTGCGTAGCAGCCTAGTGGATCTTAACTTAGACCCAGCCATGGTTGCCAAACTGGTGCAATTGCCCAGTGAAGCCTATTTGGCTGAAACCCAGGCGTCTGTCGATGTGGATCTCATCCACGCTGGTCGTGAAGCCATGCGCCTTGCTATCGCTAACGCCCTTGAAAGCGAACTACTGGCCTGTTACCAGCGTTGTCATGATGTTGGCCCGTTTAGTCAAACAGCCAAGGCCATCGGCCAGCGAGCCCTTAAGAACACTTGTTTGGGTTACCTTAATAAGTTAAACCAAGAGCAGTATCAAACGATGGCTCAGCATCAGTATTCACTGCAGGCCAATATGACCGATGTGGGTGCCGCTTTGAATATTTTAATTGGCCAGGAGCATGCCGCGTTAGCGACCCCCTTGTTGGCAGATTTTTATCAGCGTTGGCAGGGTGATGCACAAGTGGTTTGCCAGTGGTTTGCCATGCAAGCTGGTGCCAACTTAACGGGCCGCTTACCTTTTGTGAGGGCCCTGCTAGAGCATGCTGCGTTTGATATTCGTAACCCTAACAAGGTGCGCAGTGTGGTGGGGAGTTTTATCCGCAGCGCCATTAACTTTCATGCGGCTGATGGCAGTGGTTATGAATTTGTGGCAGACATGGTATTGCGTTTGGATGGGAGCAATCCCATGATGGCGGCCAATTTGGCCAAACCCTTAGGCCGTTTTAAGCGCCATACTATCGGTCGCCAGCAGTTAATGCAGGCACAGCTGCAGCGACTAAGCGAGACTGAGCTTAGCAAAGATGTATTTGAAGTGGTCAGTAAGGCGTTAGCCATCAATTAACCAATCAATCAACCAATCAACCAATCAACCAATCAACCAACATTAAACTCCAGATATAGGTGTATTTTTACCTTAGGGCTGCCTGCGCTGTGTTTATCATAAAAAAGGCGGGTATATGTTTGGGAGCATGCAGGAGACTATGAATGAAATATGTCGGTGAAAAGGACTATGTGCATGGTATGGAAGCAAAGGTAGGGGTGTTAATCACTAACCTAGGCACTCCCGATGCGCCAACTAAAAAAGCCCTGCGGCCTTATCTTAAAGAATTTTTAAGTGACCCTCGGGTGATTGAAATTCCCAAGCTCATTTGGCAAATCATTTTAAACGTGATTATTCTAAATACCCGCCCAGCAAAAAGTGCCAAAGCCTATAAAAGTGTGTGGACAGACAACGGCAGTCCGCTTTACGACATTGCCAAAAAACAGCAGCTAGAACTCGCCAAATCATTACCTAACCTTGTGGTCGGCCTTGCCATGCGTTATGGCAATCCAAGTATCGAAAGTCAACTCATTAAGATGCGTGACCAAGGGGTACGTAAAATCTTAATTTTTCCGCTGTATCCACAATACTGTGCTGCCACTACGGCAAGTACCTTTGACAAGGTCACCCAAGTGCTTAGTAAATGGCGTTGGATTCCTGAAGTGCGATTTATCAATGAGTACTATCAAGATGAGCTATACGTTGAAGCGTTGGCCAATAGTATTATTGAATTTCGAAAACTGCACGGCAAGCCGGATTTAACCGTGTTTAGCTATCATGGCATTCCCAAAGAGTACTTAGATAAAGGTGATCCTTATCATTGTTTCTGTCATGCCACTACACGGTTAGTAAAAGAGCACATGCAATTATCAGACGCAGACGTGATGACGACCTTCCAAAGTCGTTTTGGTCCGGCGCAGTGGTTGCAGCCTTATACCGATGAAGTGCTCAAAGGATTACCTGGAAAGGGGGTTAAAAATGTGCACATTATTGCCCCAGCATTTAGTGCGGATTGCTTAGAAACTATTGAAGAAATTGATGAAGAAAATAGAGCCTACTTTATGGAAAGTGGAGGTGAGAGTTATCATTATATTCCATGTTTAAACGATGGTAATGATCACATTAAACTATTTACTAAACTCATTAAGCAGCATACCCAAGGGTGGGAATATTAATGCCTGTGCCTGTGTCTTTAACACGGCACTTAGCTGCGGGCAGCTAAAACGCGTTCCACGGTAGCAACAATGGTTTGGGTTTGATGGTCAATTTCCATGTTCACGTAAGCGCCTACGGTGGCTTTTCCAAAACCTGTGGTGCGTAATGTTTCTGGAATAAGGCAGACGCAAAAAGCAGACTCGGTGACAGTACTTACGGTAAGGCTGCAACCATTAAGGCCGATAAAGCCCTGGGGTAATACGTGTTTTTTGTGGGCCCAAGGTAAATCAAACCAGATGCTGGTATTGTCGTCTAGATGTTCGATGTGGTTAATGGCCACCGATGCCGAAACGTGGCCTGAAATAATATGGCCACCGATCTCGTCACCATATTTTAGTGAGCGTTCTACATTGACCCAATCACCTTGTTGTAACAAGCCTAAGTTGGTTAGTTTGAGGGTTTGGCCGATGACGTCAAAACTAAAAGCATTGGCATGCTGGCTGGTCACCGTAAGACAAGTGCCATTAATGGCAATGCTGGCGCCAATGGCCACATGGTGGCTAATGGACTGGGGTAAGCTAATAACAAAGCTGCGTTGTTTATTACCTTCAGCAATAGATTTAATTTGGCCTTGGCCTTGGACGATACCAGTAAACATGATGTACCTGATAGAAATTAGAAATGCTTTAGCCCGCTATATTAGCCGAGCTAGAAGCAGCTGTGAAGCAGAGTTTAACCCGTGAGTCGTATCATTTTGGCGCCCATGGAAGGTTTGGCCGACAGCATCTTACGGGATTGCCTTACCCGCATAGGTGGTATCGATTTGTGCGTCACTGAATTTATTCGAGTCACAACTCAGCTATTGCCACCCAAAGTATTTAAACGCTTGTGCCCAGAGCTAGCTAACGGCTGTAAAACCCCTGCCGGCATACCGGTCCGTATACAACTGCTGGGCAGCGATCCTGAGGCTCTGGCTGCCAACGCAGTGCGAGCTTTGGAATTAGGCTCGCCTGGCATAGATCTAAATTTTGGTTGCCCAGCAAAAACGGTTAATCGCAGTCAGGGTGGGGCCATATTATTGTTAGAGCCTCAAAGGGTGGCCCACATTGTGGCTACGGTCAGGAAAGCGATTGGTGATGACGCTTGGCTAAGTGCAAAAATGCGTTTGGGGTTCACGACCAAAGACTTAGCCATAGAAAATGCAAAGGGCATTGCTGATGCAGGGGCTGATGAGCTTACTGTGCATGCACGAACTAAGGTGGAGGGCTACCGACCTCCAGCTCACTGGCAGTGGATCAAAAAAATCCGTAGCCAGGTGACTATTCCAGTGATTGCTAACGGAGAGGTGTGGACGCCAGAAGATTACGCTGCCTGCAAACAAACCAGTGGCAGTGATGACGTTATGATTGGTCGTGGTTTAGTGTGGAAGCCAGATCTGGCGTTACAGATTCGTCATCGGCAAATTGGCCATCCGGCACAAGAATGGGATTGGACTGCGTTAGTGCCTACGGTGCTTTATTTTATCGATATAGTAGAGGCGCAGGTTGAAGTTAAATACCAGCATGCGCGGATAAAACAATGGCTTAAATTGCTGGGTAGAGTCTACCCTCAAGCAGACGCCTGTTTCGAGCAAGGTAAGCGCCTAAAAAATGTCAATGAATTACGTTCTCTGGTGGCCCATAGCCGGTGAATGTGATTAATGTATGTGTGCAGATGCAGGCTTAACATTGCGCATATGGTCAATTTCATCGAGTTCTTGGGCAGTTACCAAGCGGATGGCTCCAAAGACTTCATTGGCCTCGTCGTAAATTCTTAGGGTTAACGATTGATCTAACTTGCGCACAATATCTGCCAGTTCGTTTACCGTAGTGTGTTCGCTAATGTCAGGTAGTTCTGTATCTTCTGTCATGGAGGCTAACCTTGGTGGCTGTGTTCAGCTTAGTTTACGGATTTTAAAGCATGGCTGTGTATTGACTGTGTATTGGCTATGTATTGGCTATGTATTGGCTATGTATCGGCAATGCAGTGGCTGTGTATAGACTATGTTGTGTGCCGTTGTGGGTGTGACCTATTGGTACCGATATAAGGGATGAAAATGTAACCTTGTGAAGGCATGGGTTATACTAGCTGTGAGACAGTTGTGTTGTTAAATTTATGAGGTGAGTCTTTGTATTCTGTGGTTCGGAGTGTGTTGTTCCAGTTTTCGGCAGAAACTGCCCATGACCTAACCTTAGAGGGGTTGTCTGCAGGCGCCCGTCTAAGACTGTTGCCGGCCTTGGCACCGAAGGTGGCTAGCCTTCCCGTTACTGTTATGGGGCTTGAATTTGCAAACCCCGTGGGATTGGCCGCAGGCTTGGATAAAAATGCCGCAGCAATTGATGGCCTCGCGGCATTAGGTTTTGGTTTTGTGGAGGTAGGTACGGTGACCCCAAGACCTCAACCCGGCAATCCAAAGCCTCGATTATTCAGGCTAGCTAATGCTGAAGCTATAATTAACCGCATGGGTTTTAATAACCACGGCGTGGACCACCTTGTTGAAAATGTTAAAAAAGCTAAATTCAAAGGTGTGTTAGGCATTAATATTGGCAAGAATTTTGATACCCCAGTAGAGGATGCTGCGTCTGACTATGTCATCTGTATGCAAAAGGTCTATGCCTATGCAAGCTACATTGCGGTCAATATTTCTTCCCCCAATACCCCAGGCTTGCGTGATTTGCAGTATGGTGAGTCCTTAAGTCAACTGCTATCGGTGCTAAAACAAGAGCAGACGGCGCTGGAAAAGACACATGGTCGTTATGTCCCCTTAGCTGTTAAAATCTCCCCAGACATGGATGATGAGCAGCTTCAGGGCGTAGCTCACTGTTTATTAGAGCACAAGATAGACGGTGTGATTGCAACTAACACTACCATAAGCCGCCAGGGTGTGGCTGATTTAGAGTTTGGTGATGAAGCAGGTGGTCTGAGTGGTCTGCCAGTGAAGCAAAAATCAACTCAAACCATTGCTGACTTATTCGCTATTTTGGGAGAACAGGTGCCCATTATTGGAGTAGGTGGCGTTAGTAGTGGCGCGGATGCCTTAGAAAAATTGGCAGCAGGGGCAAAATTAGTCCAGGTTTACAGCGGTTTAATCTACCAAGGTCCAGGTTTGGTTAAGCAGTGTGTGGATGCCTGTAGAAGTGTCATTAAAATTTAAAACCATCATCTAAAGAGAGTGTTATGAGCGAACAAAAATCATTCCTACGGACAGTGTTAAGTTATGCTCAAAGTGTGCTTGCAAGCTTAGTGGGCATTCAGTCAAATCAGAAGCGAGAAGACGACGTCAATGAGGGTGGCTTAGAGCGCATGATCTATGTAGGACTGGGTACTTTAGCAGTATTTGTAATCATTGTTGTTGTTGCCGTTAATAGTGCGCTGCCCGATTGAAAATATGGGTAAATAGTCAATATAATGCCAAAAAA
>TARA_B110000503_G_scaffold7656_1_pt1 | contig 10658 bp, 10 predicted proteins | sample TARA_B110000503 | Tara Oceans TARA_B110000503 (sample SAMEA4397472) | marine metagenome | biome: Polar Biome; feature: [SRF] surface water layer (ENVO:00010504); material: water (ENVO:00002006), including particulate matter (ENVO:01000060) such as... | depth 5 m
TTCGTTCATAAATACCAGTTCTTTAATCAGAGGTTTTGTTACAAAATATAGCGCCGTCACCCATTGACAGTATCTTTCGCCACAACTGCCTAGTTTACACGTCGCGGCTTAGATGAACAAATCATCATACGGCCTATCAGATCTTTTCGATCGCTGAACTACGGCATTACAGACAATTAAATTAAACTAATATAAATTCAATTTACAGAATAATTACCTTTTTTGGGTAATAGGTTACTAAAAATATTTAATTTTGGCAGGAATTATGAAGAGTACTATGAAGCCACTCTGGTGAAAAATCATCGGTAATATAAGCTTCGCCTAAGGCCCTCAAAAGCACTAGTCTGAGAGAACCATCTAACACTTTCTTGTCTCTGTACATCAACGACAAAAATCCGCTGGATGTCATTTCCGCTGGCGCTTTTAGCGGCAGACCAAATGAATTGAGAATTGCTTTAATCCGTTCAACATCTGAATTTGACAAATGACCTGCAAGCACAGACATTTCAGCCGCCATAACGGTACCGACAGCAACGGCCTCACCATGCAATAAGCCTTTATACTGCTGCGAGGTTTCAATGGCATGACCAAACGTATGTCCAAGGTTTAATATGGCACGAATACCCTGCTCAGTTTCATCAGCACTGACTATATTCGCTTTGTTAATACAGGAACGTTCGATAGCGTAAGTCAGTGCGGCCTCATCACGATTTAGTAAGGACTCCACATTGGACTCCAACCATTCCATAAACGGATAATCGACGATCAGACCATACTTAATAACTTCAGCCATGCCCGCAGAAAATTGCCTGTCAGGTAGAGAGGCAAGAGTATCAAGATCAATCACAACTGCGCTAGGCTGATGAAAAGCGCCTAACATATTCTTACCAAGTAGATGGTTAACGCCAGTCTTGCCACCGACAGAGGAATCGACCTGTGCCAAAAGAGTAGTAGGAATTTGCACGAAGGATACGCCTCGCTGATAAGATGCAGCTGCGAAACCGGTCATATCACCGACTACCCCACCGCCTAGCGCAATCAATGTTGTCGTGCGATCATGCTGCTGCTCAAGTAGCTTAGTAAAGATAAGATTCAAAATATCGAGATTTTTGAATTGCTCACCATCAGGCAGTATTACAACATCGATGGTTTTATTCGAAATCTGACTGACCACTGTGTCCAAATAGATCGGTGCAATAGTTTCATTGGTCACTATTAGCGCTTTTTGCCCCTTGATGTAAGAACTAAAGTTTATTTTTTTCAGCTGCCCACGGCCGATGTAAATAGAATAACTCCGATCGCCCAAGTCAACAATGACGTCGGATGAGGCGGTACCATATGGCAGTAGGGTGTTATGCATAATCCTTCAAACTCGCATTAAAAGCTGTCTAGTTTACCCGCAGTAATGAAAATTTGTTTAACTTTCTCGACGCACAGCGTCAGTTATACTAACGGTCCAGAATGCCAATTTCAGCTGCCAGGCTAGCAACAGTCTGCTGCGTAGAAGTGCTCTGAGTAGTGCAAATAACATCTGCGACAGAACGATAAATAGAATCACGCTCTTCGAACAAGCGATCAATAACAGCTCTGCGATCCGCTACCTGTAGCAAGGGTCTCTTAGTATCACGTTTTGTTCGTTGATATAACTGCTCTTTCGTGGCCGACAGATAAATAACACGGCCCGCTCCGGACATCGCAATACAGTTTTCGGCCTGTAAAACGATCCCACCACCTGTTGCCACAATAGCTTTACTATGGGACGCGATAACCCGGAGCAACGCTTTAGACTCCCTTGTTCTAAATCCCACTTCCCCTTCAATATCAAATATACATTCGATGTCAGCGCCTGTGGATTTTACAATTTCAAGATCTATATCAACAAAGTCCCACCCTAATACCCTAGCAAGCTGCTTACCCACCGTTGATTTGCCGGCGCCCATCGGCCCTATTAGAAAATATTTACTGTTATTCACTGTCGATTATCTTGGGAGTTATGAAAATTAGTATCTCACGTTTCTCTTTATTGCGTAGCTCTTTTCTAAATAGTTTGCCAATCCCAGGTATATCACCCAGAAACGGAACTTTTTCGTCGCCATTGAATTCTTCACTTTGAAAAATTCCACCCAGGACAAGAGTCTGGCCGTCACGCACTAACGCTTGCGTAGTGATCTCTGTGACGTTAATTGAAGGCTCCCCGCTTGCTAATAAACTTCCAACCGAATCCTGCTTAACTAAAAGATCCATGATCACTCGGTTATCAGGAGTTATCTGAGGGGTTACCTCAAGCTGCAATACCGCATCTTTGAATTCAGTACGCACAATTGCGCCTTCACCGGTGCTCCCAGACGTCGCCGACTGATAAGGTATTTGAACACCCGACTTAATCGATGCTGTCTGCTTATCTGATGTCAGCACTTTTGGCTGGGACACAATTTCTCCAAATCCACCTGATTCGAGTGCACTCAGCTCCAGATCAATAAGTAGATTCTCCGACAAATAGTTCAATGAAAGAGCTGATGTCGCGTTCTCTAACCCAAGGTCAGTGCCAAAGTCTCCAAGTTCCCCCGTTGAGTAAAGGGCACCTAAAGGTGGGTACAGCAAATTTTCATCGCCACCGGCAAGCCTCCAACTCGCACCCAATTCGGAGCGAAAATCAGTGTCAGCGGAAACAATTTTGGCTTCAATAAGCACTTGCTTAATCGGGATGTCGATTTGACTCAACAGTTTCTTAAACTCGGAGATTTTTTCTTCAACGTCTTTTATTATGATCGTGTTGGTACGTTCATCTACAATGACTGAACCGCGAGAGGACAAAAGGGAACTACCGGTGCCGACTTTACCTTCTTTTGGGGATTGATCCTCAAATAGTTCATTAATGTTTGTTGCTTTGGCATATTTTATTCGAGCCACAAATGAGTTTAAGGGTGCCAATTGTTCAAGTCTCAGTTGGCTCGCAACTTCCTCTTGCTCGCTTTGGGCGAGCTCATCAACCGGTGCTATCAGTAGGATGTTACCTTCTTTTCGCATAGCCAAACCATTGGATCTCATTATTATATCCAGTGCCTGATCCCATGGAACTTTATTAAGATTTAAAGTAATCGTACCTTGAACCGAATCACTCGCCACCAGGTTAAGGGATTTAAAGTCCGCAATTATTTCGAGAACGTCCCTAACCTCAATATCTTGAAAGTTTAGATCGAGGAGATCACCTTTATAAACTGCATTCCTTTTTGACCCCGATTCTTGAGGTTTTGACACTCTTTCAGAAATTAGAAGTGTCAACGTATTGGCCCCCCGCTTGGTTTTATAAGTGACCATACTTCGATTAGTTATCTCCATCACCACTGTAGACTCTACCTGCTGGGTGTCGATGAATTTTACCGGTGTTGGAAAATCTGACACATCTAGTCTTTTGTCTAATTCGTTTGGAAGATTTGAATTTTTAAGTACCACCAGAATTCGATTATTAATTTCAGACACATCAACCTCTACCCCTGGAGATGCAAATCGGATTGTTACATTTGCCTGCCCAACGGCGTCAACATTAAAATTTACCTCGTCGACTAAGGTTTCTTGTTTTATTGCCGCTGAGACAACCGAACTAAAAACAACACACATTGCGAATACTATTGTTTTTACTTTTTGCATGGATAAACCCTCTGTAAAACTTATTTTCATTTAGCTTCCTCCGCTGAAATACTTCGATATTGACTAACCCAAAGCCCTGGTCCATCTGAAACTTTTTCTTTAATAACTAACTCTTTTGCACTAACTTTTACGACTTTGCCAAAATTTTTACCTATTCGGCCGCCGACTGCCACCTTACTGACAACCCCACTTGTATGACTTACTAAAGCCCATGACTGACCGGAATTAGTTAAAGACCCCACTAACTTAAAACGTGGAAAATCAATTAACTCTAAAGGCTCTTTTTCACGCAACAAATCAGGCGGGATGGCTTTTTGTCTGACAGGCATATCCTCTGGCTTAATAACTTCATAGTAAGCCTGAAACGGATCTCGTTTGGCATGTGATTGATAAAAATAGTCAACCTGAACTGGAAACTCGGGAATCGAAGGAATATTGTCTGTTGGTTTAAGACTCACAGCGTCAAGTCTTGCATTGATCTCGATAAAATCCTCACCAACTGATGGCCCAGCGACGGCACAAATCCCCAACATTAAATACAAATATCTCATCATTCGAGGTCCTCACTTATAAACTGAAAGGTTTTCGCGCTCAGAGTCAGTGTAAGATCGCCATCTTCTGCCCTTTGCAGCGAAAAATCACCGAGGCTTATCAGTCGTTTTAGCTGAGTCAATCCAGCGACAAACTTTCCAAGGTCATGAAAATCACCCTGAACTTTTATGTCTATTGGCAATTCAAAGTAAAGATCTAAATCGACGGCAGATCTAAGAGCTATGCTAGACGTGACGAGACCCGCCTCGCTCGCTACTTTAGTAATATATTCAATAGTTTCGGGCACCCGCGCATCAACGGGCATTTTCTCTAAGAATGAATTTATCATGACATCTAATTCCGTCATTTGCTTTTGATACACATCAAAATTTGAAGCGAGCGCATATTTTCGCCCAAACTCAGCGACCTTCTGTGACTGAAGCTGCTCCTGCAAATCTAGATCTTTTAACTTCGCCTGCCCGAATAGAGCGTAGTAAAGACAGCATACAACTATAACAAGCGTCACGGATACCCATGACAGGACTACCTTATTCCAAGAAGTCAAATCATTAAAAGCGAACACATCTTGAGCAAAACCTGCTGGGCGTCCTGATTTTGTTAACTTAATCAACCCTCACTCTCCTTTTAAACAATGGTCGTTAATGTGTAGTTCCTGCAAAAGACTCAACACGCACGTCAATATAAAATTTATAAGACAATATTTCGTTCAATGTCTGCTTTTCTATTTCTAGTAACCGTGGATCTCTTAACAGGACAGAATCTTCAATATTTTTCATTAATCGGGAGACATCACTATTAGAACTAGCAATACCAGAAATAATTAGCTTATCTCCAACTCGCTCTACATCAGAAAAGGTAAGTTCATCTGGAATGGAATAAACAAGCTCATCAAAAATCTGTGCAGTTTCAGTTCTTTGAACCTGGAGCTTTTGGAGAATATTAACCTGCGCTAATAATTTAGATTTTTTTTCTTCTAAATTATTGATTTCTAACAAACTTTTATCTAGAGCACTGATTTTACTGTCCAAGTATTTGACAACTGTTTTTTCATCGGCTAGTTTGGATGAGAAACTCATTGATACATACATGACCAAACAAATTGAGAATAAACAGGCTGCACCAAGAATACATAAAGCTTCAATTTTCTTACGCTTTTGGTGCGCATCACGCCAAGGGAGGAGGTTAATATTCATAACTGCCGAGCCTTTGTTAAGGACAGCCCAAGAGCAAGCATCATGGAAGGCGTATCATCAGATAATCGAACTCTATCAGAAGCATGTACCAAAGAGACATTTTTAGATAAGTCCACAATTAGCGTAGGAATTCCGGTCTCTTTCGTTACTTGCTCCCTTAAACCATCGGTTTTAGACACCCCACCAGAAAGAACCAACTTATCTATTTTATTAGTTTCGGTTGAACTATAAAACACTCGCAAAGAACGCTTTACATGCTCCATTAACATAGTTTTGAATGGATTGAGCATAGCTTGAACATAATCCTCATCCAATCCACCCTTGCGTTTCGCTCTACCAGCTTCAGCCCAGGTTAGGTGGTACTGTCTCTGAATGTCTTCAGTAAGCTGTCTACCTCCGAATGGTTGTTCAATTGAATATATGACAACGTGATCTCTGATAACTACAAATGTGAACTGAGATGCTCCTATATCTACAATACCTACAACCTCGCTGTCTGCGGTTGAAGGCCCTTGCTTAGATTTCTTGTCTGAATCAAAGTTTATTAGTGCTTCGTATGCTCTCGCAAACGCAAAGCTTTCAACATCAACTGCCACTGGATTAAGTCCTGCAAACTCTACAACTTCCCTGCGACGATCAACATAATCCCGCTGACTAGCTACAATTTGCACACGAGTCGAAATGTTATCGGTATTGGGCCCAAGGATAGAAAAATCCAGATAAATTTCGTTTAAAGGAAACGGAATGATAGATTCAGCCTCTACCGCCACTCTTGCCTCCACTTGCTTGTATGTCAAAGATGAAGGCAAGTCTACGTAGTTGCTAATAACGGATGAACCTGAAACCGCTACCGCTATATTGCGGGAACGAGCGCCTGATCTTTTATAAAGTGCCTGGAGTGCTGCTCCAGTAGCTTCTATGTCGACGATCTCCCGATCAAACACTGCTCCATTTGGCAGGGTTTCCACACCATACGCAGTTACTTGGTAGCCTTGACCACTGGGCTCAATTTCTATCAGTTTAATAACGGCTGAGGATATATCAACACCAACTACAGGGCCCCCTTTAAAGTTCCGATTTAAGTTAGGCGAGAAGATTTTCCCAAATAATTTTTTTACACCCATGATCCCAGACGTCCCTTTAATTTTTATGCAAATTCCCATAGTTAAAAGCCAAAATTTTTTCTTTTAAACTGCAATTAACATTATAGTCGTTCTATACTGCTCTTCCAGCCAGAGCGGACCCGAAGTAATGATAGCTATAAAAGCATTAAGAGCGTTCAGGATTGTCCTTATCACGACCACTGGTGGAATCCTTTTAGCCACGTCCTGCCTATTTTTATATCTCAGCCCAAAGTTGCCGTCGATTCAAGAGCTTAAAGATACACGATTACAAATCCCTTTAAAAGTAATCTCTCAAGATTTCAAACTTATTGGAGAATTTGGAGAGAAAAAAAGAACTCCTATAGCTTATGAAGACATTCCTAAGCGGTTAATAGATGCTCTTTTAGCCGCTGAAGATGATAAATTTTTCGAACACCGAGGAATAGTAATCTCAGGACTTGTTAGATCGACCGTTCAGCTTATCTCAGAAGGCAGAGTAATAGGTGGCGGAAGCACTATTACGATGCAAGTTGCTCGAAACTTTTTTTTCCACAAAAGAAAGGAATTTACTCGAAAATTTAATGAAATTTTGCTGGCTTTTAGAATTGAAGATGCCCTAACTAAGGAGCAGATTCTGTCTCTCTATGTCAATAAGATATTTCTAGGCAAGACTGCATATGGCTTTGCGGCAGCTGGCCAAGTCTATTACGGAAAGTCACTCAAACAACTAAGCTTGGCGCAATTAGCAATGATTGCAGGACTACCAAAAGCGCCATCTTCATACAATCCGATAGCAAACTCTGAGCGTGCCACAGTTCGAAGAGACTGGATTCTAGACAGAATGTTAAAATTAGGTACGATCAATAAAACGGAATACCAAAAAGCTCTGGCTGAAACCGACGACGCTATGTACCACGGTTCAAAATCAGAATTAGATGCCGATTATGTTGCGGAAATGGTCAGGCAGGAAGTAATCGCCAAGTTTGGACTGAAGGCCTACACCGAGGGTTATACTGCTATCACAACCATAGATTCGTCAATGCAAGTCAGCGGTCTTAATGCCCTCCAATCGGGTATTTTAGCTTATGACCTCCGACACGGATATCGAGGGGCAGAAGCATCGGTATTAGATGCGGCGCTATGGCAGGAAACATTGCGTAGCACACGTAAAGTCGGTCCTCTAGTACCTGCAATCGTAATAGCGGTAGAAGAAGATCGCTTGACCCTGCTAACCAAAGACTCATATGTGCATACGCTAAATTGGGCTGACGGACTGAAAGATTTACGGCTCTATAAAACCGTTAATTACAGAACCGCTCCTATTGCATCCGCGCTGGATGTGTTTAATGTCGGAGATTTAATTCGCGTAGTTCAAAACGGCGAACAAAGTGTTACCTTGGCACAGCTGCCTGACGTACAGTCTGCGCTGATCGCACTGGATCCACACAGCGGCGCTGTAAGGACACTGGTCGGTGGCTTTGATTATCGACTGAGCACATTTAATCGCGTCACTCAAGCATTAAGACAGCCTGGCTCCAACTTTAAACCTTTTATATATGCCACTGCCCTTAATAATGGCTTTACCTCGGCATCACTGATCAATGATGCTCCTGTAGTATTTGACGATGTTAAGCTTGAGGATACATGGCGACCAGAAAATGATGGCGGAAAGTTCTATGGTCCAACACGATTAAGAGAAGGACTCTATAGATCCCAAAACCTAGTTTCAGTAAGACTACTGAGAAGAATGGGAATTGACCGAACACTGAAAAGCCTCCAATCTTTTGGGTTCGACACTACAAAAATGCAACCAGACTTGTCATTGGCCCTAGGAAGTCATGCCTTGACGCCACTACAAATAGCTACGGGTTATGCCATGTTCGCTAATAATGGATTTCGTGTGGCGCCCTATATCTTAGACAAGGTGGTTGATCGTGATGGTAAAGTTATTTTCCAAGCCTCTCCTGAGGTTGCCTGTGATCCATGTGAGTCCGCAATAGGTGTTGTGTCGAGCGAGAATAGAGCACCACTATCTCCTGCTGATATGGAGACACAACTTGAAAAAATGTTCGTTGATCTCAGCCAAGTCTCCTCCGACCAAGGAGACCAGAACAACTGGGAAAAGGTTAAGCAGAGTTTAAAAGTACTACCTGTGTCAGAGGTTAATCCTGCCACTCGCGTGATTGATCCACAAACTGCTTTTCTCATCGATTCAATGCTAAAAGATGTTATTCTCCGAGGAACAGGAACAAAAGCTCAAACGCTAAAACGAGCTGACATTGGTGGTAAGACAGGGACTACTAATGGCCCAAGAGACGCTTGGTTTTCTGGCTACTCACCCCACCTAGTGGCGACGGCATGGCTCGGTTTTGATGATAACTCTATGATCGGACGCAATGAATATGGTGGCTCGGCAGCACTGCCAATTTGGATTGAATTTATGAAAACTGCACTGGCCGGGAAACCGCAGCTCATTCGACCACAACCCAATGAAATAGTGTTGGTGAAAATAGATCCTAAAACAGGCGCTCGCGTTGCACCAAATCAGCCAGGTATCTTTGAATATTTTAAAACGGGTACCGTACCTGCGGCTCCAGGTAGAAGTATCAATGGCACCGAAGCTGATCAAAACTCGATGCCTGATGATATTTTTTAAATCAGGCACTAGTACGAGCCACTAATACAAATAGCCATAAACTGTCTTTGAGTGTAAGCAAATGATCTTAAACTGGGCGAATATCGATACTGTACTTTTGGACATGGATGGCACCTTACTTGATCTCCACTTTGACAACTTTTTTTGGCTAACCCACCTGCCAGAATATTATGCGGCCCAATTCCCGGGGAAAGAGCAGCAAGCTCGTGATGCTCTAAAACGCCAATTATTCGAAAAACAAGGAAGCTTAGATTGGTATTGCACCAAATTTTGGTCTAATAAACTCAATCTCGATATTATTGCCTTGAAAAAACAGATTGAGCACTTAATTGCCGAAAGGCCTGAGTCGTTATCATTTTTGAAGGCGCTGGGTAGCAATGATAAAAAGCGCGTGTTAGTTACAAATGCTCATCCTGATAGCATGAGCATAAAGTTTTCTGTAACTGGCATCGAACCTCTACTAGATGAGATTATTTCATCTCATGATTATGGGTACCCAAAGGAATCTGCAAAATTCTGGAACACATTACAGGCAAACAGTCCCTTCGACCCAAAAAAGACACTATTCATCGACGACTCTTTGGCCGTGCTTAATGCAGCCAAGGATTATGGCATCGAACATCTACTCTGTATCGATTCTCCTGATAGTAAGAAACCGCCTTTACGTTGTAGTGAGTTCGCCTCCATCAGCCATTTTAAGGAACTCTTAACCATTGGGGGCGCACTCAATAATGGTTAAGGTGCGGATTGATAAGTGGTTATGGGCGGCCCGATTTTTTAAAACACGAGCACTGTCAAAAGCCGCAATAGAGGGTGGTAAAGTTCATTTGGGCTCTCAGAAGTGTAAGCCCAGCAGAATAATTGAAGTCGGAGAGACCCTGAGAGTTCGGCAAGGTGATGATGAAAAAACCATACTAGTAGTGGATGTTTCAGAGCACCGGCGCGGTGCAGCAGAGGCACAACAGCTATACCAAGAAACGCCCGATAGTATTCTGCAGCGTGAGAAAAAAGCGGCTGAAAGAAAAGCCTTTCACGGATCAATGCCTGCCTCCGTTCGCCCAAACAAAAAGCAACGTCGACAAATTCACCGTTTTTTAGAAAATTAAACTTACCCTGCAGGCATCTTTCAGTACAATGGCGCGCATGAAAGATCATGATACCTTACAACGTTTTCTATTTGATGGCACCGACATAAGGGGTGAGATAAGTACCCTAACATCGAGCTATCGAAAGATTATTGCCCTGAACAATTATCCGGCTCCTGTCGCTCTATTATTTGGTGAGTTTCTGGTCGCCGCAAGTTTAATTGGAGCATCTCTCAAACACAAAGGCATAGTGACTGTGCAGGCAACCGGCAGTGGGCCGGTGACCGCTATAATGGCCGAATGTACCGAAAATCAGGGGCTACGCGGTATTGTGCGCGGCAACTTCGAAGATTTAGGCAATGATGAGTTAACTGATAGTCCCGATATCACCGAATTATTAGGTTCGGCAACCCTTGCTATC
>TARA_B110000503_G_scaffold142181_1_pt1 | contig 10657 bp, 16 predicted proteins | sample TARA_B110000503 | Tara Oceans TARA_B110000503 (sample SAMEA4397472) | marine metagenome | biome: Polar Biome; feature: [SRF] surface water layer (ENVO:00010504); material: water (ENVO:00002006), including particulate matter (ENVO:01000060) such as... | depth 5 m
CTTGTTGTGGTATTGGTCGAATCAACATACACACCGCGCTTGGCGATGGTTGGAGCGGCTTTCAGATGAGATAATGAAGTTTCTATTTCATCTGGCAGTACCCATGGCATGTAGATTGGAATTCGCGCATATGCTCTTATATCGTCTACGGAGGACGCAAAGAACATATCCATAGAAAGTGGCTGCTTATACAGCCCTGTCTCCTGATGGCGTGAATACGGGACTCTTATGAGCCCATTCTTACGGATCATTGTAGTATCCATTGACTCACAGAAGTCGAACTCGTGTATCAATGTAGCTTTTACTACGGCAGGCAAGGTGTCAGAAGGACGAAATCCGAATAGATTTGGTAGGTGAACATGATAGCCTTTGCTTCCCGAGAAAAATACACGAATGTACTCTGTCGGGACTTCATGGAACTCGATTAGGTATTTCACCAATCGACGCGCTTCATCTAGGACTTGTTCGGGTAATATTCCGTCTTTGGTATCAAGATCAATAATAATCTCATTGATCCCAACTGGATGAGGGTAACTTTTAAGCAACCTCTTGTGTTCAGCTAGGTAGCCTATTACAATTTTTTCAAATGCAAAATAGCTTCGCCAAACTGGTACATGGTGTGCATTCAGTTCAAGTTTATCGTAACGCCTAACGAGAGCGTTTGTCGAATAACTGTCCCTGATAATTTCATGGTATTTAAAGGATCCCTCGACAATCCCTTCCAAACCGTCTGCTTTTCCTTGCTCTCGCCATAATTTATTAGGCTCAAGCTGGATAATTCCTTCTTTTCTGTTACCAGAGTTTTCGTTAATTTGTTTTTCATTCATTTCTCGATGGATATAAATAGACCCTACGCTTAAATACGGATTTTAAACGTAGGGTCTATCATGATTCAATACAAGTAGCTTTATTGCTGTTTATTAAAAAGGAAGATCGTCATCTTGTTCAAACGTGTCGTCATTGGCAGATGCTGCGTTTCTGCCAACTTGCGTTTTTGAAGTTTTGATTTTTGCCTCTTTCATTTGTTCTTTGAATTTAGCACTTCCGGTTAGCTCTGGAACTAATTCCCATTCTGCCATTAGCCACGGCTGATACTTCTTTTCCCAACCTTCTGCTACTTGGCTAAGAAAAGAGTCGCGCATAGTTGTTTTTATGTCTTCATCATCCTGTCCATCAAACTGGACGAATATGCGGCTCCATGTGGAAAACCCTGCTCCATCACCATCTTTTTTCTGGTATCCAGGATAGGACAAGCCCCACACTTCTAGGCCATCGAAAGCTTTGAAGTCACCTTCTATAGTTCCTCGTGCGCTACCCGCGGTCATTTTACCGTCAGAATTATAGGAACAATCTATTCCATGTTTCTGTGCCAGTTTTCGGATAGTGTCCCATACCCGCCACGTGGTGCCTTCTCCAGTGATTTCTCCGTCTTCACTAACTTTGTAATCACCAAATATTTTCACCTCTTTATCCCAGTCTTTACCTTCCGGTTTGATTTTAAGGATTAAAACTACACTTGATGCACTCCACGTTGGAGCGACTTTGGTATCGTACTGGATATTTGATCCGACGATTGTGTGTTTTCTTATAAATATCCCATCTTTTGGGCCCGAGAATGTCGGCGTAGATAAGGATGTTCCTGGTGTGAATTCGTTTGCCATTTTTTTAACTTTGAAGTTTCTCGATGATTTGAGGTAACGTCATATTTCGATTCAGTCCTTCTGAATCGGTATGGTACACAAGCATGTCATGCCATGAGTTTTTATGCACTTCGATGTCTCCTGTCGGAAGCATCAGTAGAGCCACCTCTGATAAGTCTTTTTGATTTTTATATTGGTCAATTTTTACGCTTCCCGTTTGATTCCCGTCTGAATCATAGTCGGGTTTGACCCTGTTAGTAAATACAATGGATAGACCAAGAGACTTTATGCCGTTTACAACGTCATTCATCATCTTGTATAGCTTTGACCAGTTCACTGGTGGGAATGTTTTATTCGTTTCTCTCCATTCGTGATCTGCAAAGTTTTTGAAGTCTGTTGCACTATCAATAATCACGACTCCCTTGTTGGTTGGGTCATTATCTTTGATAGCTTTTTTGATTGTTCCTAAAGCGATGAGTATGTCACCCCAATTAGATACTTCTATAGCGAATATATTCTCCGGGTTTATAACCTCTTTATGGAGCTTTTTGGCGAGTCGCTTAAATCGCTTTTCGGTTTCAAGAAAATATACAGGCATTTCTGAAGACATAGACAGGGCTAGTGTAGACTTGCCAACACCCGGATCCCCTGCTATTGTAATAGCAAAGGGGGGCATGGCTTCCTCGTTAACGTAGTCAGCGTAAGACTTCAGTTCGAGATCAATTTTCTGTGCCATCAGTCTATGTTTACGGTTTTTCGAAGGATAAGCGCGTAGGAATTAAAGGTTACCTTCAGTGTTAAGCAAATAGAAATATCCACTACACCATTGGCGGTTTGACTTCTATTGCCCCATTTCTCAGCATCTTTTTCAAGTTGTGAGACCCTACGTGCTCTTTGCGCTTTTGTCATTTTAGTTTAGTCTTTGGATATAATCTGTTATCTGAAATGTCTTTATTGGCGAGACATTGATATAGGATTTGTCTGTTACGTATTGTGTTAATGCTTGTAGAAAATTCCAAGCCGTCATGCCACCATTCTCGTTCAGTGTGTATTTGCCCTTGGGATCATTAAAATCCTTTACGGCTGATATAAGTGCTGCCTGTCCAAACGTGTTCTTCAACGTAACGTGGGTGAGCATTTTACCGATGTTGAGGTGAAGTTGGTCTGCTGACCAATAGGTGTTCATGAGTCTTTGGATAAACGCGCGTTGACGCTCGATTTCCTCTCCTGCATTACGAAGATAGTTAATTACCTCTCCGTGTGCGGCTTCTACGCCATCTTGTGCATAGTTAAATTTACGTACTTTCTGCGCTCCAAAAATCATAAGATTTAGGCACGAAGTAGCACGTGATCCGTGATACACAATTACTTCTGGCACCCCAAGATCAAAAGCATAGATGAAGCCAATGACTTCCCTAAATCCCTCTGCGGTACTTCTGGCATCAATTAAAGCAGGGTGCGTAGCCTGAATGTTGATTTCGCCGTTAAGAACGACCTCGCAACGAACACGACCCCAAGAGGTGTTTTCGGTATCATCGTCGTTTAGGTTGGTAACTGGATTGGATGCGTCTAAATTAATAGTTAAATCCATACCAATTGAGTCTCTAATTGGAGTAACTACGTCTAGGAATGGCGTAATCATTTCCAATGGACTGTCGTAGCGAACCCTTGAGTTCTGTCCGACATAGGTCTTTGAGTCCAGTATCGCTGCTGCCTCATCCGTCAACAAGCGTGTATAGCTTGATGGAGAGATTATCATTGATTCTGTTCTAAGCGTTCCCACTTCTGCGGGATAATTGTTTGCTTCCATTGTATTCTTTTCTCGATGGTCAATTTATCATATTTGAGCTACACGCCTTGCGTAGCAGAAATGGCTATAGTACTACCTATTTCCATATCGGGGATCTGGACAACCTTTGTGAGCCTTGTGACAGCATTCTTTAGGTCTGCTATCGAAGCTTCAACGAATTGACCATTTACATCAATTTCACGCTTCTGCGTATTGATATTGGGATTCCATACGCGACGGTAAGTAACACTGTAAGCAAATCTGGGATGAACCAGTAGCTTTCCAGTATCCTCACGCCCCAGAATCTCTGTGACTTTATCTTTGAGAGAATCTTTTATTGCCTTAGCCGTTTTCTCTCTGTCACACGCTTTTGCGTATGACTCTAGGATCTCAACGTCTTCATCTTCTAAGGCTCTGAAAACGTCTTCTTCTTTACGTATTGCCATTTTTTTAGAATAGACTTGCTTGTGCAATCGGTTTCCCGTCTGCGGTGAATCCAAGATGATCAAATGCTTGTTTTACGAGCTTGTCAATCCTGAAGCTATAGTTTAGTGGTATTGAATTGGCTTGCTGAATAACAAGCTCATTGCCTCTAGACATAAAACTGGTGTCACACGCACTTGAGCTTCCATGACATCCTGAAATCCAATCTCTAACAATATCAATCATTACGATACTGTTATTTGACTGCTTTGCTTTTGTCTCACAGAATTTGATTGCGTGATTTATTGCAGTGCGCTCTGCTACAGACCGGCTGGTTTTACGCTCCCAATCTTTTTCAGAGCAGTCTTTTGGTATCTCCTTTTGTATCCGTGAAATATCAGATAGCCAACTTGCTAAGTTATTTAGATGCTTATCATCTTTTTGTAACTCTGTTGGAAAACATCGAGGGGCATAAGGTGGAATTGGAATTAAATGATGATACGGCTGACCACCGTATTTTGTTATTATTTCTAGTTTCCTCTTTTCCCTTTTGATACTTTCCTTTCTCCAATTAGCAAATAGCTTTGCGTAGGCGTTGCGGCACTCCTTTGGAGTCTGGCAGGCCTCTGAAGATGCGATTCCCATTATTCCTCTCCATAGTATTGACGCACCATATCGTGTCTTGGCGGATCAACAGGATCATTGTCTATCCACTCTTGCATGAAATGGTGTCCTCTTCCAGTGCATGGGTCACACATATCTATATCGGCGAACGCCTGTGATAGATTGCTCCAACGGGTGTCTGTTCCGCTTCCGTTACAGTGGCCGCAAACGACTTTTACAGCATTTTTAATATCCTTGTCTTTCTCGATGGACATAGTTATCTCATTATTAGGCTACCACCAAAGTAAATGGCTATAGCGATTAGTAAAACGACACAAGTCATTTCGATTTTTTCGAATCGGCTTCGTCTCTTGAATCTTCTTTTAAGAGTTTTCATTTTAGTTGGCTGCATACTTTAGACATATTGTTTATTTCAGAAACGCTGGGCAGGTTAAGCTTTTGCGTTGCTTCTGTCCACCCACGGTAGTAGCCCTCCCCATTGATATAGGGGAGAGCTACTTTTGTGGATATTGTTATTATGAATGTGAGAATTACAATTGTTAGAATGAATCCAAATATGAATCCATGTAGTTTGCCGAGGTCGTATGATGCATTGGGCATAGTTATTTAAGTATTATTATTATTGATATGGCTATTAACCACACTATTTGGAACACCACGGTGTACAAAATCAATGCGTAAGAACCGATTAGTTTTTCTATTTCATTTGATAAACCAAGTATTTTTTTATCTTTTATGTGTAAAGATCTTTCAGTATCCAGCTTGAAATCATCAAGTAGTTTTCTGGTAAATACTTCGACATCAACGATTTGTCTTTTACGAATCCTTTCTATGTCATCCCACAGCTTTTCTATAGCTACTCTTCGGGCAGAATCGTTATTGGCAGCAAAGTACATAGAGGTTGTTGCTATAACGTGTGGGCTGCTCTCTGCATCTAATAATCCTGTATCGGTAGCACCCATATCCTGTCGAATATGGATACTACCGTTCTCGTGCAAATAAGCATAAAACTGTTTCATTTAATCTGTCTCTTTTAAGAATTTGATAGTTCGTATAACTTCACGAACAGCACTCATGCCGAAACTGGCAGATCCAATTCCTGCTACGTCATATCTTTTTTGAATTAAGTGCCTCATAATCTCTACTGCCATTGAATCATCGTTAGTAAGCAAGTTTTTTGTCATATATATGATCCCAGAAGACATTAATGAATCAATGCCACCCGGTAGCTTTTCCTTGAATGATATTGCGTTTCTTTTAGTAGAATCTCCGGTAGTATTTACTATTGCAAGAACATCAGCAATCATTTTCTCCTCGAATAAAGAAGGCTCTACGGTCTTCATTTCGTCAATCATTTGCTGACTGCTTTTGTTATCAACGAGAAGAGAAAGCACTTTGTCTGGTAAGAATTGGTTTTTATTGAGCCTATCTTGTGCCTTGTTGATGAACCCTTTGCTTGGCTCTCCATTAAAGCCAAGAATTCTTTCCCAGCCCATTCTGGCAGAGTCAAATACACGATCTAGCATGTGAACAGGTAGCTCTGCCACGATAACCCTTGATAGATTGTAAATAGAGTGCCACTGGTGTCTAAACGTTCTATCTTCTGTTAAATCAGCATTTGGGAAATCGTATGTAAAAGCAGATGAAGGATCACATCTGTCTGCTCGTACACCGCGTCGATATAGAAATTCCGACACGCCTGGATATACTACTACATCACCGTCTTTTGAAGTGAATAGCGGTTCTATGTGATCTGGAAGAACAATTGTATCGCGTTCTAGATAACATTGCCATAATTTATCAGAGCCTTCTAATATAATTACGGTGTGATCTTCTTCAGGGAAATGGTCTTCCAGTTTGCCTACGGTGCCTCCTTCGTCTATAGCATTGCAATATGCTTCTCTAAACGCCATCCATGGTTCCCATTTGATTCCTAAATCAGTAGTGAATGGAAGCTTGGTTCCTTCTTGGTCAACAACGAATTCAAAATCTTTGCCTCTGAATTCGCCTTTTTTTACTGTAAGAATAGTTTCTTCTAGCCCTCGCCAGATAGACACTTTTGCACCTAGGCGCAGTGCTACGGCAATCATATACTTCATGCCGGTGCCAAATTCTCCTATCGCATTGGTTGAAGTCTTTGCATTGACTCCAAAGACCTGATATGCTCTTGGGTCTATGAGTCCTTTGTTTTTGAAAGCAATAATATTAGCAGTCATTGTATTAGTTCTTTTTGTGGTTTGTTAAAAGCGCATTTCCAAAATGTCTTGTGGCTTGCCTTATAGAGTATTCTGCATTACACAGGCGTATGAAATTCAGCATATCTTTTGGCGTATCGGTATCGCTTCCGCTAATAAGCTCCATAACTAGCATTTTTATTTGCTTGATTACTTTGCCAGAGATCTTTCTGAGCGGATTTCTTTCGTACCATTCAATGATAATTTCTTCGTCGTTCTCCATCATCATGTCATACACTTCATCAAGGTTTTGTGCAAAGAAGAGTATTTGATCGTCGATGTAATTGCCCTCTTCGTATCCATCTTCTATAAGAGCAGTTTTGTCTCCTACCCAAATGCAACCCTCCTTAATGTCAGCTACTTTTTCATCGTGAAAGCGATACAGGACGTTAATCATCCCGTTAAATCCATTTAATTTTGTCATGGCTTATTCCTTGTTGTTATGTGTTTTCTTGGTTAGTTGTTCATTTTATTAGATAAAACCACGCTCTGCCATCGATGTGTATCCATTATCCGTCACTATAACGTGGTCTCTCATATGGATGCCCATTATGTGCCCCGCCTCGGCAATTTTTTTGGTGGTAAGCTTGTCCTCTTTGCTGGGCTCAAGGCCATTGCTTGGATGATTGTGGGTTATTATGAAGCATGCGGCGTTTGCATCCATGGCAGGCTTAAAGATCATCCTCGGTTCGACAATAGATGAATCAAGTCCGCCTGTTGAAATTGTGCTTACACCGATTACGTGATTGCTGGTATTTAAAAGCACTAACACCATCTTTTCGACACAAGAGTCCTCGAAAAACGGCCACGCAAAATCATATAATTGCTTTGGACTGGTGATCATGATTCTGTTTTTGTATTCCACTGTCTTTTCCCTAACTAGCTGTAGTTTGTAGATAGGTACATTTTTAAGCAGTCTTTCTTGGTGTACAGTCATCGGGTTTTTTTAATTGTTTAGTATAAATGAGAATATCGTTTTCGGCTTGTGAACAGGGCAGGACTCGAACCTGCAACCTTCTGCCGTCCCGGGATTGCGTCGGGCTGATGCTCTACCAATTGAGCTACCTGTTCAACGATACAGTATTTCAGTTTTGCTATTGAGTGCTCCCTGTATCACGGAACTCAATATTCAGTCTCGAACTAACTCACGGCGAAGCTATACTTTGAAGAGTATATGCTATCCATCATCGCACGCCTATTGTCAATCGATAAGGCTTCTTGTACTAAGCTATAAAGACGGCATTCGAGTAAGTGCGCACCAAGAAAAGTGCTGCGATGTTCGGCATCCCAGATGGCTTGCTTGGCTTCTGCGTGGGTATCAAATTCCATATCTACGCTTTCGACATCACCATAAGGTGTTGTTACTTTAATAGAAACGATGTAAACATTCATATTTCTTTCTTCCTTGTTTATTGTGTTAAGCCATAGTCATCAGAGCCACGCAAATGCGTTCTAAGCGACTCTGGTAATATCTTATACAAGCACAGCATTAAACATAGATCCTCACGCATGCGAAGAGCGGTGATGCTGTCCGTACACGTGTTGATCTATGCTTACTCCCATTTTGCATGTTTGGGGGGTCTGTACCCTTACATACAGGGGCGAACCCCCGTGTGTTTATGCGTCCGTGGAAAAGCCTCGCTTACCTGCACTGTAGTAGTATGCCTTACCACTTGCGCCTCCGTACATCGGCATTTGACCCTGCTTAGAGCCTTGCACTAGAGAATAGGTTAGTTCAGCAGCTTCACCGAGAGTGTCTATAGCGTTAGCCACAGCCCTATCGGCTATTTCTTTACTAACTGTGTCACTATGATTAACAGGTACAACGTGTATGAACACAGTGTTAGGATCTCCCCATCCAGTAGACTCGTGGGTTACATTCTCATTACCAGTTGCTTCAGCTATGGCTTTACGACGGGCTTCGGTCATTATCGGACGACGAGGTGTTACAATAACTTTCATCTTATTATCTCAGGTTAAATGAATCTCAACGAAAAAGTGAGGGGCGTAGCCCTGATTGCAAGGGGGCGGGGTTCCTAGTTAAGACAACGGGCTACTCTAACTATATTTTTTTTTTGTATGTTGTTCTAAGTGACCAGTTGACTGCTTCGCAGACGCTGGCGTAAATTTTTATTCACAAAAATTTCCCTTTCAAAGTTCTTGACAATCCCATATCTTCTTATAAGAGTGTTTTAAAGAGGTGTTTATATACTCTTACAATTCGCAAGTAAGATTGGATAAGGTATTTTAAAGCACTATTAAGGGCGGTAATTTTCTATCACTTTTGAGGCACTCTGATGGCAAGTAGGCTAAGTTACTCAGTATCTGTTACTCCGATTTTCACTCATACAAATTCTGAAGGCCCGGATTCGGATGTGGTTGCTGCTGACTTCGGCAAGTCTTTTGGTGGTAGTGGTGTGGTATCCTCTTTGGGATTCGGTTCTGGTGGGCTGCACGATATAGTTGCTTATACTGGAGCTGCTCACGTTATCGTTGATGCTCTTCCTACTCCGACCAAGGGGCTATTCTTGCGCCATACGGGCTTAGATGAGACGGGTGCTGCTACAGCGGAAACTGTGACTATCCTAGTCAATGCTGCTGTCCTCTGTATTTTGGAGACTGGGTGCGCGGTGTTTATTCCTTCCCCACTATCGGGTGCAGCCATTACCGGAACGATCTCTAGCGGTGAAGTGAAAGTTGAACGTGCAGTATTTGTATAGACATGGAAAAAGATCCAACTTTCCTGGAGCTCTTGACGAGGCTTCGTAAGGCGAAGCGTCCATTGGCGAGAGCCTCATCCCTATATGTTGATACAGGGGAGCGCAGGATGGCGAATGAGCGAGGAGGATTGGTTGGTAAGAGTAAAGGCGTTTATGACGAGATGAGGATGGATGCGGCCGGGCGTACACCTACTGTTGGTGACTTGTCATGGGACGCGGACAACGGTCAATATTTTGGGCATGCTCCGTTTAGCGGAGACCGTCTAGATAAACCGAGTATTCTGATTGGTAGAAATGCCGAGAGTGCGGCGCAAAGGATACTGGAGGAGGGGGATAGCGCCAGAGACCAGTATAATATTCCCCCCGAGTCTGGATTTGTTTTAGGGCATGAGTATGGTCATCATCTCAAGAGTGGAGAACCGTTCACGGATTCCGAGTACCCCTTTGGCAATGCAGAAAAGGTAAGGGTTAGTAACAGGAGCAATGATTCTTGGGGATTAGCAAACCAGATAGACGCAGACCTTACTGGATATGTTATGTCAGAAAATGCAGGTTCGGATGTGTCCCTGAAGGATTCTACAACGACAGTGGATGGAGTGTCGCTGTTGAAGCTTCTGGCTAAAAGGAGGGCGTACCTAGAGGCGAATAAGCGTACCTTTGCGCCCCCAGCATATAAAAAGTGGAACAATGGATCCTGAATTGTACGAACAAATCGGAACGCTTCTCGACGATTGCACCCAACGCGAGAAACTTGACATTGCGACGTGGATCGTTCTATCTTGCCTCGGAACCACCCAAGGCGGGATGACCGAAGCGGACAGCTACCTTGATGTGATTACGCGACACGTTGGAGATGTAATGACACAATCACGGGGCAGGCTAGCCCGATACGGAAACAAGGGAGATTTGAATAAATAATTTATTCGGTTCGTGATTTCTCCATATAAAATAAGTAATTCATGGAACCGGAAAAACGATCTTTCCTGAGTATGTTAAAGGAATACGTTTCAGGCAGTCTAGATAACTTAGGAAAACAAAAAGGCCGCCTATCTACATATGTAAAGGAAAACTTTGGTCAAAGACCTATAATAGATAGTGATTACGAGCCTACTAAAGAAGAGCAGGGAATAATAAACTATATTCGTACTCTTCCTCGCGAGCATAGGCCAATGTATTTGGGAGGAATAGCAGGATCTCCCGAAAGTCAAAATGATGCTTGGTACGATC
>TARA_B110000503_G_scaffold39625_1_pt1 | contig 10649 bp, 11 predicted proteins | sample TARA_B110000503 | Tara Oceans TARA_B110000503 (sample SAMEA4397472) | marine metagenome | biome: Polar Biome; feature: [SRF] surface water layer (ENVO:00010504); material: water (ENVO:00002006), including particulate matter (ENVO:01000060) such as... | depth 5 m
TCAGCAGGTAAATTACCCATTGACTTTAAGTCACTAAGGTTTTTCTACTCGTTAATATAATGACCATTATTTGTGTACCTAAAAAACAGACATCCACTCCTGCCCCGCCCATTACTTTCTGTGCTTTATGCGAAAGCTCTTGTGTGAGTAAGAAGAAATTAAACAAGAAATAGAATAGTGATTTAAAAAAATATTTGCATAAAAAAATCTTTTAAAAGCGTTTTAATCACTTCAAAAAGAAATCTTTGTTCTGTAACCGTGCAAATAAAATTTTTCTAAATAGTTTCCTGTTATCCTCTAAACTTAATTACGAGCCATCTTCCAAGGCCATCTTCCCCTGCGTCGGCATCATAAACAAAATCGATAAATCCCAAACCACTAAATGTAAGTTGTGATGTTGAAGCCGTTTTAATTCTATTTTGAGGCTGAGCACTTGGATCATCTTCTAGGACGCTCAAATTAAGTGTTTCAGTAAAAAACAAGGTGAAGTGACGACCATTTACTCCATCTGTTATGCCCGCAATCTTAACATTAGAACCATAGGAGTGTACCTTAATAAACGTGGCGTTAGAATTACTTTCTCCTGCTCCAATTTCTAAATCCAAATTCTCTATCGTACCGGAAACAGTTGGAATATCTCCCAAATTAAAATCCCCAATAACACCAGACACAGGAGCAGTTTCCAACGTGTTATTTATAATTAGTAAATTAGCCCCTAAGTTCGTTCTATTTAAGAACTTAGTGGATGTTGATCCAGTTAAGACAATCTCGTCCGTTGTTCCGGCGGGGAGATTTGTTACGCGAACCGTGCCACCTATGTCTATCGTTGCAGTCGGACTAGCATTGCCAATTCCAATCTGAGCGTGAATACCAGATACGATGCCAAAAATAAATACTACTCTTAAAACTAAATTTTTCATAATTAATCGTGTATTGATAAAAGTATCCAGCGGCTTATATTCCCGTCATAAATCATTTCAACACTTCCTTCAGCGCCTATTGTTTCAGACGATGCGTGTACTTTTATTCTATTAATGTCTCTCGATCCGACTGATCTAGCGTCTAGTTCATCAAGAAAAACAATCGTCTTTGTTTCCGAATGATAAAAGAATAAGTGCTGTCCATCAGACCCATCCTCAATGCCCGTTATTTTGACGTTTCCTGGTAGGCCGTGCACATTAATAACTACTTTTCCAAAATTCGCCTCACCTGGCCCTAGGTGTAAATCAAGATTATGTGTCACATTCCCGGCACCTATTGAAACTCCACTTAGATCCATATCTCCCAAACCATAGTAGATATTGTTTGCTAATTGCAAAGAATTATTCTCAAGAGTAAGTTGATTGTCCAAATTAAGCACGGTTAAATTACCTAGATCATCGGCGCCAACTAGAGACGTTGAGTTATCAGACACATTGAACCCTTCAACAATTAAATCACCTTCAATGTGCAAGGTTTCTTGCGGATTTATTGTGCCAATGCCAATTTGGGCATAAGTTACCGCTGTTAAGAAAACCATCAATAGTAGAAGCTTTTTTTTCATGATGTTCGTTTTAAGATCGCAAATTAATAAGAATCCATTTTTCCAAACTTCCGTCATAAATAAATTCTGCGACACCTTGTGAGGAAATCGCTTCGTTTGCTCCGGAGCCCGTAATTATTTGATTTTGTACATTACTACCTGAATGATTGTCGAAGAAAGTAACATTAACATTTTGCGAATTATAGTAGTAGATTATGCGGCCATCGTATCCATCAGAAAAACCAGTTACTGAGTATCCACTTGTTTCACCCGAGACGCGTAAAATCATTTTGTCTATATTCGTTTCATTGAGTGACATATCAAAGTTATCATATTGAGAGGTAGTTTGAGCCATGTCAGCTTGATTCACATCTCCTATTAAGAAGACATTAGGATCTACTGCTGGGGTTACCTCTAAAGTTCCTGACGTTATGTTAAAAGTATCTCCCAATTCAAATTCTTTCACACCGCCATTTGTAACTACTCCAACTAGACGAGTGGCGTTAGACACCTTTGGTTCGAATTTTAAAGTACCGTTAATATGCAATGTTGCCTGAGGTGAAGAAGTGTTAATACCAACACCTTGTGAAAATACGCTAAAGACTGGAATAACTAGTAATAAGCAAGTTAAGTAGGTTAAATTTTTCATCGGGTTCTTTTTATTCTCGATAAAAGTAAATAAAAAAATCCACATAAACCCGATAAAGAGCATTATTTTATCGACAAACTACATATTAGCCATGCTAAACAACAATGCATTCCTTTATTTACAAGGCGTACGAGCCCAAAAAAAAAGTTCATTATAAATTAATCCTGAATTACAGATTAACAAACTAAGTATCAATAAGGTTATGATATTTTAATAACGACCTCTTCTACGCCGCGCCTTACTTTTTTTAGGCCAGAAAAGAGGTCATCATTCGAACGATAGCCAACTGCCAATACCACTACAGATTTCAATCCAAGAGCATGCAAGTTTAGTAATTGATCGTATTTTTCGGGTTCGAACCCTTCAATTGGGCAAGCATCTATATCTTCTAAGGCACAAACTGTGAGTAAATTTCCCAATGCGAGGTAGGCTTGTTTTGCCATCCAAGTATCGATAGAGGCCTTTGATTTTTCAGAAAACTCATCTACTATAAAAGCCTCAAAGGGATCTAATATGGCCCTTGGTGTCTTTCTAGTTTCTTCAACTAAATTAAAGTTATCCTTGATAAACTCAGCATCCATTTTGGTTTCAGTACAAATGACGAACACGTGTGAAGCATTTTGAACCTGTTGTTGGTTCATAGTGAGAGGAAGCAGTTTTCTTTTAACATCGTCATTTCCAATTACCACCATTTTAATAGGCTGCAGCCCATAAGACGTCGCCGTTAAATTGAAAGACTCGATTAGGATGTTGAGTTTTGCTTCGGAAAGTTTTTTAGCTGCATCAAATTTCTTCGTTGCGTATCTCCATTTTAGTTTCTCGATAATATTTGTCGCCATATAACTAGTACCTTTGTTGGGAATTGCAAAAGTAAACAACTCGTTTTTATTTTTTCAATAACAAGAATAGTATAATGCTATTATTACAAAGTGAAAGTCTATGATTGAAATCGAAGAATTAAAGGATAGAAGTGAAACCCGTATTTTCAAAGCGGTATTTCCGAATACGACAAACCATTATGACACGCTTTTTGGAGGAACTGCACTCCACTTAATGGACGAAGCCTCTTTTATTTGTGCAACGCGATTTAGCAGAAAAAAGGTGGTCACTGTTTCTACCGATAAAATTGACTTTAGCACTCCTATTCCGCAGGGAACAATTATTGAGTTAGTGGCAAGAGTGCATAAGGTAGGAAGAACAAGCTGTGTTGTTGAAGTAGCTATTTTTATGGAAGACATGTACAGTTATAAAAGAAATAAAGCCGTATCAGGTCTCTTTACGTTCGTTGCTGTTGGAGAAGACAAGAAGCCTATTGCTATTATGTAAAAAACCACAACTTGACAGCCATAACTGCGACCATTACCACCAAGAAAGTTCGAATAAACGAATCCCCTTTTTTTACTGAAACCCGGCTTGACACCCACGCTCCACAAGCATTTCCAATGGCTAAAACAAGACCAATGGTCCATTCTACTTTGTCGTTAAGAGCAAATATGGCAAGCGCCGAGAGGGTATACATAAAGACGACGGCAACCTTCGTGGCGTTTGCTCGCACAAGAGTCATGTGATTGAAGTAGTGCAGAAATAATATGATTATAAAGCCTATTCCCGCATTTATAAACCCACCATAAATTCCGATAAAGAAAAAAACAATACAACCGATCCAAAGGTATTTCCCTGTGAGTCGTTCTTGAATCGCAGAAAGGTTGGTTTTTGGCTTAAAAATAATGATGAAAATCACAGCAACCATGATGATTGCCAGAATTCGATTAAAAGCTTCCCCATCGACATCGACTGCAATCCTGGCGCCTATGATAGCTCCGATTAGGGCAGCAAACCCTAAATAGATATTTAATGGAAACGTCGAGACCCCTTTGCTCTTAAAACCTGCTGTTGCTGTGGCGGTTTGAATTACAATGGCAACGCGATTAGTACCGTTGGCAACTGCCGGAGGCAATCCTAAAAAGATGAGTATTGGCAAAGAGATTAGAGACCCACCACCTGCCACAGTATTAATAAAGCCTACGGAAAAACCAACAACAATTAAAAGTAGATAATGATACCATTCTTCCATTACACAAAAGTACATCCAAAAATGAATATGAAGTTGTCTAAAATAAATTAAATAAAAACATTCTTTTTTTGAAAAAGCATCTTATATTTGCAGCCGCATTCAGGGAATACCTGATGAGGCACTCAAGGAGAAATGGCAGAGTGGTCGAATGCGGCAGTCTTGAAAACTGTTGAGGGTCACACCTCCGGGGGTTCGAATCCCTCTTTCTCCGCATCAATTAAATGCTTCACATCTTAGATGTGGAGCATTTTTCGTTTTACGAAGACTGAAAGTGTAGCTTTCAAAGGCGAAGTAAAATGAAAAATGCGCCAAGGCGATAGCCCGAGGCATTTAATTGATGTGTCTTTTTACCCACTAAGGGATCATAGGAAATAATCCCTAAACATTTAAAATACAGTTTATTAATAATTTTATGTAAATTTATTTCCTTTATTTGACGTAATGTCAGTTTTTACTATTCTTTTTTTGAATTAAATAATAAAAAAACAATAGTTTGTCAACTAATAGAATATTGGAAAAACACCAAGCTAGTTGATAATGATTTCGAGTGTTCTTATGCAAATTCTGAATTAAAAAACGATACGCTTCCTACTATAGATGAAGAAAGATGTGTAATAGAGTACTTTATTGTAAACTTAGAAAATAGTAGAAAAACTAAAATTGATGTCGTCCATGTATAATATTGATTTTCACATTCAGTTAGTTGACACTTTCCCATTAGCGTCTTTTTTTATTGGCAATGGTGGCCAAATTCTACACGTTAATTCACTAGGGGTGAAAATGTTAAAGATTCCTTTGCCTGAAATCAAGAACAAAGCAATAACACATTTTTATCCTGAAATTGATTCGTGTATTAAGAATGAAGGAGAGACTATTGAAACTATTTTTATTGACCAATATTTACACAAAAGTAACGTAAGCGTAAACTATTCATCGATTGAAAATAAGGCTTTTGGAATTTTATATATAATTTCAGAATCTAATATTAACCCAAGTATAATACATGATAAGCAAAAATTTAGCATCTCCGGTGCTTTAGACAAAGTGCCTGCTGATATTGCCGTGTTCGACAAAGATCACAAGTACCTGTATGTAAACCCTAATGGTGTTCGTGATCCTAAAACTAGGGAATGGTTGATTGGTAAAAACGATTTTGATTATTGCGATTATAAAGGCCTAGATAAGTCGTTGGCCCAAAATAGACGCGATATTTTTAACAGAGCCTTTGAAACAAAACAACAAATAGAATGGGTAGATGGGGTTAAAAAAGAAGGCAAAGATGTTTATATATTGCGGCGCTTTTATCCCGTTTTTGTTGGTGAAACTTTTCTATACATGATAGGCTATGGTGTAGATGTGTCTGAGTTAAAAAGGACTCAAAAAGAAGTAGTTTTTAATGAAATGAGAAATCAATTGATTCTTAATTCAGCCTTGGATGCGGTCATTATTATTTGCCCTAAAGGTTTAATCACTTTCTGGAACCCAAAAGCGGAGACTTTATTTGGATGGCGGTCAGAAGAAGTTTTGGGGGAAATCTTATATGATATTATTATCCCTGAACGACATAGAGAGATGCATATTAATAGAATGAAAAATCATAACGCTGGTTCTGGGGAGGATACAGTAAATGGAATTATTGAATTTCCAGCTTTAAACAAAACCAGCGGAGAATTTCCAATTGAATTTTCAATTTTGCCTATTTATGATAAAGGAAAAATAATCAATTATTGTTCCTTTATTAGAGATATCAGCACTCGAAAGAATAAGGAATTTGAAATTATTCAGAAAAATAAAATATTAGAAAATCAAAATTCAGAATTAGAACAGTTTACATATATAACTTCGCATGATCTTCAAGAACCTCTGCTAACGTTAACGAGCTTTAGCGATTTACTCTTAGAAGAGTTTTCAGACAGTTTAGATTCTGAAGCAAAATTATACATTGAATATATTAACAAATCAGCGGTTAGAATGCGTTCACTGGTTACAGGTTTAATGGAATATGCCAGAATAGGTGTCAGAGAAGATCCAAAGGAAATTGACTGTAATAAAGTTATTAATGAAATTTTGAATGATTTATCCACGAAAATAAATATCACTAAAACTAAAATTGAAATTGAAAATTTACCTAAAATTAGAGGTTTTGAAACCTATTTTCGATTACTCTTTCAAAATCTAATAAGCAACGCAATTAAATTTAAAAAGGAAAACACAACACCTAAAATTAAAATTAAAGGTTACGAGACAGAAACAGAATGGAAGTTTTCGATTAAAGATAATGGCATAGGAATTGATAAAAAGAATTTAGACCAAATATTTATTATCTTTAAAAGATTAAATAACATTTCTAATTATAGTGGATATGGTATAGGACTGGCCCATTGCCGAAAAATAGTAAAAATACATAAAGGAGAAATTAAAGTTAAAGCCAAATTAGGGGTAGGAAGTGAGTTTAGTTTTACAATTTCAAAAAACATATAATAATGGACAAGTTAGATACAATCCTATTAATAGATGATGATTTCACAACCAACTTTCTTCACAAAAAACGCATTTCACAATCTGAAATAGATTCTCGGGTTGAAGTTGCTAATAACGGAGCAGAAGGTATTAATAAATTATTAGCTCTTAATGAAACCATACAAGCCAGTAATGCTTTAGTATTGGTCTTTCTAGATCTAAATATGCCCATTATGGACGGATGGGACTTTCTAGAAGCTTTTAAGGAGCTTAAGCCCAAACTAAATTTTAACATCAATTTATTTATTGTAAGTTCTTCGATTAATCCAGATGATAGGGCGAGGGCAAAAAACTATTCTCAAGTTCTTGATTATTTTCCGAAACATCTTTCGGTAGCAACATTGGTTAAACTAACAGAAAATTGTATTTAATTATTAGGTAGCAAAAGTAGTTGATAAAGCTCCGTAAGAAATTTCCTCATCGATTGATTATCCAGATTAGATTTTGAAATTTAACAGTAAGCTTATTTTGCCAATGACTTTTAAATTATTTAAGTTTAACACTTTAGTTTCCTATAATGTGAAACCTATTAAACAAGTAATATAAAAAAAACCTCCATTGCTGGAGGTTTTTAGATACTATATGTATGTATATACGTTTAAAGAAAATATTGCTTTTTCAACATGTAAATAATTTCTGTTTATTGAAATTGTTTTAAAACTTTCAATTCGTAGTCTTTTACTTCTTCTGCAGGCCCTCTCTCTTTTATTAACTTAACAAAGGTCTCGTTCTTCCATAGTTTATCATACATCATCATATGGTCTTCTTTATTTTTTCCAGAAAGTGCAATCCAGTGCGTTGCGCCATTTGGTCTTCCAAAATCATAGGTTCCAAAACCAACTGATCTTCCAGCAAAGTCCTCTTCAAATTCTTTAACTATCTTGTCATGACCTGCTTTAAATTGGTTAGGATCTTCAACTTTGATGTCCCAGATATGAACCGTAGAATTTTCCTCGGTCCCCTCTTGCCAACTTAATATTCGTCCTGAGTAAGAGACTTGCCATTCTTCTACATAGTTTCTCATTTTCGCCCACAAAGCATCACTTTTATCATCACTAACTGCGTCCTCTGCCATCATATCGACTCCTAAAGTCCAAAACCAAACCAACCGGTGGGTTGCGCCGTTAGACCTTCCATTGCCAAGACGTTCTAATGCAATTCCACCTTCATTCATTTCAACCTCCTCAAAGGTCTCATTAAATACGTTAAGAATGTCTTTTTGAGTGTGTGGCTTGGCTCTAAATTCAACAACGCTATACGCCATTGTTTGAGCAGATAATTGCAGCGTAAATGTTGCTACAATAAGCGTAAGAAGTATTTTTTTCATAATTTTATTTGTTTAGATTAGAACACAAATTTAAACAATTACTTCTTATAGACAATTAATTTTTAATCTAAATTATTATAGAAATAATGGAGAATAGTTACAATACAAATCATAATTGTTATATTGAAATAAATTTGAAAAAAAGAACATGCGAATCGTTTTTATAAATTCAGTTTATTTTTTCCTTATACTTTTATATTCCTGCAACCATACGCCCGATCGGGTTGCAAAAAACGGAGGATCGGATGTATTAATTTCTTGTGAACAGACATTGAGTATCACGAAACAAGATATCACTCCATATAAAATTATAGACATTCGAAAAAATATAGAATATCAGACAGGCCACATCCCCACTGCTATAAATACTTGGAGGCCGGACTACGAAAATAAAAACAGTAGTGTAAAAGGTCTCATGGCCGATAAAAATGAAATGCAATCGCTTCTTCAAAAATGGGGCGTATCTACAAATGACACCTTAATTTTATATGATGGAGGAGGCAATTCAAATTCTTGTAGACTTTGGTGGATTTTGAAGCAATATGGATTTGACAAGGTTAAAATTCTAGACGGGGGTTTTATACGCTGGAGACAACTTGGCTACCCTCTGGATAGTCTCGTTCCTAAAACAGAACCTAGTCGTATCTCATTAGCCGATGTGCCTTTCCAAAACTATGCCGATATTGAAGATGTTCAAAGCCATATACGTACTAATAAAACGCTCTTAGACTCCAGAACATTAGCGGAATTTACAGGTGAGATTAAAAAAGGGCCTGTGAAAAGAGGAGGTCACATTCCAAATGCAATTCGATTCGACTGGTCAGAATTAGTTAAAATTGGTGCTGGTGAAAACGGTACTTTTAGAAATAGCCATGTCATTCGAGATAAATTAGCTCAACTGCAGGTTACCGAAGAGGATGACATCGTCGTCTATTGTCAATCAGGCGTTAGATCTGCTTGCGTCACTTTTGTCCTAACTGAAATTTTAGGATATAAAAACGTAAGAAACTATGACGGCTCGTGGTTAGAATGGTCAAATACTAATTTAGATATTGAGCGCTAGCACAAATAACAGAGGCGATATAAAAATTCGAAACAGCCCTAAACTATAGTGTTGCGAAAGTAGTCGAAATATAAAACCATTGAGCGAAGCTTTCGCAAGGAAAATGGTTTTATCAAAGTCTTATAATTTAACCGTTAAACCGATCCCGCCTGTTGCGCCTTGAGTTGTCGCCCCACCAAGTTCCAAATAAATTCCCCACGTATCATTCCAAAACCATCTTCCACCTATATGAAGTCCAATATCCATATCGCTGTCTTCCAACTTGTCACCATTGTACACTGCATAACCAGCACCAGCCCCTCCATAAACATCCCATGAAGCATTTGTTATCTCAAACAAACTATCGAAATAGTAATTTGCTTTAACATGCAATGAAAACCAATTTAGATTAAAATCGGTCGATGCACCGGGAGCTATTGTAATGTCTTCATGCACTGGGATTTCATAATTAGCACCAATAAGACCAAAATTTAATTGCTTTCTTGCCTGACCAAATACACTGGCTGCCGAGAAAATGAACATGAACACAAAAAATAACGTTGCTTTTTTCATTAGGTAAGGGTTTAATGTTTGTTATTCGAAAATAGAAAAAATAGATGTGAAATGCAAAATATGGATTCATTCAATAAAAAAAGATTTTTATTGAATTGGGGCTCAGTTATAAAACGCGTAATAAAGCATGAAACAAATAGCCTATACTAGTCTAATTGCTATTATGACTTTATTGATTCAAGTTGATTGTGAATCACAATATTAAAGGGAGAGGTTGAAGCCTTATCACTTATATAAAAATAAAAGCATGTCTATATGCATTGAAATAGCGAAGAAATAATGACGCAAATTAACACAATAATAGCACTTTATACAGAGGGCTATTGTACATTTACGAAATATTTAAGCAGCCTGTTTTTCTTGAAACTTGAGTGGCAAAAAAATAAAAACTAAAGAGTTAAAAAAGAACATGTCTAAATTACCCAAGGAGCATACATTCTTAGACCTTTCAGATTATGGGAGACCGATTGCAAGACGTATCGCTGCTTCGCTTAAAGAAACCTCATATACGCCCATTGATGTTACGATATGGTTCACTATTTCAGGCTTGACTGGCATTGCATGCATTCTGTCGGGGTACTACTGGGCTGCTGCTTTTTTTTTAATATTAAAATCGGTCTTAGATGCCGCAGATGGAGAATTAGCTAGAATAAAAAAAACACCTTCGCACACCGGTCGCTATCTTGATTCTATTGCAGATATCATCTTAAATTTACTTATTTTCCTAAGCCTTTGGTATACAACGGAAACACCCTTCATACTTTGTATTTTGGGGTTTGTAGGTATTCAACTGCAAGGAACCTTATATAATTATTACTATGTCATTTTAAGAAACGCTGTGAATGGGGATACTACAAGTAGAATTTTCGAACTTCATGCTCCGTTAGCTATGAAAGGTGAAAAACAAAAAAACGTAACTTTTTTGTTCGGAATCTACAAAAT
>TARA_B110000503_G_scaffold140023_1_pt1 | contig 10643 bp, 9 predicted proteins | sample TARA_B110000503 | Tara Oceans TARA_B110000503 (sample SAMEA4397472) | marine metagenome | biome: Polar Biome; feature: [SRF] surface water layer (ENVO:00010504); material: water (ENVO:00002006), including particulate matter (ENVO:01000060) such as... | depth 5 m
GGCGGCAATACGCCACGCCATAAATTAAAGGACTGCGCCGCCTGCTCCACTAACATACCTAAACCATCATCTGCGTGGGCTACCCCTTGTTTCAAAGCCCATGCATTGAATACGGTTGTTTGGGCGCTATACATCATGTCATAACAACGGCTAGAGTTGGTGAGCAACCCTTCTGGTAGTGGTGGAAGATCGCCTGCTAAGCTTGCAGAGGTGCCGTTAATGATCCAATCGAATGGGCCTTGTAGTTGATCCATAGGAACCGCTTCAATTGTACCTAACCCTGTAAATAAAGCGGCTAAATCACAGGCTTTGCTGTAGGTTCGATTGGCGATGATCACCTGTGCCGGCAACTGCGCTAATATAGGTTGTAACACCCCCCTAACCGCACCACCGGCACCCAATACTAAGATTCGTTTAGCTTTTAACTCGCCACTAAGGTTATGAGAAATATCCCGAACTAAGCCCATACCATCGGTATTGTCGGCCACTAGTTGCCCTTGGTCGTTGAAATACAGGGTGTTGGCCGCTTCTGCTTTTTCGGCGGCAGGGCTTAGTACTTGCGCCATAGCAAAAGCGCGCTGCTTAAAAGGCACTGTAATATTTAGGCCTTTACCTCCATCTGCAAAGAATTCCTTGACCGCGTGCTCAAACTCATCCTCAGCCACTAGCTGAGCTTGATAGTTGATTTGTTGTTTAGTGGCCTGCGCAAATGCCATGTGAATGTTAGGCGATTTACTTTGGTGAATGGGGTTTCCAAACACACGGTACTGATCAATCTGTGTCTCAGTGACCATGGGTTACTCCAACCAGTTTTTTGCAGGAAGGTAATCTTTACCTAATATAGCTTCTTCTGAGTCTTCGGCAACTTGATAGTCGTAACTCCAGCGTACTTCACTTGGCAGGGACATGAGGATAGATTCAGTACGCCCCCCTGTTTGTAAACCAAACAAGGTGCCACGGTCATACACTAAATTGAATTCTACATATCGGCCGCGACGGTGTAATTGGAAATCCCGTTGACGCTCGCCATATTCCGTATCTTTGCGACGCTCAATAATAGGCCCATAAGCCTTAAGGTAGCTATTACCTACACTTTGCATAATAGCAAAGGCAGTATCAAAATCGGGATCGTTTAAGTCATCAAAAAACAGGCCACCCACACCACGTGCTTCTTCACGGTGGGGAATATAAAAATACTCGTCACACCAGTTCTTTAAGCGTGGGTACAGCGCGTCACCAAAAGGATCACAAGCAGCTTTGGCTGTAGCGTGCCAATGACGGCAGTCTTCTTGGTTGCCATAGTATGGCGTGAGGTCATAACCACCACCAAACCACCAGACAGGGTCTTCACCTTCTTTTTCTGCCACAAAAAACCTTACATTGGCGTGCGATGTTGGCACGTAAGGGTTCCTAGGATGGATGACCAACGAGACTCCCATAGCCTGAAAACTACGCCCTGCTAATTCTGGGCGATGGGCAGTGGCGGATGCGGGCATCGAATCACCCATCACGTGGGAAAAATTCACCCCTCCCTTTTCAATAACACTGCCACCAGCTAATACACGGCTGATACCACCACCACCGGCCTCACGCTGCCATTCATCGGCGATAAATTGTGCGCCTCCGTCTAGTTCTTGCAAGGCATCACATATAGTTTGCTGCAGGCCAAGGAGGTATGTTTTTACTGCGTTGATATCGACGTTGGACACTAAGTATTCCTTAAATATTGATTTACGCTGGACGAATAACTTGTCCTGAAACTAAATCTATCACTTGGCTTGGTTGTTTGTTCTGACCTAACTCACCATTAACTACATAATCGAGTTGATCACCAAAAATTTGTTCTATCTGTACACGGCTTTTGGCTGGCTCTCCACCGGCTAAATTAGCAGAAGTAGACACTATGGGCCCGTTAAAGTGATCACATAAAGAGGCCACTAATGGGTGAGCCGAAACTCGCAAGGCCACGCTTGAGTGTTGGCCTTTAATCCATGAGGGTACCCAGCCTTGTGGGTCTGGTATTAACCATGTGTTTGGGCCCGGCCACGAGGCATCGAGCTGCTCCACTTGGTGCGCCGTTAAGGCTTCCACTAACGGTTCAAACTGACTCCACTGGGATGCAACTAATATTAGACCTTTGTGCATAGGTCGTTGTTTTAGTTTAAGTATTTTATTCACAGCTATCTCATTCCATGGGTCACAACCTAAACCCCACACAGCCTCTGTGGGATAAGCAATGGTCCCCCCTGTAGTTAGGGTTTGTGTGGCGCATGTTAAATGCCAATCACTGGGCTTCATACTAGTTCCTAAATCGGGTGCCTATAGCACTGTTAACACTTTCTCATAACCACCGGCTGTAAGTCGTACGAAGCCAAGTAGCTCTAATTCTACCAATTGAGCTGCAACAACATTATACGGTGCGGCTAACTGAGCGCAAAGTATATCAACAGGCACAGGATCATATCCAAAAACTCGCAGTAATATTTGTAATTCTTCTGCAATACCTGCTGAATCTGTTACGTCTTTCTGCATTGCAGTGTCTGGAGGCTGATAGCGTGCTATCAACGGCCGTAATTGCGGTGCCAATTCTGCCAAAATTTGTTGCGGTTGGTCCACCAGTATAGCCCCATCACGTATCAACTGGTGACAGCCTTGGGCTTGTACATTTTGCACACTTGAAGGTACGGCAAATACTTCCCTCCCTTGTTCCAGGGCAGCTTTAGCTGTAATTAAAGAGCCACTGCGAAGCGCCGCCTCTACCACTAACACGCCCACGCTTAAGCCACTTATAATGCGATTTCTCTCAGGGAACCGATACGCTAAAGGTTTAGCCATGAGTGGCCAAGGTGACACCAATAATCCACCACCGGCAATAATACGCTGAGCCAATGGCTGATGTTGAATGGGATATATTTGGCCTAACCCTGACCCGAGCACCGCAATAGTATCCGCTTGTGCTTCTAAGGCCCCTTGATGACAAGCCCCGTCAATGCCCAGAGCTAAACCACTAACGATGGTTAAGCCACTGGCACCTAAACTGCCAGCAAACATTTTGGCTAACGCCATACCATTAGCTGTGGCCTTACGAGCCCCCACCATGGCAATACTCGGTTCATTGAGCAGGCGCAGGCGACCTTGCACCCATAAGAATGCAGGTGGTTGGTGAATTGATTTTAAGGCATCAGGGTAGTCCGCATCGTCGTATAACAGCATAAAAGCGTTGTTACGCTCTACCCATTGTAGTTGCTTAGCAAGGCTAATATGTAACGGTTTAGACGTTAACCTAGCTAGTTGTTGACGCTGAGTTTGGTTCAAAATGGCAGCTAACTGAGCCGTCAATTGTTGCCGTAAAATAGTCGGCCCGTGACCATACATTTGGGCTAGGTTAAAACCTTGCTTAAAGGTTAGATTGAGTTCGCTCAGTGCAAGCCAAGCTAAATGATGATCATCCATAATCATTCCATTACTAAAGACAGATAGTGGTATAATTCTAGCTAATAAATTCATTTTTGCGTTAGTAGCTGTCTAGGCTGCTTTCGCCAGACCGTAAGAACACAGAATCCCATGGCATTATTACCTATTTTAGAATTCCCAGATCCACGTTTACGCAAAATTGCAGTAGACGTAGAACACATTACCGATGACACTCGCCAGTTAGCTAAAGACATGTTAGAAACTATGTATCATGCTCCAGGTATAGGTTTAGCCGCGTCACAAGTGAATGTTCATCAGCGCATTGTAGTGATTGATGTAAGCGATGATGGCGATGCCCCGCGCATACTCATTAACCCTACCTGGGAACCTTTGACCGACGAAATGCAAAGCTACCAAGAAGGTTGCTTATCGGTTCCTGAGTTTTATGACGATGTAGCTCGTTATAGTGAAATCCAGCTCACCGCCCTTGATGAAAATGGCGCAACCATTTCTGAGCCAGCCGAAGGCTTGTTTGCAGTATGTATTCAACACGAACTAGACCACCTTAACGGCAAGTTGTTTGTAGATTACCTTTCACGCCTCAAACGTGAGCGCATTCGTAAAAAACTTGAAAAAAAGCATCGCGAAGATGAAAAAGACGCCCTATACGAAGCCAGCGCCAAAGCTCATGCGGCAGCCCAAGCGTGAGCCAAGCGGGTTTAAGGGTTGTTTTTGCAGGCACACCAGATTTTGCAGCCCAACATTTACAGGCATTGCTCGATAGCCCACACCAAGTGGTTGCCGTTTACAGCCAGCCAGACCGCCCTGCGGGACGTGGCCGTAAACTTACCGCAAGCCCCGTTAAGGCGCTCGCCATTGAACACACCATTGAAGTACAGCAGCCCTTAAGCCTAAAAGACGAAGATGCTCAAACAGTATTGGCCAGCTACAACGCTGACATCATGGTGGTAGTTGCTTATGGCTTACTACTACCTCAAATTGCTTTAGACATCCCACGCCTGGGTTGTATTAATGTGCACGGTTCATTGCTGCCTCGTTGGCGTGGTGCAGCGCCTATTCAACGGGCAATATTGGCAGGAGATGCTATGTCTGGGGTTACCGTGATGCAAATGGAAGCAGGCCTAGACACCGGCCCTATGTTGCTTAAAGCGCAGATCCCCATCACCCCCACCGACACCAGTGCTAGCTTGTATGAAAAGTTGGCAGTACTTGGCTGCAATAGCCTTGTGGAGGCTTTGGATAGCCTACAAAATGACGGACTTAATGCGCAAGTTCAAGATAACACCACAGCTAATTATGCTGCCAAACTAATCAAGTCCGAAGGTGCTATTGATTGGCAACAAAGTGCCCAGCAAATCAGCCTACAAGTACGTGGACTAAACCCGTGGCCGGTAGCCTACAGTGATTGGCAAGAAAACCGCTTACGCATATGGATGGCTCACGCTATAGAGGCCTCTAGCGCCCAAACTAGCAGCCAACCCGCCGGCACTTTAGTAGCGCTGGATAAAACTGGCTTAGAAGTTGCTTGCGGTGCAGGTCACCTTAAAATCACCCAATTACAGTGGCCTGGCGGCAAAGCCCTAAATCAAAGTGAACTCATGAATTTAAAGCAAAAAATGACTATTGGCGGAACCTTTACCAGCCTTACAGTGGAACACTAATCATGGCAAATCCACGTTTATTAGCAGCCCAAGCCCTCACCTCAGTATTGTGTCACCAAGGCTCTTTAGCCTCTAGCTTGCCTAAGGCGCTAGAGGCAGCCGAACACGGTGACCGCGCCCTCATTCAACAACTGTGCTATGGCACCTGTAGGCATTTTCCTCAATTGGAACTGATTGCAGAACAACTATTACACAAACCGATGAAACCTCAAGATCAGGACATTTATGCCCTAATTCTTATGGGTTTATACCAAATAAAAGCCATGCGCACACCAGACCACGCAGCTGTAGATGCCACCGTTCAGGCTGCTAAAGCTAGCGGTAAACGCTGGGCAGACAAACTTATTAATGGAGTATTACGCTCTTACATTCGTGGTGGTGCAGACTTAGAAGAAGTACTGAATGAGCACGATGCTTATCGTTACAATCACCCACAATGGATCATTTCAAAGCTCAGCAATCACTGGCCTGATCATTGGCAAGACATTTTAGCCGCCAACGACCCACAAGGTGCACTCACATTGCGCGTTAATACACGTAAAATAACCCGTGAGGACTACTTACTGGCATTAGCCGTAGCAGGTCACCCTGCCAATGCCTGCCAATATAGCCACGTTGGTGTGCAGCTAGAAAAAGCCAGCGATGTAATCCAATTGCCCGGCTTTGAAGAAGGCTGGTTTAGTGTGCAAGATGAAGCGCCACAACTTTGTGCAGACTTGCTAGAGCTAGAAGCAGGCCACCGTGTGTTAGATGCGTGTGCTGCACCTGGTGGCAAGACCTGCCATTTATTGGAAGCCGAAGATGTAAGCGTAGTTGCTGTTGAGCTAGAAGAGCGACGCATTGGGCGCATGAAGGATAATTTATTCCGCATGGACTTACAGGCACAAATCCTCTGCGCAGATGCTAGCGAGCCAGATCAGTGGTGGGATGGTGAAGCCTTTGACCGCATTCTGCTTGACGCACCCTGCTCAGCTACAGGTGTTATTCGCCGCAACCCCGACATCAAAGTCTTGCGTACTAATGAAGATATTTTAGAATTGTCTCAGTTACAGTTAAAACTGCTAACAAACCTATGGCCTTTATTGAAACCAGGTGGCTATTTACTCTACGCCACTTGCTCAGTATTACGCCAAGAAAACGATCGCCTTGTGAGCCGTTTTTTAAAGCAACAACCACAAGCCCAACACTGTGCCATAGACGCTGATTGGGGTTTACCTCTGGATATTGGTAGACAACTTCTGCCTAACCCAGCAAGCCACGATGGCTTTTACTATGCAAAACTCCACAAACCACTCTCATAGTAGCAACTATGGTGGTAGATTCTGCCATGTGTTCTGCTATTATAGTGCCTATAATTCAACTATAAACAGCTATTGAGGCATTTTACTCAGTATGAAAATCATCATTCTTGGTGCAGGTCAGGTTGGCCGCACCCTTGCTGAAAACTTGGCCAACGATGCCAATGATGTGACGATGGTGGATCAAGATGCCGGCCACTTAAAAGACTTACAAGATCGTCTTGATATTCGTACTGTGCGCGGCAATGCCTCTTTTCCAAACATTCTAGCCAGCGCCGGTGCCGAAGACGCAGACATGTTGGTAGCAGTCACCAATAGCGACGAAGTAAACATGGTAGCCTGTCAAATCGCTAAAACCATGTTCGGAACACCTACCATTATTAGCCGTATCCGTGAACATCAGTATTTATTAGAGCGCGAAGCCTTATTTAAAACAGAACCACGGGCTTTTCCAATCGATGTCATCATTAGCCCCGAGAAGCTGGTTACTGCTCACGTTCAACGGCTCATAGAAAATCCAACAGCCTTACAAGTACTCGATTTTGCCAAAGGTAAAGTGCAGTTAGTTGCTGTAACCGCGTGCCACGGCGGCCCATTAGTGGGTAAACCTGTGTCTGACTTACGCAGCCATATGCCTAATGTGGACACTCGTGTTGCTGCCATTTTCCGTAATGACAAAGCCATAGTTCCTTCCGGTAAAACTCATGTTCATGTTGATGATGAAGTGTTTTTTATTGCTGCCAAAGCTGACATTAGCAAGGTAATGAGTGAACTTCGCCGACTAGAAAAACCCTATAAGCGCATTATGATCGCAGGCGGCGGTAATATTGGCGCCCGATTAGCCCGAAATTTGAGTAAGCGCTTCCGGGTTAAAGTAATTGAGCGCGGACTAGAACGCTGTGAACATCTGGCCGACATCCTTAATGATGTCATCATCCTACATGGTAGCGCTTCAGACAAAGATCTATTAATTGAAGAAAATATTGAATCCACAGATGTTTTTTGCGCCTTAACTAACGACGACGAAGCCAATATTATGGCGTCTATGTTAGCTAAGCGTTTAGGCGTACGCACAGTGATGACCCTAATAAGCAATCCAGCTTATGTAGACCTGATAGAAGATGGCACCATCGACATCGCTATATCTCCTCAACAAACCACCATCAGTAGTTTGTTAACCCATGTACGGCGTGGCGATATAGTTAACGTTCATTCCTTAAGACGTGGCGCTGCAGAAGCCATTGAAGTGGTGGCTCATGGAGACGACAAAACCTCTAAGGTAGTTGGCCGTAACGTGGCCGATATTCGCCTGCCAAAAGGCACTAGCTTTGGCGCCATTGTTCGTGGTGAAGAAGTGCTCATTGCTCACCACGACACAGTGATCCAAAACGATGACCATTGCATCCTATTCTTAACAGATAGACACATGATTAACGAAGTAGAACGACTATTTGCCGTTACCCTGGGATTCTTTTAGGCCTTAATATGCACTTTCGTGTCACCTTAAAAATCATTGGTATGTTGCTAATGGCATTCAGTGCCACCATGCTGCCATCATTACTGATTGCCCTTAGCTTCCATGACGACGGTGCAGAATGGGCTTTTGGCGTCTCCTTTATCATCACCTTTATTGCTGGATTTTTGTTGTGGCTGCCGTTTTCTAAAAACAATAAAGTACTGCGAACACGAGATGGCTTTGTCATTGTTGTGATGTTTTGGTCTGTTCTAGGCTTATTTGGTGCTTTACCCTTTTACTTCTCAACACCCTTGTCTATTCTTAACCCAAACTGGAGTTATGTAGACGCTTTATTTGAATCTCTTTCTGGCCTTACCACAACTGGCGCCACGGTCATTACACACCTTGATGCCTTACCTAAATCGTTATTGTTTTATCGTCAGTTTTTACAATGGTTTGGTGGTATGGGTATTATCGTATTAGCCGTCGCTATCCTTCCTATGCTGGGCATTGGCGGTATGCAGCTATACCGCGCGGAAACTCCAGGGCCAGTAAAAGACTCTAAATTAACCCCTAGAATTACAGAAACCGCAAAGCAACTTTGGTACATTTATTTTACTCTCACAGTTACTTGCGCTTTGGCCTATTGGTTTGCAGGTATGACTGCCTTTGATGCTATTACCCATAGTTTTTCTACCGTGGCCATTGGAGGCTTCTCTACCCACGATGCCAGCTTGGGTTACTTTAATAGTGCCGCTATAGAATCTATTGCTATTATTTTTATGTTATTAGCTGCGGTAAACTTTAGCCTTCACTTCCACACGGCCCGCACCATAAGACAAAAACACTACAAAGCTAGTTTGTTACACTATTGGAAAGATGAGGAGTTCCGTTTCTTCCTCAGTGTCCTTGCCCTCATTAGTCTCATTACTGTGGGCACTCTGTGGCTCACAAATAATATGAGCTTTGACGACAGTTTCCGCCAAGGCGTGTTTGAAGTGGTCTCTATCGCCACCACTACTGGCTTTGCCACGGCAGATTTTGCCCAGTGGCCACCTATGTTAGCGTTCCTATTATTTAGCGCAGCCTTCATGGGCGGCTGTGCCGGCTCTACCGGCGGAGGTATGAAAGTGGTGCGCGTACTGATTGTACTGAAACAAGGTATTCGAGAAGTAAAGCGATTAATACACCCCAACGCTATCATTCACGTAAAACTAGGCTCTAGCCCAATCCCAGACCGTGTAGCAGAGGCTGTGTGGGGATTTTTCTCTGTTTACACATTAGTCTTCTTACTCATGATGATTGCCCTATTAGGCACAGGATTAGATCAGGTTACTGCTTGGTCAGCCGTAGGTGCTACCCTCAATAACCTTGGCCCGGGTTTGGGAGATGTTGCCTTAAACTATGCCGATATTAATACCCCAGCTAAGTGGATCCTATGCTTTTCTATGCTATTGGGCCGTTTAGAGATCTTTACCTTATTAGTATTGTTTACACCTATGTTTTGGCGTGATTAGATTATTCTATTAACGGGTTTTTACCAACCTATTCACAGACTTATCCACAGGAATTTTTGCCATGGTTGAGCATTGGAACCACCGCTATTCGGTACCCTCTGAGCTACCTCAGGTGAGTTATGGCCTACAGCATTACACTCACCTAATACCCAATAGCGGCAATGGTTTAGATTTAGCGTGTGGCTTAGGGCAAAACTCAATTTTCCTTACAAAACATGGCCTTAGAATGAATTGCTGGGACTATTCTAGGGCCGGTCTTGAGCAAATGGCGCATCATTGCTCCGTACAAAAAGTTGAGGTAAATCAACAGTGTATAGACCTTACAAATGCACCATGGCCAGATCAAAAGTTTGATCTTATTTGTGTAACCGCGTTTCTAGATCGAACACTTTGTCCACAGATTCTATCCCACCTTAAACCCGGCGGTATTTTAATTTATCAAACCTTTAATCAAGTCACTGATATTGCAGGTGAAACTCTAAGCAAGCCAAGGCGCCCACAGTTTTTATTAGCTAAAGGAGAGCTGTTAGAATTGTTTAATGAACTAGAGCCTTTGGTGTATCACGACGCACAAGAATTAGCCCAACTAGAACACCCTTTGGCAGGAAAAGCCTTGTTGATTGCGCGTAAGACAGCAGTTGCTAGATAGTAGGCGTTTAGTTTAGCGAATCGGCTTCTAACGTATGTTTGAAACGGCGGTATTCCCACTGGTACTGTGCCGGCGCACTTTGCACCAATCGCTCTACTGCGGTATTGATTGCTTGCACCTTGGCTGCCAGAATGGCAGTAGCGTCATCTTGAGTAGCGCTAGTACTGGCGAGTGTACACTGATCCGTGATGTCTTCTAGCTCAATAACAAACCCTTTACTGGCATCCAAACGCCGTGCGAAGCCTAGGATAATACGGGTGTTTTTAGTATTAGCTAGCTGGCTGGCTAGGGTCATTGTGTAGGCTGGCTGGCCAAACCATTGACTAATAATACCGGCCATTGGCGGAGGCTCTTGGTCTGGCAAGATCAAATTCACTTCGCCTTTCAGTAGGGATCGCTTTAACTGCATAACTCCTTTTGCCGATGCGGGTGCTAGCTTCATGCCAGCATTACTTCGGGCCTGGTGTATCAACAGATCTAGGCCGGGCAATTTGGCGGGCTTATAAAGAGCGGTAACCTTAGTTTGATGTGCGGCCCAATTAGCAAACAATTCCCAGTTACCTAAATGAGGAGTTAATAGCACCACTCCCCCTTTGCTTTGGGCTTCGCTCAAACACTCAGCTCCAT